>ERZ1023862.329-NODE-329-length-10827-cov-9.454140_pt1 | contig 10827 bp, 6 predicted proteins | sample MGYA00380388_ERZ1023862 | MGnify/ENA primary metagenome ERZ1023862 (study PRJEB33179, sample SAMN07449007) | human gut metagenome | biome: Human-gut; feature: Human associated habitat; material: Faeces | host: Homo sapiens | place: India: Bhopal | collected... | reverse complement strand
AGAGCAAAGGACTGAAAATCCTTGTGTCCCCGGTTCGATTCCTGGTGGTACCACTTCTTTATGAGACTGAATCTTCGTAACAGGATTCAGTCTTTTTTTTATGCCCTTTTTTATAATACTCCATTTTACACTTATGAAAACGTTTGCGTAAGAAAAATGTGCCAGGATGTTTTATAATAGCTATTTTTTCACTACTTTTGCATTGTAAAATTCAAAAACAAACCAAAACATAAATCTAACAAACATTCATTAAAATGAAAAAAGCTTATTTATTATTGTTGGCTGGAATGTTGTCTACGGCAGTATTTGCCGGCAGCAAACAGATGGTTAAGATTGATGGTCAGGTCATAGAAAAGACTGTCACAGAGATTACCTTCGATGGCGACAATGTCGTTCTTCAGTATTCAGATAATACATCTGATCAGGCAGATATGTCGCTCGTAACCCTTTCTTTCACTTATCAAACTACCGGCATCAGCCAGGTAGAAGGCATTAAGCAGGCATTGCAAGGTAAGGTTTATAACCTTCAGGGCCAGTGTGTAGGTTCTTCTCTCCAGGGGTTGTCTAAGGGTGTTTATATTATTAATGGTAAGAAAGTTATCATCAAATAAAATAAGGAGGATTGAACAATGAAGAAAATGGTATTTACTTTGGCTCTCCTCCTGATGAGCTTGAGTGCAGCTGTGGCTCAGACAGGGACATTTAAGATTACCCATGCCGTGGCTCGTAACAGCAAGGTGAACCAGATGTATGTTACCACCAAGTCGGGTGATGTGAAGTATTATAATACTGCAGACTTGACAAGTGTGAAGTTCGAAGGTGATAAGGCAATCATCACACCTAAATCAGGTTCAGAGAATGATGAGTACAATGCTTCAGTTCAAGCCATCAGATTTGCTAAGAAGGCCGATCAGGGCGAAAGTGGTGATATTGACAATCCTGCAGGTGTGATTCAGATTACTGAGGCAAAGGGCTGGCAGGAGTCTGCCTACTTGAAGTGGGCTCCATTCGAGGGCGCTTCTTCTTATAATGTATATGTAGATGACAAGAAGATTGATGCTCAGTTGATTCGTCAGTATGCTTCTTACTATCGTGCCGATGTTCTCGGTTTGAAGGAAGGTACTTATTCTGTAAAGGTTGTTCCTGTAAATGCTGACGGTAAAGAGATTGCTGGTGCCAATACTGCTTCTAACTTGGTAGTAAAGAGCTACAACCGTGAGGGCTTTGCTCATTTCAAGTATGCTGGTGTAGGTGCTTATAATAATGATGGTACTTTGAAGGCTGGTGCTAAGGTTCTGTATATTACAGCCAAGACGGCCAAGACTGTTTCTACAACAGTTAATACTGGTAAGCTTGAGACGATTACAGGTCTTCAGTCTATTATTGATGCTTATTCAAAAGGTAAGGATAAAACCCCAATCGCATTCCGTATCATCGGTAAGGTAAATCTTTCTGATTTGGATCACATTTCAAGTTCTGCAGAAGGTTTGCAGGTTAAGGGAGCTATGATGAATATGACATTCGAGGGTGTCGGTGATGATGCTACCGTATATGGCTTCGGCTTCTTGCTTAGAGAGGCAGTGAGTGTAGAGTTCCGTAACTTTGCTATCATGCGTTGCCTGGATGATGCTATGTCTCTTGATACTGATAACTCTCATGTATGGATTCACAACATGGATCTCTTCTATGGCAAGAAGGGTAGTGCTGCCGACCAGGCTAAGGGTGACGGTACTGTAGATATCAAGGGCGATTCTAAGTATGTTACTGTAGCTTACAACCGTTTCTGGGATAATGGTAAGGCTTCTATGTGTGGTATGAAGAGTGAAACTGGTGAAAACTGGATTACTTATCATCACAACTGGTTCGACCATTCAGACTCTCGTATGGCTCGCGTTCGTACCATGAGTGTTCACATGTACAACAACTACTATCAGCATTGTGATGTTTATGGTATTGGTGCAACCAGTGGTTCAAGTATATTCATGGAGTCTAATTACTTTGATGCTGTTAAGCGTCCTATCATGAGCTCTCTGCAGGGTACTGATGCCAAGGGTGATGGTACTTTCTCTGGTGAGAAAGGTGGTTTGATTAAGGCATACGGCAATGTATTTGCCAACAAGCCTGATAACTTCAGCTATATCCCATACGCAGAAAACAATACAAGCTTTGATGCCTACGAGGTTTCTGATCCAAGTGAGCAGGTTCCTGCAAGCGTAAAGACTTTGGTAGGTGGTACTTCTTACAACAACTTCGATACCAACTCAAGCCTCATGTATGCATACGCTGCAGATAAGGCAGAAGATGTTCCTTCTATCGTAGAAGGCTTCTATGGTGCAGGTCGTTTGAATCATGGTGATATTGATTTCGTTATTCCTGATGAGACAGTCGTAACAAATGGTCATCAGCAGCCATGGCCTGCTTTGGCAAGCATTCTTGATGCTTATACTTCTGGTGTTGTCAAGGTGTTCGGTGAGAGCAATGCTGCTGGCGAAGGTGGCACTACCGGAGGTGGCGAGACTGGTGGTTCTGGCGAAGGTGGTAGTACTGGTGGCTCTACCGGTGGTACAACAGAAGGTGGCAGTACTGTAACTCCTATCGAGGGTACTGTTTTGGTAACATTCACAGATTCTAAGCCTTCAAGTAGCATAGTAACAGTTTCAGGTAACTATGCTACAAATAAGGGAACTGCTACTATTGACGGCACTTCATATTCTACTTGTGTAAAGATGGAGTCTGCAACTAATATCTCAGTAACTGTTGATAAGAAAGTCACAATGACCCTTTATTTCAGTTCTGCAGATAGCAAGACGAACGCCAAAATTGATGGAAAGAAGCCTGCTGAAGTAAATGCAGTTATTGATTCAACAGCTAAGACAATGACTGTAACATTGGATGCAGGTTCTCATACTATTACAAAGCAGGATACATGCAACCTCTTCGGTATTAAACTTGTACCTGTAAAAGAGTAAAGGTATAGAACTGATTTAAAGATTCCTGCCTCTTTAATGACAAAACGGACAAAAGCTAGATAAAGATTTGCTTTTGTCCGTTTTTTCTTTATTTTTGTCTTAAATCTATCTGCTGTTTTCTTCTTTTTTCTCTACTTTTGCAACTGAAAACAATTTTAAACGCAAACTCATTTAAACGTAAACGCAACCTAAAAGTAAAACAATGAAAGCAATCCAGAATTTAGCAAAGAGAAGTTTGCTTCTCGTGGCATTGTTCGTCATCGGATGTCTGCAACTCATGGCGCAGACAAGAACCATCAAAGGTGAGGTGACTGATGCGCAGAATGGTGAGGCTCTGATTGGCGCCACTGTCATGGTGGAAGGCGAAAAGGGCGGTACAGTTACTGATTTTGACGGTAACTTCAGTCTTCAGGTATCTTCTTCAGCCAAGAAGATCAAGGTATCTTATATCGGTTATATTGATAAGGTACTTTCTATCTCAGACAATATGAAGGTGAAACTCGAATCTGACAGCAAGGCGCTGGCTGATGTCGTGGTCATCGGATATGGTACGGCAAGAAAGAGTGACCTGACTGGTTCCGTAGCTACCGTGAAATCGAAGGACTTTAATAAAGGTCTCGTTTCTTCTCCAGAGCAGTTGATCAACGGTAAGGTTTCGGGTGTACAGATTATGTCCAACAGTGGCTCTGCCTCTGCCGGTAGTACCATCCGTGTGCGTGGTGGTGCATCTCTTAATGCCAGCAACGACCCTCTTATCGTGCTCGATGGTGTGCCATTGGAGCAGGGGGGTATCTCGGGTAACAGCAGCAACTTCCTCAGCATGATCAATCCTTCTGATATCGAGAGCATGACTGTATTGAAGGATGCTTCTTCTACAGCCATCTATGGTTCCCGTGCATCTAACGGCGTCATCATCATTACCACCAAGAAGGGACAGCAGGGTGCTGTAAAGGTGAACTTCAATACCACCAACAGTTTGCAGACCCGTGCGCAGATGGTAGATATGCTGAGTCGTGATGAATTTGTGAATGTCATCAACCAGTTTGGTACAGATAACCAAAAGTCATTGCTCGGTACAGCCAATACCGATTGGAATGATGAGGTTTACCGCACAGCTTTCGGTACAGATAATAACCTCAGCGTGAGCGGCAGCATCGACAACTGGTTGCCATTCCGCGTGTCTGTAGGCTATTACAACCAGAGCGGTCTGGTTCGCAAAGATAATGTAGAGCGTTGGACAGGTAACGTGGTATTGACTCCTAGCTTCTTCCAGGATCACCTGAAGTTGACCATCAATGCCAAGGGAACCCTCAATAACAACTCATTCAATAATGGTGGTGCCGTTTGGGCAGCTGCCACATTCAACCCAACCATTCCGGTTTATTCCGGCAACGACAAGTATGGTGGCTATAATGAGGCACTCGATGCTGATGGCTATCCAGTGAATGCCGGTGTAAGAAACCCTCGCGGTCTGGTTGATCTGTATGATTCAAAGAGTAAGGTGAGCCGCTTCATCGGTTCTATGGATGTAGATTACAAGGTTCATTTCCTGCCAGAACTCAAGCTCCATGCTACCGTGGGTGCTGACTATGCCAAGGGCGACGGAACCATTTATGTTCCTGCCTACGCAGCACAGAGCTACAACAAGGATGAGTCTTTGGGCGGTAGCGATTACAAGTATGGTCCTCAGAAAAACGAGAACCGCTTGCTTACCCTCTATGCCAACTATGCAAAGTATTTTGAAGATATCAAGAGTAATGTAGATCTGACAGCCGGTTACGACTACCAGTACTGGAAGAGTACTACACCTCTTTATTATACCAAAAGTGCGGCAGGCACAAACCTGTCAACCGTAAAGGCATCAGATTACCGTCATGTAATGTTGTCATATTACGGACGTATCAACTATTCATTCGATGGAAAGTATCTCCTGACGGCTACTGTTCGTCGAGACGCATCTTCCCGTTTCTCTAAGGATACCCGTTGGGGTACTTTCCCATCTGTTGCTTTGGGCTGGACTTTGACGGAAGAGCCTTGGTTGAAGAACCAGAAGGTACTTTCTAACTTGAAGCTCCGTGCCAGCTATGGTGTTACCGGTCAGCAGGAAGGTATCGGCAACTACAACTATCTGCCGGTTTATACCTACAGCGTGACAGGTGCCGAAGCATTCATCAACGGACAGTATATCAATACTTACCGTCCTGAGGCATACGTATCAGACTTGAAGTGGGAGACTACAACCTCCTGGAACTTCGGTCTTGATTTCGGATTCCTGGATGGCCGTATCGGTGGTGCCATCGATTTCTATACCCGCAAGACCAAGGACCTGTTGGCATCAGTACCAACAGCAGCAGGTACCAACTTCTCAAAGACTATCCTTACCAACGTAGGTAATGTGGACAGCAAGGGTATTGAGGTTTCTCTGAATGCAACCCCTATCCAGACCAAGGACTGGGAGTGGAACCTGAGCTACAACTTTACCTGGCAGAACATGAAGGTGAAGAACCTTTCATTGATAAAGGGTGGAAGCCAGACCAACGTGAAGGTAGGTCCATCTATCGATGCTTACCAGTTCCAGGTACTCTCAGAGGGATATGAGCCATACATGTTCTATGTATATCATCAGCTCTACGACTCTAAGACAGGCAAGCCTATCGAGGGTGCTTATGCCGATTTGAACAATGATGGCGAAATCAATGAGTCAGATCTCTATCGCTATCACTCTCCAGCCCCTAAGTACATCATGGGCTTGAGCACATCATTGAGATACAAGCAGCTGACACTCGGTATGAGTTTCCGTGCCAACATCGACAACTATGTATACAACGGCATGGGTATGAGTACAGGTGCTTTCGAGACAGTAAGCTACAACAACTCACAGCTCAACAACCTCAACACCAGTTTCCTGAAGACCGGTTTCAAGACCCGCCAGTATCTCTCTGATTACTATGTAGAGAATGCTTCCTTCCTGAAGCTCGACAACCTGAGTTTGAGTTACAATGTAGGCAAAATCAACAAGTGGGCTTCGCTCACCGTATCTGCAATGGTACAGAATGTATTCACCATTACCGGTTACTCAGGTACAGATCCTGAGGTACCAAACGGAATGGACAACTCATTCTATCCACGTCCTCGCACTTACTCAGTAAGCCTCGGACTTCAGTTCTAACAATCAAAACAGATAACAATGAAACTTAAGAATATATTATATAGTATGATGATGGGAACAGCGGTGCTGACAGGCACAACCAGCTGTGTTTCCGATCTCGACCAATATCCTCATACAGAGACAACCTCTAAGGATGTTTATACCTCGCTTGCCAATTACGAGGCAGTGCTGGGCAAGATTTACGCTGCCATGGTGACCAGTGGTCAGGGCAAGGGCGGCGATAATAAGGATATGTCTTCCGTATTGAACAAAGGAGCAGGTTTCGACTACATGCGTATGTTTATCAATATGCAGGAGTGTGGTACCGATGAATTTGCCTCTACCTGGCTGACTGGTGAGCAGACTACGGGTCTTACTTATCTCTCCTGGGATGCCAACGATGCCTGGGTATCAGATATGTATTATCGTATCTACTACAACATCGCCCTCTGCAACGAGTTCCTGCGCAATGCCAATAGTGCCAATTTCTCGGGTGCTGATGCAGAGAAGATGAAGGAGTATAAGGCAGAAGTCCGTTTTATGCGTGCTCTGTTCTATTACCATGCCCTCGATTTCTATCGCAACATTCCGATGGTGACAGAGAACGACCCTGTGGGCAGCTACATTCCTCCACGTTATACTCCACAGCAGACATTCGATTATATTGAGAGAGAGTTGAAGGATTGTGTAGGCGATATGCTTCCTGCATCCACCTGTCCTTACGGTCAGGCTTCTCAGGGTGCTGCCTATACCTTGCTTGCCAAGCTTTATCTGAACAGCGAGGTTTATACCGGCGTTGCTAAATATGCTGAGTGCAAGGAGGCTTGCGAGAAGGTGATGAACATGGGCTACTCTTTGGAGTCTGATTACAGCAAGCTCTTCAATGCAGATAACGACAAGCGTACCAACGAGATTATCTTCGCCTTGCCGGTAAGCGCAGAGCATACTGTAAGCTGGGGTTCTTCTACCTATCTGGTCTGCGGACAGGTAAGTATGTCGAATGCCAACCAGAATGTAGCCGATTATGGTGTTACTGCTGGCTGGAGTGAATTCCGTCTCCGTCCGGAGTTCGTGGATAAGTTTACCCAGACCGATATCGATGGCAATGGTGACAAGCGTTGCAAGTTCTTTACCAATGGTCAGAGCAAGGATGTAACCAGCATGACCGATGAAACCGCCGGCTATCTCTCCGAGAAGTGGAGCAACCTGAAGGATGATGGTACTACCGCTTCCAATACTGCCGATGCAGGTGTGGATACCGATTTCCCTCTCTTCCGTTTGGCAGATGTCTATCTGATGTATGCCGAGTGCGTGGTTCGTCTGCATAATGACTGGGATAACTGGGCTGGTGGTAGTGATGCTACAGATCCAACCGTGATTGCTTCCCGCAAGCAGGGCGCTATCTATTGGATTAACCAGCTTCGTGAACGCTCTAATGCTTCTGATGTATGGGCAAGCAACTTTGCTGATGATGATGCCTTCCTCCAATTCATTCTCGATGAGCGTGCCCGTGAACTCTATCATGAAGGTTATCGCCGTACCGACCTGATTCGCTTCGGCGAGTTTACCACTAGCAAGTATATCTGGCAGTGGAAGGGTGGAACTCACGACGGACAGGCAGTGGATAGCAAGTACAACATCTATCCAATCCCTAACACCGAGCTTACCGCAAATCCAAATCTTCATAACGACAACTATTAATAGGATAAAAGAATGAAAAAGATATTTAGAAACCTGATGATGCTTCTCTGCGCACTCACCGCTCTGGTGAGTTGCGACGAGAGTGGCGACAAGATATATCTGGATGGCTTCGAGGCATCCGATCTGATGGCATCGGCATCCGATGTGAAGCTGTCTGTAGATAACAGTAAGGACGTTGTCCTCTCGTTGGCTTGGCAGAATCCTACCTTGCTTTCGAGCGATGAAACCAAGCCTGCGGGCAGTGGAGTGCTGAAAACTTATCTGCAGGTATCAGCCTCAGAGAACTTTACTTCAGAAAAGGAATACACCGTAACCGACCTTTCCAAGGCTTTCACCGGTGCAGACCTCAATGCTGCAGCCAAGGATCTCGGCTTGTCTCCTGATGTGAGTTCACCTCTCTATTTCCGTATCAAGAGTCAGATGGGTAGCAATCTTGATGCCGCTTACAGCAATGTCTGCCAGGTAAAGGTTACTCCATACCTCATTGATATGAGCTACATCAATATCCTGAATGAGAAAAAGGATCAAGTTCTGACCAAACTCTATTCTCCTAATTCTGATGGAGTTTATTCTGGCTATATGAATGCCTCTTCTTGGTTCCATATCTGGGGTAAGGAAAATGATGGTACCATTTGGGGTAATGTAGGACAGGATAACCATGTGTACGAAATGGATAATACTGAGTCAGCATGGAACATCTGGTTCCCAGGTCAGACAGGTATTTATTATACAGTTCTTGATACAAAAGCTAAGGAACTTAAGCCAACTTACATCAAGTCAATGCAGTTGAATGGTGAAGATATGACTTATGATGCTCCTAACTATGCTTGGACCAAGGTCATTACAACTACAGCCGATAATACTCCAATCAGCATCGTAGCAACAGGTGCAGAGTACAGCAAGGCTACAGGTACAGAAGATGCTGCAGCTGTGGTGAAGACCATGAACTATACTTTGGCTGATGGCAAGATGACTGACTCAAAGAACGCTGGCAGTGTGAATATTGCCACGGCTGGTACTTATACAGTAACCGTGAAAGTTGGTGAGCACAGTCAGTTGGAATATACCATCGTTGAGGGCGACCAGACAACTCCAGAACCAGAGGTTAGCAATACTCTCTGCATGTTCAGCAAGGATGGCAACAGCCTACTTGCCGTGATGAATAAGGTGAGTGATGGCGTTTATACCTGCAAGTACAAGCCAACAGCTTGGGAGAACTTCCGATTTATCTTCGTAGGTGAAAACAAGGACGACAAGCAGACTTGGTATGGTTCTGATCCAAGCGATCTTTTTAAATTGTCAACAGCTAGTGACTGTTGGGACATTTGGTTCAAGGATGATGTAACTGGTGGTGAAGTTACCGTTACCGCCGATCTCAACACCATGACATGGAAGTATGAATAATTAATAAGAAAAATAACAATGAAGAATATATTTGGAAAAGCCATATTGCTGGCTACAGCGCTCCTGTTCTCTATTACGGGCACGAGTTGCAGCAATGATGATAATACCACTCCCGAAAAGGAGAAGACATACGATATGAGTGGCTTCGCCAAGGGTGCCGATGTAAGTTGGCTCACAGAGATGGAGAAGGATGGTGTGAAATTCTATAATCAGAATGGCAAGGCTACAGAATGCATGAAGCTCCTTCGCGAAGAGGGAACCAATTCTATCCGTCTGCGTGTCTGGGTAAATCCGGAAGGTGGCTGGTGTGGCAAGAATGATGTCATCGCCAAGGCTTGGCGTGCTCAGCAGCTCGGCTTCCGTCTGATGATTGACTTCCACTATTCTGATACATGGGCTGACCCGGGCAACCAGAAAGTTCCTGCTGCATGGCAAGGCTATACTGCCGAACAGATGAAACAGGCTGTGGCTGATCATACCAAGGATGTGTTGAAAGCCTTGAAGGATAGAGGTGTAACCAACGTCGAGTGGGTGCAGGTGGGCAATGAAACCCGCGACGGAATGCTCTTCAACAGCGATGAGGCTGTAACCGGTCAGGTATCTAAGAATGCTGCCAATTTTGTAGCTTATATCAACGCCGGTTATGAAGCTGTTAAGGCGGTTTATCCACAAGCTAAAGTCATCGTGCACGTGGATGAGGGTCATAACCTCGGCCGTTATACCTGGCTCTTTGGTGAATTGAAGAAAAAGGGTGGAAAATGGGATGTCATCGGTATGTCACTTTATCCAGAAGATAACAATTGGCAGGATTTAACCACCAATTGTCTGAATAATATTAAGACTTTATCAGAACAGTACAACTGCCATGTTATCATCTCTGAAATCGGTATGTGGTGGGGCTCTGACCAGGCTGCGCCAATGATGAAGAAGATGGTTGATGGCTGCAAGGCAATCTCTACCTGCGAGGGTATCTTCTATTGGGAACCAGAAGTTTACAACAACTGGAAGCCAGCCAACTATACCACTCTGGGTTGGTCTGCATATACCAAGGGAGCGTTCGACAACAGCGGCAAACCAACTGCCGTATTCGATGCATATAAATAAGAAAATTAAATAGCAATATGATCAAGAGAAGTATTACTTTCATTACTCTTGCCCTGGCACTCACTACGCTGTGTCAGGCGCAGAGCAGAAAAGTCATCACTTTGTCATCGTGGGACTTCTCCCGTGATGGTAAGGCGTGGCAGCAGGTAGCTGTTCCGCACGATTGGGCTATCTCGGGACCTTTCGATAAGAAATGGGACCTGCAGATGGTGGCTATCGAGCAGAATGGCGAAAAGGAGAAGACCGAGAAGTCGGGACGCTCTGGAGCTCTCCCTTGGATTGGAGAGGGTATGTATAAGATGAACTGGACGGCTCCTAAGGGCTATAAGCGTGCCGTACTCGTCTTCGACGGTGCCATGAGCCAGCCTGTTGTCAGCGTCAATGGCAAGGAGGCAGGCAAGTGGGCTTACGGCTACAATGCCTTCCGCATCGACATTACTCCTTACGTGCAGTTTGGCGGAAAGAAGAATCTCGTAGAGGTTCATCTCAACAATGTAGAGG
>ERZ1023862.326-NODE-326-length-10854-cov-5.541995_pt1 | contig 10854 bp, 8 predicted proteins | sample MGYA00380388_ERZ1023862 | MGnify/ENA primary metagenome ERZ1023862 (study PRJEB33179, sample SAMN07449007) | human gut metagenome | biome: Human-gut; feature: Human associated habitat; material: Faeces | host: Homo sapiens | place: India: Bhopal | collected... | reverse complement strand
AGACCGTCAATACTTTCCTGAAGGTGATCAGCATCTATACTTTGGATCCCCTCACGTGGGTACCGTATACATAGGGAATGTCTTTCCGTCTGAAGCTGATGTGCCTGCCTACTCTGTACTGAACCATCAGCCGCTGGAGCGGTATGGCCCCTGAAACGGTAGTATACCGGCTGATCCCCTGCCTGACTTTATGTATGGGATACCTGGCTTACGGCAGGCTGGGTGCCGTGCTTTTTGATCATAATAGAGAAAAATGCAATATCTTCCTGATCATAGTGGGAATACTGTTCTGTGCAGGGACTTACATGCCCGGCGTGGACGGATTTGATATTTTCTACGGAGGTTTCCGGGGAGTGACGATCCGTGCGGCGGTGCTGCTTCCCTATCTGTTTTCGTGCCTGTTCGAGAGAAAATATCTCGGTGCGGTGCTTTGTATCCTGGCGGAAGCCTGTATGGTCTGGACACTGTACGGCGCGGGAGTGTGCCTGCTCGTGACGGTGGCATGGGTGGCATTACGGTGGCTGTGGACAATGTGCAGCCGCAACGATCATAAGAAAACACAGGCTGTGAAGACAGCACCGGGAGAGGAGGACGCAGAATGATGACACTTCTGAAGTCCGCCACGAACGGCTGGCTCGATTATACGCAGCATGGGAAATATGCAGCATTGCTGCTGGCAGCTATCCTCTATCTGGGGTATTGCCTGTGGAAAAGCAAAGCAGCAAGGAACGGTGGGAAGCAGCCGCTGTTCTATTTATATGCGGTGCTGATCACGCTGGCCTGCATCTGCCCGGTGACAGCGGTGATCCTGATGAAATACCAGACCGCGTTTTATTCCTATGTATGGATCTGGGCAGCAGTGCCCCAGACAGCACTGATCGCCTGGGCATGTACAGAGTTCCTGTATACCCTGTGGAGAGAAAAAAGTATCCGGAATGTGGCAGCCACGTTGCTCCTGGCGGGAATTGTGATCCTGAGCGGGAATCCGGTATCGGACCGGACCGGCACACAGCTGACACAGGTGGAACAGCCCCGGGAGGTGTTGAGGCAGCTGTCGGAATATCACCTGGACCCGAGTGGAGCGCCGGAGCTTCATCTGTGGGCTCCGAAGGAGATCCTGGCGGCGGCCAGGGCATACAGTGCCGATATCCATCCCGTGTATGGGAGAAGCATCTGGGATGCCGCGCTGGGAAGCTATTCGTACGACACCTACGAGACATGGCAGGAGGACCTGTATCTGTGGATGAACCATCTGGAGGAGACCGGTGAGCCGGAGTATGTCCGCACGGAGGAAAATACCGGGGAGCGGACCATTGATTTCAGAACCTGCCTTGACAGTGCGGCGGCCGCAGGAGTAGACTACATTTTACTGCCGGGGGATCTGCCGGAGGATACCGTGGAAAAATTGCAGGAGACCCTGGGGACAGACACAGAGCTGAAGACCACAGCAGGATATTACCTGATAGAAATCGGATAGAAATCAGATAGGAATCAGATAGGAATCAGATAGAAATCAGATAGGAATCGGATAGAAGCCGGATAACAACCGGCCTAGAATTCAGATAACAGAAGGATTGCAATATGGAACAGGATTTGATCAGTATAGTGGTACCGGTATACCGGGCGGAAAACTATATCGAAGAGACACTTGACTGTGTGCGGGCCCAGACCTATACGAACTGGGAGCTGCTGTTAATAGAGGACTGCGGACCGGACCGCAGCAGACAGATCATCGAAGAATATATCCGGCGGACCGGAGACCGGCGGATCCGGCTGCTGACCCATCCCACGAATCTGGGAGCCGCCAGGGCGCGGAACCTGGGAGTGAATGAGGCAAAGGGACGTTACCTGGCTTATCTGGATGCGGACGATCTGTGGGTACCGGAGAAGCTGGAGCGGGAGCTTGCTTTTATGAAGGAGCAGAAGGCTGCTTTTGTGTTCACAGGATATGAATTCGCCGACGAGAACGGCGTAGGAACGGGAAAAATAGTCCATGTACCGACGACCATAAATTATAAGGAAGCCTTGAAAAATACCACGATCTTCACCAGCACAGTAATGTTCGACATGGAACAGCTGTCAAAAGAAGAGCTGCAGATGCCGCAGATCAAGAGTGAGGATACCGCGTTATGGTGGAGAATACTGCGCTGGGGTACTGTAGCTTGTGGTTTGGATGAAAATTTGGTAAAATATCGGAGAGCGGGGAAATCCCTGTCTTCCAACAAGATAGAAGCTCTGCGCAGGATCTGGAATCTGTATCGTAAGGCAGAGGGAATGTCTGTGCCGAGCAGCGCCTGGCATTTCTGCTTCTGGGCAGTACGTGCGGTGAAGCGCAGAATATAGGAGGAGTTTGTGTTGAATACAAACGGTAATTATTATGTGAACAGATTGCGCAGGAGGGAATCCTTCAAGCGCTTGATCAATATAGGACTGTCGGCAATCTGCCTGTTTCTGGAAATTGCCCTGTTTGCCTACATGTGGCAGTTCCACTTCCAGTTCCAGCTGGTAGACCCGCTGCAGAAGATCTGGTACCGCGGCTTCCTGCTGGAGAACGGCATCTACAGCGTGATCCTGATCTTTTTCTCCGTGACCTACGGTGGAATGCGTCTGGGTTATATGAAAAATACGGAGATCATATTTTCCCAGGTGTTTGCAACACTGATGGCGGATGTACTGATCTATGCCGAGCTGTGTATGATGGCGCGTAGTGTGTTCCCGCCGGATATGTTCCTGCTCATGGTAGTGCTGCAGATCGTGGCAGTGATCATCTATGCCAATATTGCGAATAAAATCTATCGTACGGCGTTCCCGCCCAGAGAACTCCTGCTGATCCATGGGGATCGTCCCATCGCGGATATCTGTAAAAAGTTCGAAAGCCGTAAGGATAAATACAAGATCACGAAATATGAGCATATCAAAAAAGGCGCGGCAGAACTCTGCAAAGAGATCCTGAGTGAGTATCAGAACGGTGAGATCAACGCCGTCGTGATCTGGGATATTAATGAGAAGGACCGCAACACTATATTGAAATTCTGCTATTCGCAGTCCATCCGTGTGTATGTAATGCCTAAAATATCAGATGTTATTTTGGTGGGATCCGAGGAATTACATGTATTTGATACGCCGATCCTGCTGACCAGAGAGTATTCCCTCAGCATGGAGCAGCGGTTCATCAAGCGCTCCATCGACGTGATCTGCTCCCTGATCCTGCTGGTGCTCACCTCTCCGCTGATGCTCCTGACGTCACTGGCGATCAAGCTGTATGACGGCGGCCCGGTATTGTACAAGCAGGTGCGCTGTACCATCGGCCAGAGAGAGTTCTATATCATGAAGTTCCGCAGCATGCGCACCGATGCGGAGAAGGACGGCGTAGCCCGCCTGGCACAGAAAAATGACGACCGCATCACTCCGATCGGAAAAGTGATCCGCAAATGCCGTTTGGACGAGCTGCCCCAGCTGATCAACATCCTGCGGGGAGATATGTCCTTCATCGGTCCCAGACCGGAACGTCCGGAGATCATTGCCCAGTATACCGAAGTCATGCCGGAGTTCGCCTTCCGTATGAAGGTGAAGGCGGGACTGGCTGGATTCGCCCAGGTATACGGAAAATACAACACCTCTCCGTATGACAAGTTAAAACTAGATTTAACATATATCGAAAATTATTCTGTATGGCTCGATCTGAAGCTGATGCTTCTGACACTGAAGGTACTGTTCTGGCCGGACAGCACGGAAGGTGTCGAGAGCGAACAGGTGACGGCTTTCAAGGCAGAGTATGACGGCCGTGCGGAAAAAGACGATAACTGATCTGATCGTATGGGAATATGACAATATGGGAGGAAGCCTCATGGAAGCAAGCTATGGTAAGGAACCCTTCGATCTGCGGCTGCTGCTCTTGCGGCTGGGCCGTAATCTATGGAAAATACTGGTGCTGACGATACTGGGTACAGTACTGTTCGGCGGCGGTTATTATGTCAAAAATGTGTTGCTGCAGCCCGATCCCGGGTATGCGGCTTCTTCCACTTATAAGGTAGAATATGTCGAGAACCCTAATGCGGCCGGTGCTTACTATATCAACGAAGCCACCTGGAACAGCCTGCTCCACACGGGAGAATTTCTGGATGGTGTGGAGACTCATCTGCAGGAAGCGGCAGAGCGCGGAGAGAGCGGTGCTGCGGCAGTGCTGGAACAGGGCAGAGACCGCTGGATCGAAGCTTTGTCGGCTGCCCTGCCTTCCGATTTCAGTATTCCGGTGACGAAGGCTACGACACAGGATCCCGGGGAAAGCATTGCACTGGCGTATGCTGCGGAAGAGACCATGTGCGGGGAGTTCGCTGAGAGTATGCCGGAGATCACGCGGATCAAAGTGCTGGATCACGGCGACTTCGCAGAGGCAGTGGTGCCGGATGTGCGTCCGGTACGGGCCGTGATCCTGGCGGCGGTGCTGTCCTTGTTTTTCGTAGTGGTGATCTTCCTGTTGTGGGAGCTGTCCCGGGACAGCATCTGGCTCCCGGCCACTCTCCGCAGACGGTATGGATTACACAGTCTGGGTACAGTGGAAAGTACGGGATTTGCGGAAAATGTGAAATATCTGCTGGAGAAAGCGGATGCCCATAAGATCGCCGTCTGCGGTGCCCTGCCGGAGGCAGATCCACAGGAGGCCGTTGATAAACTGCGTGAGCTGCAGACCGCCGGTAGAGAGCAGACCAGCGGCAGAGTGCAGCCCATCGACAGAGAATGGATCGCAGTTCCCAGTCCGCTGCTATGCCCTGAGAGCGCAGAGACTCTGCGGGCGGCGGATGTGGTCCTGCTGGCAGTGCCGGCCGGAGCGACGGTGGGTAAGCGGCTGGAGGCTGTGCTGGAGTATCTGACCGCACAGGACTGTAAGGTGGACGGAGCCTTTTTATGGAATGCGGATGAGACCCTGATCAGGAGCTATTATTTTCTCCCTATGATTGGTTCCGATACAGCAGATAACGATATGAATACGAGAAATACAGAAATGGAACATACAAAGACTACCCAGGCAGAAGGAGAGCAGGCATGAAGGTAGAAGTACTGGCATCGGTAATGAACGCTTCTCTTCGTGAAACCGTACAACATATGAACCTGCAGTCCGATGCGGTGATCATCAACCAATGCGACAGACTCGGGCAGGAGGAAATGCAGATATCCCAGGAAAACGGAGAGGCACGAACCATCCGTTTCTATAGCTTCCCGGATCGGGGCATCGGCAGAAGCCGGAATGAGGCTATTTTGCGGGCAGAAGGAGATATCTGCCTTTTTTCGGATGCAGATATTGTGTATGAGGACGGATATGAAACGGCGATCCTGGCAGAATTTGAGAAAAATCCGCAGGCAGACATGATCATTTTCAATATCGAAGTTGAGGAATCCCGGCGCACCTACCACATCACGGAGCGGAAACGAGTGCACTGGTACAATTGCGGCCGGTACGGAGCGGTGAGCTTTGCGGTACGCAGGGACAGCCTGCTGGCATCCGGGAGCACCTTCTCCCTGCTGTTCGGCGGCGGAGCGAAATACAGCAACGGTGAGGACAGCCTGTTCCTGACAGAATTCATCCAAAAAGGCTATAAGGTCTATACCGCGCCCGTGACCATCGGCAGAGAGGAAGCGGGAGACTCCACCTGGTTCCATGGCTACAATGAGAAATTTTTCCATGACCGTGGTGTACTGTATCATTATCTGTACGGAAGGCTGGCAGGACCGCTGGCACTGCGGTTCCTATATGCCCATAAGGGGACATTGTGCAGTGAGGTGACGATAAAACAGGCGAAGCATTGGATGCGGGACGGCATCCGGGAAGCCAGAAAGCGCGGCTGAGCCTGAACCGCGGCAGACATCGCAGGAGAATACGCGCGAACCGCGGCGGACATCGCGAGAAAACACGCCGGAAATTGAGACAGACATCGTAGGCAGGAAGGGGGTCCCACATGGAAAAAAGTGCACTGGTATATATTGTATTAACACTCGTAACGGTGGGATTCGGCTTCTGCGTGCGCAACAGCGCCTATACGGCAGGATACCTGTCGGGCAGGCGGATGCCTGGAGCACCGGTGGGGTACGATCGTCAGCAGGCGAGGAACCTGGTGGCGGAGACCGCCGTATTCTGCCTCCTAGCGGGAGTCTCGGCCTGTCGTATTGCGGTGGGTGGTGACTACTGGGTCTACTGGCTGAAGTTCCAGCTGATCGACCAGGGACGCCATGTGTCCTATGAAAAAGGCTTCGTCGGGCTGGTGAAGCTGTTTCACTGGATCTTCGGTGAGGGCTCCTATCTGCCGATCTTCGGATTTTTTTCGCTGGTCACGGTGTTTTTCTTCCTGAAAGCACTGCATGATCAGGCAGACTGGTACGTATTATCCCTGTTTTTACTGCTGACCCAGGGCTTCTATTTTAACAGCATGAACTCCGTGCGGTATTATTTCGCACTGGCGCTGGCCATGTATGCGCAGAAATATGTACTGCGGGGCGAGTATGGCAAGTTCATCCTCTGGGTGCTGCTGGGATGTACGATCCATAAATCGGTGCTGCTAATCATTCCGGCCTATATCGCAGCAGATCTGCTGTCGCGGGTACGATTGAAAAAATGGCACTACGCGGTCGGGATCCTGCTGATCTTATCCCTGATCTTCGGACAGGGCTTTTATCGGAATCTTATTTTTAAGTTTTATCCCTATTATAAGGATTCCATGTTCGACAACGGCCAGTTGTCCTACGTGAATATCGGAAAATGCCTGGTGGTGTTGATCCTGTGCCTGATCTACTGGAAGGACAGTATCCGGGATGATCGCAGGAACCGTTACTATTTCTACCTGAACCTGGCGGGACTGGTGCTCTATACCTGCGGCTCCTTCATCCCGGAGGTGTCCCGGGTGGCCTATTACCTGATCCAGTCCCAGATCTTTCTGATCCCGGGCGTGCTATGGAATGCGAAAAAGGGATGGTTCCGCAACCTGTGCATTGTCGGAGTCGTCGCGGCATATCTGCTGTATTTTGTAATGCTGTTACGTGGCATGTACGATGTGGAGATCAGATTGCTACCTTACCTGAATTGGATATTTAATTAAAAGAGGATTTGATTTATGAAAGTACTGTGGGTCTGCAATATCATGCTCCCGGTGATCGCCGAGGCATTGCATAGAGAAGCTTCCAATAAGGAAGGCTGGCTGTCCGGACTGCTGTCGCAGATCGTGGACCGGGAAGACACCGGCATGACGCTGGCAGTGGCGTTCCCGGTTCCCGCGGGGGAAGAGATCCCACAGAGTTTTGTAGTCCGGGTGCAAGGGGAACACCCTGCCTGTTTCGCGGAAGCCACTTCTGCTACGGAAGCTGCTTCTGCTCCGGAGGGGGGCGGTGGATATCTCGTCAGATGCTACGGCTTCCATGAGGATACCGTGCATCCGGACCGTTACCAGCCGGAGCTGGAAGAAGAGCTGCGTAAGATCACGGAAGATTATGACCCGGATGTGATCCACTGCTTTGGTACGGAATATCCCCATACGCTGGCGGTCTGCCGTGTCTATCCGCATCCGGAGAGGATCCTTTTGGGGATCCAGGGCATCTGCAGCCTCTGTGCGGAAGCCTATTTCGCCGATCTTCCGGAGCGCGTGACGCGCAAAGTGACCTTCCGGGATCTGGTAAAACGGGACAGCCTGCGCAGCCAGCAGGAGAAATTCGTCCGCAGAGGTGTGATGGAGAGAGAAGCCATCGGTCTGGCGGGAAATATCACCGGTAGGACGGCATGGGACCGGGAGGTGACCACCGGGTGGAATCCCGGAGCACAGTATTATCCTATGAATGAGACCCTGCGAGCTTCCTTCTATGAAGGCAGCTGGGCCCCGGAGCACTGTGAACCCCACAGCATCTTCGTTAGTCAGGGAGATTATCCGCTGAAGGGCTTGCATTATCTCCTGAAAGCATTGCCCGGGATCCGCAGGAAATTCCCCGATGTGCAGGTGTATGTGGCGGGAAATGATCTGACGGCATACCACACGCTGAAGCAGAAGCTGAAGATCTCCGCTTACGGACAGTATCTCCGGGATCTGATCCGGGAGGGGCAGCTGGAAGACTGCGTGCATTTTACAGGGAAACTGACAGAACAACAGATGCGGGAACGATTCCTCCGAAGTCACCTGTTCCTGTGCTGTTCTTCCCTGGAAAATTCGCCGAACTCCCTGGGAGAGGCCATGCTGTTGGGAGTGCCCTGTGTCAGCACGGAGGTTGGCGGGATCCCCAGTCTGTTCGACGGCGGAAGGGACGGCCTGTGGTGTGAAGGACACCGGCTGACAGAAACGGCTGAAATCAGCAGAAATACGGCAGATGCGGCTGAAAGCAAAAATAACACATGCAATTCAAAAGAATTAAAAACAACAGAATTGGAAAATATTGTAAAATCCATGGAAAAATCCATTATCGAAATGTGGAGTTCTCCGGAGAAAATGTTGGAATACTCTAAAAATGCAAGAGAACATGCAAGAAAAACCCACGATAAAGAGAAAAATTTTGCAAAATTGCAGGAAATCTATGCAAAGATAGCGGAAAGGCAGGGCTGAGAATGCAGGTGGTATTCGTTTCTAATTATTTTAATCACCATCAGCTGTCCTTCTGCGACGCATTGTATGAACTCCTGGAAGGAAGCTTCTGCTTTCTGCAGACCCAGCCCATGGAAGAAGAACGGGTGAAGATGGGGTGGCAGGCCGAGGAGAGACCGTACGTGCGCTATGTACAGGCGGACGGTACAGCTACGAACGGACTGGAATGGCAGAACCTGCTGCTTACAGCGGATGTGGTGATCTTCGGTGGATGCGATGACGAGAGCTACATCCGGGAACGACTGGCGGCGGGAAAACCTATCTTCCGCTACAACGAGCGGCTGTATAAAGAAGGACAATGGAAAGCCATCTCTCCCAGAGGACTGCTGCAAAAGTATAAAGACCACACCAGATACCGCAAGACACCGGTGTACTTCCTGTGTGCCGGAGCCTATGTGCCCTGCGACCTGGGGATCATTCATGCCTATCCGGAGAAAATGCTGCGGTTCGGGTATTTCCCCGAGACCAGAGAGTATGCGCCGGGGGAACCTTTTTCCCGCAAGAAAAAAGGAAGCATCCTGTGGGCGGCCCGCTTGATCGACTGGAAACATCCAGAGCTGGTAGTGAAGACAGCCGCTTATCTGAAAGAACATCTGGAAGAGATTCCTTTTCACATTACGATGATCGGCGGAGGAGAACTGGAGGAAGAAGTGCACAGCCTGGCAGAAGAGCTTGGCGTGACGGATAAGATCACCTTCGCAGGCTTCCGGAGCCCGGAGGAGGTCCGGGCAGCCATGGAGGAATCGGAGATCTACCTCGTCACCAGTGACCGGAAGGAAGGCTGGGGAGCGGTAGTAAACGAAGCCATGAACAGCGGCTGCGCCGTCGTGGCGGATCATATGATCGGAGCGGCTCCCTGGATGATCCGACAGAGGGAAAACGGGATCCTCTATCACGACGGCTGTGAACAGCAGCTGCAGGAATACGTTGCAGAGCTGCTGCAGGATCCGGCAGAGTGCCGCAGACTGGGAGAAGCGGCGCAGCAGACCGTCCGGACGGAATGGAATGCACGGACCGCCGCGGAGAGACTGGTCAGACTGTGTCGTGAGATGGGCTTCCTAACCGGTGCCCCCGGTACCACATCTGCAGAGCCGGCACTACTTGCACCCGGCCAATGCCTTCCGGTACCGCCCGTCCCGGCACTGTGGACAGACGGTCCCTGCTCCCTGGCCCCGGTGATCCCGGAGCGACGGATGTATCGATATTTAACGGAAAGAAATAAAGAGGACAGAACGTGAACAGTAATGAGACCAACCAGCCGCTGATCAGTGTGATCGTGCCGGTGTACAATATCATACCTTATCTGCCCCGCTGCGTGGAGAGCCTGCAGAAGCAGACCTATCCGGAGCTGGAGATCCTGTTGATCGACGACGGCTCCACCGATGACACCCCGGCGCTGTGCGACCGGCTGGCGGAAAATGACCCGCGTATCCGCGTTTTCCACAAGGAGAACGGAGGTCCCTCCTCCGCGAGGAACTTCGGACTGACGCAGGCCGCCGGAGCATACGTGGGATTCGTGGACAGCGATGACTATGTGGATGCCGATATGTACGAGCGCCTGTACCGGGCGATCGCGACTACACATATGCCCATTGCTCAGGTGGGCAGGGATGAGATCAATCAGGACGGCAACATCCTGCCGAACATCTGCGAACCGGTATCCGAAGAACAGGTGATCCCGGCAGAGGATTTCTTAAAAGAGCTGCTGATGCACCGGGGAGACTGCTCCTTCTGTACCAAGCTGCTGCAAAAGAATCTGTTCACAAAGGGAAAATTCCCTGTGGGAGCGCTGAACGAGGATTTCCACCTGCTGGTGAATCTGCTGACGGACGAGGAGCACATCGTTCCCGGGATCGCGTGCATTCCGGGTCAGACTTATCACGTATTTTACCGTCCGGACAGCAACACCAGAGATAAAAACCGCTTCTCCAGAGTGTTCGCGGACAACATCGATAACGCGGATATGGTACTGCGGCTGGTGGAGGCGAGATACCCGGAGCTGACGGAGATCGCCTTCCGTTTCGGTGTCTTCCAGAGACTGGACTATATGCTGCATATTCCCATCCCACAGATGACCGGGGACAATGCGTTCTACCGCAGCGTCGTGAAGAGTCTGCGGAAGGGATGGTGGCGCGCTATGAGAAACCCTTACCTTACGAAAAAGAATAAGTGTTATCATACACTGTTCGCCATAGCGGCGAAGGGGAACCGGGTGCTGCACAAGAAACGGACGGACATATGT
>ERZ1023862.324-NODE-324-length-10903-cov-7.041206_pt1 | contig 10903 bp, 10 predicted proteins | sample MGYA00380388_ERZ1023862 | MGnify/ENA primary metagenome ERZ1023862 (study PRJEB33179, sample SAMN07449007) | human gut metagenome | biome: Human-gut; feature: Human associated habitat; material: Faeces | host: Homo sapiens | place: India: Bhopal | collected... | reverse complement strand
GCCGTCAAACTTACGAACCCTTCGGCCAACGGCCGGTCAATCTTAAGAACCCTCACATCAAAGAGGTGTCCATGAATACGTTATTTACCCAAACAATCAGGTGATAAAATGGAAAAAACCAGACAGATCCATGTAGGCCCCGTTGCCGTAGGCGGCGGCGCGCCCATTGCCATTCAGTCCATGAGCACCTTCAGCCCTGTGGATACAGAATATGCGGCAGCCCAGATCAACGCCCTCCACAAAGCGGGCGCCGACATTGTCCGGGTAGCGGTGCCCGATAGAAAGGCCGCCGAATCCCTGGGGGCCCTTCGGGAGAAAGTGGACGTGCCGCTGGTGGCGGATATCCATTTCGATTACCGTCTGGCCCTGACCGCCATGGAACAGGGCATTGATGCCCTCCGTATTAACCCGGGAAACATCGGCAGCCGGGACAATGTAGTGAAAGTGGTGGACATGGCCAGGGAAAAACAGATTCCCATCCGTATCGGCATCAACGCCGGCTCCCTGCCTCACCACATTCTCGACGCATACGGCGGCCATCCCACGGCGGAAGGCATGGTGGCCGGCGCCATGGAACATGTGAAAATCTTGGAAGAAGAAAACTTCCACGATATCGTCATTTCCGTCAAATCCACTGACGTTCCCATGATGGTGAAGGCCAACCGCCTCCTTCATGAACAGGTGAACTACCCCCTTCATCTGGGCGTCACCGAAGCAGGGACCCTCTACCGCGGCACCATTAAATCGGCCATCGGCATCGGCAGCCTCCTTCTGGACGGCATTGGCGATACCATCCGCGTTTCCCTCACCGACGCCCCGTTGAAGGAAGTAAACGCCGCCAGAGAGCTCCTGAGCTCCGTGGGCTTGCAGCAGTACGGTCCCGTCCTCGTTTCCTGCCCCACCTGCGGCCGCACCCAGGTGGATCTCATCCATATGGCTCAGGAAGTGGAAGAGAAAATCCAGAAATTCAAGAAACCCATCCGCGTAGCTGTCATGGGCTGCGCCGTCAATGGTCCCGGCGAAGCCAGAGAAGCAGACTTCGGCATAGCCGGCGGCAAAGGCAGCGGCCTCCTCTTCAGAAAAGGAAAAATCCTGAGGAGCGTGCCGGAAGAAGAACTGATTCCGGCCCTGATGGAAGAAATAGAGAAATTTGAAAATCAGTAATTTAAGGGCTGTGAATTCATTCATCACTGTAGCGCCCTATGAAAACCAGAAAAAGGACTTTGGCACTTACGAGTGCAAAGTCCTTTTTCTGGTGAATACATGTTCATCTTGACTCTCTCCGGTTAACCCGGATATACTAAAAAAATAATATGTCAACAAAAGAAAAAGACTCTAGCTTACAAAAAGGCGGAGGGAACATGATGGACAAGGTAAGGCGTGCAGGAATTCTGGGGACCGGAAGTTATGTGCCGGAGAAGGTGGTTACGAATGATGACCTTTCAGCCAAGATGGATACGAATGATGAATGGATAGTGACCAGAACCGGCTTCTGTTGGAATCGCCCTGGATGAGGCATTGCGGAAGGGACATATCCGAAAAGGGGATAAGGTGCTCCTTGATGCCTTTGGCGCCGGATTCATCTGGTCCAGCGCAGTGATAGGTTTTTGAAATGGGACACGGCCGTGCGAGCGAGAGGGTTCAGGCGCCTTTCGGTACCCGGGTTCAAAATGTGGAAGTGGGCGCTTATAATTTATAGATGGCGCCAGTTTGTATAAAACCTTCGCAGCCGGGCTTTCGCCCGTCGGAAAACAGGCCAACCGCCCTGCGGGCGGGGAGATTCCCCCTTTGGTGGCTGGCGCCACCACCTTGCCCGGTGGGAAGCGTGTCACTTGATTCTCAGTCGCCTACGGCTCCTTGCGAATCAAGTTCCCTTGCCACCCGGTGGGAAGCATGTCACTGGATTCGCGGGTCGCCTACAGCTCCCCTATGAATCCAGTTCCTTTGCCACTTCAAGGGGAAACGAGAAAATAGGTGGCACTGGATATTGTGTCACATATGATACAGACAGCTAATCCCGTAACGCTGACTTTATAAGCATTGCCCGCAGGGCAATCCACAACCCTCGGGGCCAAAGGCCCCGTCAAACTTAAGAACCCTTGGGCCGAAGGCCCATTCATCTTAAGAACCTTTCCCTCTGAACCTTCCGAGACCTGCGGTCTCGGCCCCCTTTGGTACTGCGTACCACCTTCCCCCCGCAAGCGGTGGGACAATAAGAGTGAGGGGCGAACCCTATGAACCCAATTAATGATTGCATTTCCTTTGCATATTCCGTAAAATGAAGAAAAAATAAAATTTTTTATTTTCCACGTTCACATAAAAGCGATTTTTTCTATTATATAAGTAGAAGGGACAAGTTTATAAAGCAATTCTGAAGGCACAGGCTTTCCTGCCAATCCTAGGTCCGGCAGGGGAGGGTATTTCGGACACGCGGGGATCCCCTTGTTTCCTTCCATCCAATTTGGCCAAAAAGGATAAAAGATATGAACTACACAATGAACCCAGGACTCTAAATCAGCTCCACATATGCAGAAATGACGGGAGACTCGTGTATGGCGCGCGCCGTCGTACTTTGGTACAGCAGCGGCCGTAGACCATGCAGACACCGAACTCATTGGGCATAGGGGATGGGAAGGTACCGGGGTTCTTTGTGGTGGGGGACGCGGAGCGGCCGCAGGTTATAGCAGCTGGCAGCTTACCATAATCTGCGGCGAAGCCGCACCCCTTTGACGTAAAGGCGCAGCCCTCAGCGCAAAGGGGGCCAATGAACTCTTTGAACCATCTCCTGTTCATGATATAATGTCCATAATCACCAATAGAAAGAAGGTATACCATGCAGAGACTTGTTTCTTATAATTACAACGGCCAGCGCCAGTGGGGCGTGCTGGCTTCTGATGGAGTTTCCATTTATTCCGCTGAGGATCTGGAGGAGACTTATTTCATTCCTCTGGGGGAGACTATGGAGGAGTTTATCGAGTCCGGCGAGGAGGGGCTTTTGAATCTGGCCAGGGCTTTGGAAATGAATGAGAAGGATAAATCCATCGAGCCTCTTTCTCTGAAGGATGTGCGGCTGGAGGTGCCTTTTTATCCTCGGCGCAATATTCTGTGCGTGGGCAAGAATTACCAGGCCCATGTGAAGGAATTTGACCAGAATGCCAATGCGAAGAATCCTGCTGTTCCTATTTTCTTTACAAAGGCCACCACATCTGTCATCGGTCCTGAGGAGGAAATCGACAGTCATCCGGCTACGACGAAGGAAGTGGATTATGAAGGGGAGCTGGGCGTCATTATCGGCAAGCGGTGCACTAATGTGGCTGCAGAGGATGCCATGAAGTATGTGTATGGCTACACCATTATCAACGATGTGACAGCCCGGGATCTGCAGAGAAAGCACGTGCAGTGGTTCAAGGGTAAGAGTCTGGATACTTTCTGCCCCATGGGACCTACGGTGATGGTGGGGGACTGGCCTGTGCCTTTTACCATTTACACGAAGGTGAACGGTCATCTCCGCCAGGAGGGGTCTACCAATGATTTGATTTTCTCCATTCCCCGGCTTATCGAGGTTCTTTCCGATGGTATGACGCTTCTTCCCGGCGATGTGATTGCCACCGGTACGCCCCAGGGAGTAGGTATGGGACAGAATCCGCCGCAGTTCCTGAAAAAGGGGGATGTGGTAGAAATCACCATCGATCCCATCGGCACTCTGAAGAATACAGTGAAATAAGGAATGTAAAAAGACCGGCTGCCCGGTCTTTTTTGATGCGCTTTTATCGGCGGAAATAGAAAAGAAGCGGCAGATATTGTATAATAAAACAAATATCCGTGATTCAAATGAATGGAGGAGATTACTATGGAAGAAAAAAGAGAAGCCGCTAACTTTATTGAAGCGGAAATCAATAAAGACATAGCCAATCATGTCTATGCCAATGGAAGAGTGCTCACCCGTTTCCCGCCGGAACCGAACGGCTATCTTCATATCGGTCATGTCAAGAGTATCTGCCTGAATTTTGGGCTTGGTGAAAAGTATCATGGCGCCACCAATGTTCGTTTCGATGATACGAACCCCACGAAGGAAAATCAGGAGTTTGTGGATTCCATTCTGGAAGATGTAAAGTGGCTGGGATTCAAATGGAAGGAACCGGTGCATTTTGCTTCCGACTATTTCCCGGAACTCTATGAGTTTGCCTGCAAGCTCATCCGCATGGGGCTGGCTTATGTAGATGATCAGAGCAGTGAGGAAATCCATAATACCCGCGGCGATCTGGAACATCCGGGGAAGGAAAGTCCCTGGAGAAATCGTTCCGTAGAAGAAAACCTGAAGCTTTTCCAGGAAATGAAGGAAGGCAAGTACAAGGATGGAGAAAAGTGCCTCCGTGCCAAGATTGACATGGCTTCTCCGAACCTTGTCATGAGGGACCCTGTCATTTACCGTATCCTTCACGCCACCCACCACAGGACAGGAGACAAATGGTGCATTTATCCACTCTATGATTTCGCTCACCCTCTCTCTGATGCCCTGGAAGGCATTACCCATTCCATCTGCACCTTGGAATTTGAAGAAAGAAGACCTCTTTACAACTGGTGTCTCCAGGCCTTTGACGGCAAGGAAAAGCCGCGGCAGATCGAGTTTGCCCGCCTGAATGTAACCACCATGATAACCAGTAAGAGAAAGCTCCGTAAAATGGTGGAGGCCGGTCTGGTGTCCGGCTGGGATGATCCCCGCATGCCTACCATCTGCGGTATCAGAAGAAGAGGATACACCCCGGAATCCCTTCGTCATTTCTGCGATCTCATCGGGGTGGCCAAAGCAGACAACCTGGTAGATGTTTCCCTTCTGGAATACTGCATCCGGGAAGATCTGAAGGCCAAGGCACCCCGCATTATGGCAGTCATCGATCCGGTGAAGGTAGTGCTTACCAACTATCCGGAAGATAAGATCGAATACATGACCCTGGAAAATAATCCCGAAGATGAATCCATGGGTACCCGCCAGGTTCCCTTCGGACGGAATCTGTACATTGAAAGAGAAGATTTCATGGAGCATCCGGTCCATAAATTCTTCCGCATGACCCCGGGAAAGGAAGTCCGTCTCAAAGGCGCCTACATTGTGAAATGCGAAGATGTAGTGAAGGACGGGGAAGGAAATATTACAGAAATCCACTGCACCGTGGACTTTGATACCAGAAGCGGCACACCCGGCGCTGACCGCAAGGTGAAGGGCACTCTTCACTGGGTATGCGCCGACACGGCGGTGGATGTAGAAACAAGGCTCTACGACTATCTCATTTCCCCGGATGACAAGGAAGACGGCAGGGATTTCATGGAAAAGGTGAATACCAACTCCCTTACTGTCATGAAGAGCAAAGCGGAACCGGCCATTAAGGAATACCCAGTACGCAGCCGCTTCCAGTTCCTCCGGAAAGCCTATTTCATCATTTACCAGGACACCACTAAAGATCAACTGTTGTGAAAACGCATCGTAGGACTCCGTGATACCTGGGCCAAACTGCAGAAGAAACAGGCAAAGGCATAATCCATGAAGAGAGCATCTTTGGCGGCCTTCATGGCAGCATTCCTGATCTTTGCCGGCGCCTTGGAGGTTTCTGCAGCGGATAAGCTCAGTCTTTCGGGCATCGGCACCATGGACGTTCCGAAAAACATAACTTTCACCGAAGGCGCCCAGAATGCCCTGCCTTTCATGAAGGACGGCGGCACAAAGCGCTTCTTCATCCGGAAAGGCATGTCTGACAGCCAGTATTACACCATGACCTGGAAGAAGGGCCCTGACTTTTCCTACGGATGGGCCATGTCCCATGAAGCAGGAATCCCTTTTCTGCAGGACATCGGGGAATTCAAGCACAAGGACGATAAGCCCGAAGTCCAGATGGACATCATGGCAGCATGGCTGAACCGGCAGCTGACTCAACAGGGCGCCGTATTCGAAGGCCCGTCGCCTCTGCAGAAAATCAATGACAGCAGGCACCCCAGGTGGGAGGGCTTCGTGAAGGTGAAGACCACGGAGCAGGGTATTACATACAATGAAGCTTATACCATCATTCTCCAGTGCGACGGTTATTTCACAACTCTGGGCATCTTCAACACCGACGGCGACAGGGCAGACATTACGGAAGACGTAAGGAAAATGGTTTCGAAACGGAAATTTCCGAAAAAGGTGACGCTCCTGGATCTTTCTAAAAAAGGCACATCCCTGACTGAATGGGATTAATTGTTTTTAGAAATTGACAAGGAGCTCTGGAATCAGTAAGATAGAAGAGTAAGGCATTTTATCAATTAGATATTGATAGGAGGAATTTTAAATGGCAAAAGTTGCAATTGTATATTGGTCCGGTTCCGGTAACACAGAAGCTATGGCTCAGGCTGTAGAAGAAGGTGCTAAGGCTGCAGGAGCAGAAACTACTCTTTCCTTCGTAAGCGACACCACTGCTTCCGATGTAGCTGCTTATGACCACATCATTCTCGGCTGCCCGGCTATGGGAAATGAAGAACTGGAAGAATATGAATTCGAACCGTTCTTCGAAGAACTGCTTCCTCAGCTCAAGGGCAAAGTAGTAGCCATCTTCGGTTCCTATGCATGGAACCAGGGCGACTGGATCGAAAACTGGAAGAAACGTTTTGATGAAGCAGGCATCAAACTGGCTGCTGACCCCGTCAAAGCATACAGCTATCCTGATGACGATGCACTGGAAGCATGCAAGAAACTGGGCGAAACTGTAGCTAAGGCATAATTTCAGAGATAAGAAGAGCGTTCTTTTTTAAGGACGCTTCTTTTTTTAGGGGAAGAAGGCTGTGAAGCCTTAAAACCCTGTTAGTATAAAGGAGGCCATTATGTCAGAAAAAGTGGCTGTGATTTACTACTCTGCCACAGGAAATACGGAAGCCATGGCAGAGGCTGTGGCAGTGGGCGCCAAAAGCACCGGCGCCGAAGTGCTTCTGGCACCGGTTTCCGATGTGGATCCTGTGGAAATCGGAAACACCTACCATCATATTATCCTGGGCTGCAGCGCCTGGGGCGTCGAGGTCATTGAAGAGGCTCAGATGAAACCTTTCTGTAATAAACTGAAGCCCTATTTGAAAGGGAAGATTATGGGGATTTTCGGCTCCTGTGGATGGAGCCGGGGGGCCTGGCTCAATTCCTGGTACAATGAGCTCCATTTCGCCGGCGCTTCTTTCCCGGCCCAGCCTCTTCTGGCTTACGGCTATCCCGATGAGCCGTCGCTTAAGAAGTGCGAGGAACTGGGGAAGAAAGTGGCGGAAACGAAGTAAGGCGCCTTTCCATATTTCATATTGAAGGAGATTATATAGAATGAATTGGGATGAAAAAGTGGCATCCAATATTAAAGCGGTGCCTTTTTCCGGTATTCGTAAATTTTTCGACCTGGCCAGCTCCATGAAGGACGTGATTTCCCTGGGTGTAGGGGAACCGGACTATTCGGCGCCGGATAAGGTGATTGATGCATGCATGGAAAGCCTGAAACGGAAAGAAACCTCCTATACGTCCAACTGGGGGCTTCTCCCGCTGCGCCAGGAAATTGCAAAGCTTTTCCATAACCGATACCATGTGGATTATGATCCGGTGGATGAGATTATGGTGACCGTAGGCGTTTCCGAAGCCATCGGCGTCGTCATGACCACCCTCCTCAATCCGGGAGATGAAGTACTCATTCCGGACCCCGCTTACCTGGCTTATCCTGCCTGCGTATCCATCGCCCGCGGCAAACCGGTGCTGGTGCCTACCCGGGCTGAAGATGAATTCAAACTCACTGTGGAAGAGCTGGAAAAGAAAGTGACTCCCCGGACCAAGGCTATCCTTATTGGCTACCCCAATAACCCTACCGGCACCGTCATGGACAGAGAGTCTCTGGTAAAAATCGCCGACTTTGCCCAAAAGCATGACCTGGTGGTGATTTCCGATGAAATCTACTGTGATCTCACCTATGAAGGCACCCATACCTGCTTTGCATCGCTGCCGGGCATGAAGGAAAGAACCCTCACCATGAACGGCTTCTCCAAATCCTATGCCATGACGGGCCTTCGCGTGGGCTATATCTGCGGACCCCGTGAAATCATGGAGCAGATTTACAAAGTCCACCAGTATGAAATCCTCTGCGCCAGCGTCACCAGCCAGTATGGTGCCATCGCAGCTCTGAAGTACTGCGATGACGATGTAAAGGCCATGTATGATGAATACGCCGCCCGCAGGGAAATGGTCTACGAAGGACTGAAGAAAATCGGCCTTTCCGTGTTCAAGCCCAAAGGGGCCTTCTACATTTTCCCCGATATCAGCATCACCGGCATGGATGACGAAGAATTCGCCGACCGCCTGCTGAAGGAAGAAAAAGTAGGGGTAGTGCCGGGGTCCTGCTTTGGTCCTCAGGGAAAGAACCACATTCGTATCTCCTATGCTGCCAGCAGGGAAAACCTGGCGGAAGCGCTGAAACGAATCGGTCATTTTGTGGATAAATATAGAAAGAATTAAAGAAGAGGGGCTGTGAAAAAATGATTTACATTTTTTCACAGCCTTTTTTGTATACATTCGTTTTCACGGGAATTAACCAAATGACCGCCTGCTGCCTGCATCTATGTCATTGCAAGGGATGCTGCCTGTGGTTATTGGTAGGCCCTTCGGGGCTTTCAGCCCCCCTTGACAGAAGAGGTTTACACCTTCATAATAAACTAGTACCCTTACGTCCAGGTACTTTTGCATTTTGTTAAGGAGACTGCCCATGAAATATAGGATGAAGGCGGCGCTGCTGGCCATTTGTGTTTCTGCCTGCAGTGCCTTTGGTTTTTCTGTTTATGCCGAGGGGTCCCATGCAGCGGCTGCCGTTTCTGATCAGACGGCAGGGACCGGCATGAATCACTCTGCAGAGAAGAAGCAGGGGGGCGAGGCCCATAGCCTTTTCCCGATTTCCGGAAAGACGCTTTCTGCCTTCGATTTTTCTGTGGGCGGTGTGTCTCTGGGAGATTCCATTTCTTCTCTTTCTTCTCGAGGGACGGCGGAAAAGGTAATCCATGAGAATACCAGGGATTCTTATATCTTTAAAGATATGACGGTAAAGAGGACAGCGCCTTTTCTTCTTTCCTATTCCCACCGTGTAGATCTGCCGGAGGACTTCAAGTTTCCCGGAAAAGGGATATCGGAAATCGTTGTGTCCGGTGCAGGCGCAAAGACGCCTCGGGGAATCGGCGTGGGCAGCAGCCGGGAAGATGTGCTTCGTGCCTATGGCAGGCCCCTTATGGTGCTTTGGGACGGCAGGGGAAAGTCTTTTCATTTCCGCTATGGTTCAGGCCTGCAGGAAATGGATGTGACTCTCACCGGTGACAAGGTGTCTTCCATTCGTCTTGCGTCTCTCACTTCTCCAGTGAAAAGGGGAGATGTTTCCTATGACAGCGGCGAAGGTCCCCTGTACCTGGGAGACCGTGATTTCAAGGTGGCTGGCTATGAGCTGGGAAGTACTTTCCAGGCTCATCCTTTTGAGGAATGGGAGAAGAAGATGGCCAATCCCAAGGAGGAAATCCTTTATTTCCCGGGTTATGCAGTGCGCCTTACGGTGAAGAGTTCTCTGATTTCCGCCCTCTTTCTCACGGATAACCGAATGGTCACTTCCCGGGGCCTGTCTCTGGGGGATGATGTGTCTACGGTGGATCTGCTTTACGGGAAGCCGCACCGGGTGGAAATGAATGTGTCCGGCAGCGAGCCGAAGACGTCTTACATTTATTTTTCCAAAGGGAAAAGTGATGTACTGATTATCAATTTTTCAAAGAATAAGGTGGAAGGCATTGTAAATGCCATGAATCCCACGAAGTAATGAACCGTTTGAGGTGTTAGAGTGTACGAATATTTCTGTGCTTTGGTTGTGGGCATTGTAGAAGGGCTTACGGAATATATTCCTGTTTCTTCTACAGGCCATATGATTATTGTGGGCCATATGCTGGGCTTTGAAGGAACCCTGGCAGACCTTTTCGATGTATTTATCCAGCTGGGCGCCATCCTTTCGGTGCTGGTGGTGTATCATGAAAAGTTTACCTATATTCTGAATACCCATCACTGGTTCCGCCGGAAAGGGCCTTCTGTATTTAATATCTGTATTGCCATGTTCCCGGCCTGCCTCATGGGCCTTCTTTTCCACGGTTTCATCAAGCACCGTCTCTTCAGTCCTACCACCGTCATCATCGGCCTGGTACTGGGCGGCATTTTCATGATTGTAGCGGAAAAGGCAAGAAAGGGAAAGGAATTTGCTGTGACCGATGTGGATAAGATTTCCACGAAACAGTCTTTTATTATCGGCCTCTTCCAATGCCTCTCCCTGTGGCCCGGCTTCTCCCGGAGCGGCAGTACTATTGCAGGCAGTCTTCTTCTGGGCATTTCCCGAAAAGCAGGCGCCGACTTTACTTTCATTATGGCGGTACCTCTCATGTTCCTGGCCTGCTTCTATGACCTCCTTAAAGTTATCGGAAGTCTCTCGGTCAGTGACCTGGGCGTGCTGGCGGTGGGGTTTGTCACTGCCTTCGTGGTGGCCTATGCTTCCATCCTCTGGTTCCTGAAGTTCCTGAATACTTCCACCCTGACGGGCTTTGCCATTTACCGCTTCTTCGTGGCGGCTTTTGCCCTGGTTTATTTCTGGTAAAGTTGTGAAATCAAAGGGGCTGTGAAAAAATGTTCAATCATTTTTTCGCAGCCCCTCTTGTTTTGCCAAACAGGCGGCCTGGTATGGGGCGTTGTACATGAAATTCGGGGAAAGGGGAACGGTTGTTTCTCCTGGCGGCGGGGGCTGTAAACTCATGCTTCAAAGACGCTGCCGACTACTTGAGCGAGAAGACGGTCAGAGGAAAAGCCAATGCCATGGAGCCGTAGAACTTGAAACTCTTTTTCTTTTCAGAA
>ERZ1023862.321-NODE-321-length-10947-cov-7.801138_pt1 | contig 10947 bp, 6 predicted proteins | sample MGYA00380388_ERZ1023862 | MGnify/ENA primary metagenome ERZ1023862 (study PRJEB33179, sample SAMN07449007) | human gut metagenome | biome: Human-gut; feature: Human associated habitat; material: Faeces | host: Homo sapiens | place: India: Bhopal | collected... | reverse complement strand
CATCGGGGTGCCTATCCTCGCGGTATTCCCATCTTACACCCCCACGGGCCCCGCTTCTTTTACCCCGCCAACCAAGCCATGCGCTCGCTGGTCGCCAAGATGAAGCTTATCCCCAATGTGGCTATGCTCAAGGGCAAGCGCGTGCTGTTCTGCGACGACTCCATCGTGCGCGGAACCCAGTTGAGAGACAATGTCAAGGTGTTGTTTGACCAGGCACAGGTCAAGGAGTGCCACATGCGTATCGCCTGTCCGCCCCTGGTCTACGGCTGTCCGTTTATCAACTTCACCTCGTCCAAGAGTGATATGGAACTCATCACCCGACGCATCATCGAGCGCTTCGAGGGCGATGCCAACAAGAATCTGGATAAATATGCCACCACCGGGTCGCCCGAGTACGAGCGTATGGTGGCGGCTATAGCCGAGGAGCTTGGACTTACCTCGCTCCGCTTCAATAGTGTGGAAGAGCTGATCCGTGCCATCGGTCTTCCCAAGTGTCAGGTCTGCACCCACTGCTTCGACGGCAGCAGCGCCTACACCCTCAGCGAGTGTGCCGACGACTGATGACGCCGCGCAGGGCAAACCAGAGATGCATCACCACCGTGCTGGCCACGCCGTAGTGGCGGCACATCACGCTGAAACGCTCGCGGAGCGAACGGCGATGATACGTGGTGGTCATGCCACCATCGAGAAAACAAGCCAACACCGCATGTGTGTTGACAAGAGGAAGTCGGTAGCTTGCTGCCGACTTCATTATTTTTATACACCAGTCCACATCGGCAGAGTAGTGGTACTTCAGGTCGTAGGGGGTGGCCTTGGCCAGGTCGGTGCGGGCGTAGAACGCCTGGTGGCATACCAGCATGCCGTGGCGGAACGACTTCCAGCTGAGCGCCTCGGGCGGAGCCAGACGGCGGCGGCCCACATAGTGCCCTCGGTCGTCGATGATGTCGGTGTCGCCATAGATTACCGCCGGCTTCTCGTCGGGCATGAGCGCCGCATGCGCCACCCGCTGCAGCGTGTGTTCGTCCTTGAAGGTGTCGCCGGCGTTGAGGAATACGAGATAGTCGCCCTCAGCCATCGCGATGCCTTTGTTCATCGCGTCGTAGAGTCCGCCGTCGGGCTCCGAGACGGCCCTTATCCGGTGGGGAGACGCTCCCCGCGACTTTTCTTCATACTCCCTTACCAGTTTCATGGTGTCATCCTTCGACTTGCCGTCGATGATGAGATGCTCCACCTGGTCATAGTCTTGGCTCTCCACGCTCGCCAGCGTCCGCGGCAATTCGTGTGCGGCGTTGTAGGTACATGTGATAACGGTTATGGTCATGCTTCCAGATAGTCTTTGCCTGCAAGGCGGTTGTAGATATTGATATAGCGTGCGGCGACGGCGCGCTGGCTGTAGTGCTGTGCCACTTTCTTCACGGCTTCCTCGCCCAGAGTCTTGCGGTCGGCCTCGTCGAGCGTCCAGTGCAGACCGCGCGCCAGGTCGTCGGCATTCTTGTATTCAGCCACATATCCGTTGACCTTGTGGTCTATCTCTTCGGGTATGCCGCCCACGCGGAAGCCTATGCAGGGCACGCCGCAGGCCATCGCCTCCATGATGGTGTTGGGCAGGTTTTCAGAGAGCGACGGCAGCACGAAGGCGTCGGCGGCGTTGTAGACATCCACCATGCGGCGCGGGTCGTTGACATACCCTAAGGGGTAAGCCTGTAGCGGCAGGCGGTCGGCTATCTCTTCGGCGTGGCCGCCCACGATGATGAGGCCCGTGTTCTCGCGTATCTCCGGATGCTCCTGCTCCCATTTCCGGCAAGCCTCGATGAGATAGTCCATGCCCTTGTTCACGTTGGTCACGCGTTGCGAGGCAAAGAGTATCAGTCTTCGGTCGGCGGGGAGCCCCAGTCTTCTTCGGGCTTCGGCCTTGTCGGCAGGGGCGAAGAGGCGGGTGTCGATGGGGTTGGGTATGGCGCAGGTCTCCTGTCCTTCGAGCAGCCGGCTCTGGCGTGCTTCGCTCTCCAGCCAGTGGCTGCATGCCACAAAGGTGATGTGTCTGCCGGCGAGCATGCGCTCCTTGCGTCGCCAGGTGGCGTCGGCGAGGTCGTGGTCGCTGTCTCCGGGCAGATAGGGGCAGTGGGCGCAGTGGCTCTTGAACCGCTCACACCCCAGGGTGAGGTGGCATATCGCCGTGGCGGGCCAGATGTCGTGCATTGTCCATACCACCGGCTTTCCCGAGTCGAGTATCTTGCGGATATTCTTCAGCGAGAGCATGCCCTGGTTGACCCAGTGCAGATGGATGATGTCTGCCTCCTTGAATTCGGGCAGCCTTGTGATGTCGGTGCCCGCGTTGGCGGTATCTATCTCCCACAGATGGCGGCGGTTCAGCCGCAGATGGAGATATATCGTCAGTCTTTCCCACAGGAAATTGAAGTGGTGGCGCCACGACTTGGGCAGACTGCACACCGCGATGTGCTCGGTCTCCTTGTCGCGCACCAGCATCTTGGCTTTTACGCCGCTGTTGTTGAGCGCTTCCATCAGCCTGCGCGCAGCCACAGCCGCTCCGCCAGCCCTCTCGCTCGTGTTGACGATTAGTACTCGCATACCTTATTATATTATATATATATCTTTTGTCCTTTGTTCTTGCTCCAGGCGACCTGGTGCATAGTCCCTGCCGCCATGGCGCATAGTCCCAGTGACCTGGCGCATAGTCCCGGCGACCTGGTGCATAGTCCCAGCCGCCATGGTGCATAGCCCCAGCGACCTGGTGCGTAGTCCCAGCCGCCATGGTGCATAGCCCCAGCGACCCTGGTGCATAGTCCCGGCCGCCTGCAGAGTTGTCTGGCCGCCGCCGTCGGTACCTCCACGCTCTTGGAGATGACGTTGGCAGGAGCCGGAGCCACCTCTGCATCGGGCAAAGGTAAACATAAAATCTGAAAAACCCACACAGCCTCCCTGTTTTTTGCAGTATTCGCCCCCGACTGCCCCTCTGTCCTTCGCGCCCTGGCTGCCGCCGGTCTGCCCGTAGCCCTGGTGCCCCGGGCTCTCATTGTGGCGTCGGTGCAAGTGCCTGCGCCCCTTCTTGCGCTTATATAAATCACTCATGCGCCTATATATGTCACTCTTGCGCTTACATATATAATAAGGTATATTATTATAATAAGGTATAGGAGCCGCCTCTGGCAGTCATACTTCTTTACAAAATGGGGTGGGTCTGTACTGGCTGGTTTTCAGGGGCTGGATGGGGGCGCTAAAAGGGTGTTCGTGGGCGAAAAGGTTATGTTTCAAATTGTAATGATAACCCTCGCGAATAAATGAAACCGTAACTGCGGTTGTTGGAATTATTACATATTTCAGTTGTGTGCGCACACAGTTTTATTGATTTGTATCAAGAAAGGCAATAAAATCATCAATAAAAGTGTACTAACTATTGTGGGAAGTGCGAAAGGTTTGTATCTTTGCATCGTCAAAAGGTTAATAGATTGTTTAGGTTAGTAGTAATAGATTTAGGTTTTTAGTTATTAGGTTTTTAAGGTAGATTGACAGATTGTTTAGCTTAGGATGACAATGGAGGCCGTGAGGTTTTCATTCTTTCGACAAAAGTTAGTTAAACATAAGTTATTACGCTGAAGCTCGCAGATGAGTCTCAGCGTATTTTTTTTGTCTTCGCGTTTCCCGTGGTTTCTCTCTCTCGCGCGCCCCGTCTATTGCCCCATTTTGCCAATTTATGTCTGTGTCACGGCAAATTCCTGCGATATGCAATAGGGATTGAGTATTTTTTAGGTAACTTTGCATCGTTTTTCACATTACGCACCAGAAAATAATAGAATATGATTTCAGTAGATGGACTGACCGTTGAGTTCGGCGGCACCACCTTGTTCAAGGACATTACCTTCCAGATCAACGAGAAGGACCGTATCGCCCTGATGGGCAAGAACGGCGCAGGCAAGAGTACCCTGCTCAAGATATTGGCGGGAGTGCGCAAGCCCACACGCGGGTCTGTGTCGGCGCCCAAAGACTGCGTCGTCGCCTATCTCCCCCAGCACCTGATGACCGAAGACGGCCGCACCGTGTTTGAGGAGACCTGTCAGGCATTTGCCCATCTCCACGAGATACAGGCAGAGATAGACCGTATCAATGACCTCCTTTCCACCCGCACCGACTACGAGAGCGATGAGTATATGCAGCTCATCGAGACAGTGTCTACGCTTTCCGAGAAATTTTATGCCATTGACATGACTCACTTCGAGGAGGATGTCGAGAAGACCCTGTTGGGTCTCGGCTTCGAGCGCAGTGACTTCGACCGGCCCACCAGCGAGTTTTCGGGAGGATGGCGTATGCGTATCGAACTCGCCAAACTGCTTCTCAAGTCGCCCGACGTGCTGTTGCTCGACGAGCCCACCAACCACCTCGACATCGAGTCTATCGGCTGGCTCGAGCAGTTTATCATCAACAGCTCCAAGGCAGTGGTGGTCATCAGCCACGACCGCAAGTTTGTCGACAACATCACCACGCGCACCATCGAGGTCACCATGGGCCGCATCTATGACTATCGCGCCACCTACAGCCACTATCTCGAGTTGCGCAAAGAGCGCCGTGAGCAGCAGATGAAGCAGTATGAAGAGCAGCAGAAGATGATAGCCGAGACCAAGGATTTCATCGAGCGCTTCAAGGGCACCTACTCCAAGACCCTGCAGGTGCAGAGCCGCGTCAAGATGCTTGAGAAACTCGAGCTTATTGAGGTCGACGAGGAAGACACCAGCCGTCTGCGCCTCAAGTTCCCGCCCAGTCCGCACAGCGGCGCTTATCCCGTGCAGATGAGCGATGTGTCTATGTCGTTTGGCGACAAGACCGTCTTCAGCGGCGTCAATCTCACCGTGGAGCGGGGAGACAAGATTGCCTTTGTGGGTCGCAACGGCGAGGGTAAGTCGACCCTCGTGAAGTGCATCATGGGCGAACTGCAGAACCAGGGAAACCTCAATCTGGGCTACAATGTCCAGATAGGCTATTTCGCCCAGAACCAGGCGTCGCTGCTCGACGACAACCTCACCGTGTTCCAGACCATCGACGATGTGGCCAAGGGCGACATACGCAGCAAGATACGCGACCTGCTCGGCGCCTTCATGTTTGGCGGCGAGGAGTCTACCAAGAAGGTCAAGGTGCTGTCGGGTGGAGAGCGTACGCGCCTCGCCATCCTCAAGCTGCTGCTCGAGCCGGTCAACCTGCTTATCCTCGACGAGCCCACCAATCATCTGGACCTCAAGACCAAGGACATCCTCAAGCAGGCGCTTCAAGATTTCGACGGCACCCTTATCGTGGTGAGCCACGACCGTGACTTCCTCGACGGGCTGGTCAGCAAGGTCTACGAGTTTGGCCATGGCCGCGTGCGTGAGCACCTCTGCGGCATCTACGAGTTCCTCGAGTCCAAGGCTATGGAGAACCTGCAGGAACTCGAGAAGAAGCATTGATGCCCGCTCGGTATCTATAGCAGAAATGCAGTGATGGTGCATATTATGATATATGTCAAGAAAGAGGCCCCGAGCAGCAGAAAGTGGCCCCAGACTATTGTCAGAACCGCAGAAGTGTAGTACCTTTGCATCATCAAAAGGTTAATAGATTGTTTAGATTAGTAGTAATAGATTTAGGTTTTTAGTTATTAGGTTTTTAAGGTAGATTGACAGATTGTTTAACCAGGATGACAATGGAAACCGTGAGGTTTTCATTCGTTTAGAAAATAAGTAGTTAAACATATCGGATACGCTGAAGCTCGTTGATGAGTCTCAGCGTATTTTTTTTGCCCATGGCGAGGGTAGGGGCTGCCGTCACGATGAGGCTCATGATGCGCAGCAGCGTGGGGATGATGCAAACCGATGATACTCACTGCATCCATAGCTTTCCTGATTGCGTTTGGCGGCTCGTGTCTTCCGTTACGCGCTTCCGTGCCTTCCGATGCGTACTTCCGTGTCTTCCGATACGCACCCTCGTGTCTTCCGATACGCGCCAGCCGGCGTCATTTCCACGCCGCCATCTGTTATTTCCTCATTCGCGACTGTCATCTCCACGTTTCCAACCCTAATCTCCAGGTTTCTAACTGTCATCTCCACGTTTCCAACCATCATCTCCACGTTATTGGCGGTCATCTCCGTGTTGTGCAACCCTATGATAACCAATGTGGGCGGTTTTTGCTTGGTTTGGATGGAAACGGCGAAAGGCGCTGATGTGTCGGCGGTTACGCCGTTTTTAGCCTCGGGCGGGCTGGTGTTAATTTAGAAAATCCCAAAAAGAAATTAAAATTTTCTAATAAAAATTGCAAATTTTTCCGAAAAACTGATTACTTTTGTGGACATATAGAAACCACATTATTATTATTTACAATTTTCAAGTGTTACAGTCTATGAAAAGAATCATTACTTGTCTCAGCATGCTATGTATGCTGGTAGGGCTTGCCATGGCAAGTCCGGGACCGAAAGCCCTTGCGGCTTCCGCAGAGACTACGCTCTACGGAAGTATCTCGACGGGCATGAGACCGACCGGAATCTATTCGACCACCACGGCGAACCCGCCGACCCTGACCAACTTAGCGGCCATTTCCACCTGGAAGCCCTCGGCTGGTGTGTATGCCAATGGCAACTATTATCTGATGTCAGTACTCCAGATGGGTTCGATGGTGAGAGCCTCCAAGTTGGAGAAATATGATGTCAATACTTGGAAAGCCATCAATAGCGTCGACCCAGGAACGAACATCCCTACCTCTCTTGCCTTCAACCCCAAGGATGGCAAGACCTATGGATGTTACCCCACCGCAACCAATGGCTTTGAACTGGGTGTGCTGGATTTGGACAAGGGTACCACGACCACAGTAGGTGCGCTCGACCAGCGCTATGTAGCCCTCTTTGCCGACAATAGTGGCAAGGTGTATGGTATCGGCCTGGATGGTAACCTGTGCCGGCTCAATCTGGAGACTGCCGCAGCCACCGTTATCGGCGCTACCGGCGTGACTCCCTCTATGGATGTTCAGGACGCCTGCTTTGACGAGTCGACCAATACTGTATACTGGTTTGCCCACACTGCCTATGAGTGTTCGCTGTATACCATAGATGTAAATACGGGTGCCGCTACCAAGGTGACCGACTTCCCCAGCTACAAGATAAGATGGGCAGGTGTGTTTGCCAAGCCCGCCAAGACTGTGGAAAAGCCCGCTTTCATCGCCAAGATGAGAACCGAGTTTGACAAGAGCAGCCTCACCGGTAAGTTTATCTTCACCATGCCCGACAAGACCGAGAGCGGTGAAGCCCTGACCTCAAACCTCTCTTACAAGTTCTTCCTCAACGACGCAGAGTACAAGACCGGCGAAGGCGCCCCCGGTGCCGAGGTCGAAGTGCCCGTTACCGTGCCTGCCGACGGCAAGTACAAGTTTGCCGTTTGTGCCGAACTCAACGGCGCCAGCGGTCTGACCACCTCTATCGAAAAGTATATCGGTCAGGACTCTCCCAAGACTCCTGCCAACCTCAAGGCTGTCAAGGCCGAGGGTTCCAATGAGATTACCATCAGCTGGGATGCCGTCACAGAGGGCGTCAACGGCGGATATATCAACACTGCAGCCATCAAGTATTCGCTGGTACGCCAGCCCGACAACGTGACTGTAGCTTCAGACCTCACCGCCACCTCGTTTACCGACAAGACCATCAGCGCGATGAACAACTACAACTACGTGCTCATGGCCACCGACGGCGTGAAGAGCAGTGGTGCGGTGACCTCTAACGACGTGCTCGCCGGCGAAGACCTCGGTGTGGCTCTGCCTTACGAAAACAGTTTCCTCGGTGAAAATGGCATGGGCTTCTTTACCACCATCGACGCCAACGAAGACGGCAACACATGGAAGAGCAACGGCAAGAACGTGTTCTACAACGCCAGCAAGGACAAAGACGCCAATGACTGGCTGGTATCTCCTATCGTGAAACTGGAGAAGGGCAAGGCCTACCACCTCACCATGGCCCTCATGGTAAGCGACCTGAACAAGCAGGAACGCTTTGAGATAATGTATGGTAAGGAGAAGACAGCTGCCTCGATGACCAAGAAGGTCTGCAACGAGAAGGTAACCTCTACCGGCTGCTATGTAGACGAATGGCTTACCGCCGACGAGACCGGCCTCTTCTATATCGGCCTCCATGTCACCTCTGAGAAGAATCAGGGTGCCCTGGCTGTCTCTGACTTCAAACTCTCTGACGGCATCAACACCAAGAGTCCTGGTGCCGCTACCGACATCACCGTGATTCCCGGCGAAAAGGGCGCACTCACCAGCGAGGTAGAGTTCACCTGTCCTACCAAGAACTTCAGCAATGGCCCATTGTTTGGTCTTTCCAAGGCTGTCGTAACCAATCTTACCACTGGCAGAGAGATTGCCACTATAGACGGTGCAGAACTGGCTGTAGGTCTGAAGGTGAAGGTAAGCGACCCCAATCCTACCACTGGCGAGAACGAGTACAGCGTAGTGTGCTACAACAACTTTGGCGCCGGCGTCCTGGCTACCGCCAAGGGCTGGGTAGGTCCTGATGCTCCTGCTGCTCCAGGCAAGGTTCAGTGGGTACAGAAGGGCTCGCAGACCGTCATCACCTGGGAGGCTCCTACCACTGGCAAGCACGGTGGCTATGTAGACCCCACTCAGATCTACTACTCTGTATACAATGCAGAGACACAGACCAAGATCAAGTCAGACCTGACCACCTGCACCCATGTAGACGCTCCTAATCTCTCTGACCTGCAGACCTCTCTCGCCTATGTGCTCTATGCCTACAACGACTATGGCACCAGCGACCCCGCTTACAGTAACACCTCTGCCTTCGGTTATGGCTATGAGTGTCCTCTCAAGGAATCGTTTGCCAATAGAAGGCTGTCAACCAAGCCCTGGCTTATCAGCACCACATCGGGCAACAACGTATGGCAGCTGACAGCTGACCTCGCTCCCAACGTATCGTCTCAGGATGGTGACAACGGTATGGTAGGTTATAGCGCCGGCAACCCCGGTGGCGCCCGTCTCACAACGCCCATCATCGACCTGAGCACCGAGAACAGACCCACCATCAAGCTGTGGTACTATCTCTTTGATACAGCTTCAGACCTGAAGATTACCGTGTCTAACGACTGCGGTCTGACATGGACCGATGTGGCCACTCTGCCCAAGGAAGTAGTCAAGAAGTGGACTGCGGCTACCGTAGACCTCTCTGCCTACAAGACCTATGACCACCTGCAGATAGGTATCGAGGCTACCAACAAGACTATGGCCTCTCCTCTCTTCATAGATAACGTCACCGTGGGCAATACCTTCGACTATGACCTCGCGGTCCAGAGCCTCGTGCTGCCCAAGTCTGCCAAGGCTGGTTCGGACATCAAGGCTTCTGTCTCTGTATTCAACAACGGTCTCAAGGCTGCAGGTGCATACAAGCTGCAGTGCTATGTCAATGGTGAACTGGTCAACACACTTAACGGCAGCGCTTTGGCTGCTGATGCCCTGGAGACCTTCAACATCGATATCACCGTTCCACTGCTCGACGCCGAAGAGCTCGAGGTGAAGTGCAAGGTTGTCTATGCCGACGACGAGAACAAGGCCAACAACGAGAAGACCGCGATAGCTGCGGTTACTCCTTCCAAGTATCCCCAGCCCACTGCCCTCAAGGCCACTGCCAAGGCCGACGGCAATGTGACTCTCAACTGGGCTGCTCCTACTAGCGAGTACTATGCTGAGCGCACCGACGATATGGAGAGCTACGAGTCATGGAGTGTAGGTGGTATCGTGGTTGAGGAAAACAAGGATACTCACGAGATGATCGTCACCACAGACCGTGGCTCACTCGGCGACTATACCCTCATTGACTGCGACCATTTGGCTACACAGTTCGTATGGGGTGCTGTAGCTTCAGGTCAGAGCATTCCTCACCTCGGCCAGGGTATGGTATGCCAGGTTATCGACTGTGATAAATACGGCAACAACAGTAGCATCATGGGTGCCCACAGTGGTAACAAGATGCTCTGCTTCTGGGCTTCTGCTCAGAACGATGACTACCTCATCCTGCCCGAACTCGCTCCCAAAAACAAGTACATCTCTTTCTGGGCTAAGTCGCTCTCTGCCAAGTATGGCCTCGAGTCTTTCGACATCGTGGTATCCAAGAGCGGCAAGGAGCCTTCTGACTTCACTGTCTTCCAGTCTGTCAAGAATGTACCTATAGGCTACAAGACCGACCCCGAAGCCGGCTATGCCTTCTATGAGTTCCAGCTCCCCGAGGACACCAAGTATGTGGCTATCCACTACAATGCCAAGGATGTGCTGGCACTGCTCATCGACGATATCACCTGTACTCCTGCCTCTAACAAGGCCAACCTCACTCTGGAGGGTTACAATGTATATCGCAACGGTGTCAAGCTCAACGAGAGCCCCGTCACTGCCGCTACTTACAGCGACAAGATTTCTGGCGAAGATGTTTACCGCTACAACGTGACCTCTGTATTCAGCGTAGGTGAGTCGAGCTTCTCCAACACTGCTCAGGTATCTCTCAACACCGGTATCGGCGACAACGCCATCGGTGAGGGCCGCATCTACGGTGCCGACGGTGCCATCGTAATCGAGGGCATGGCTGGTACAGACGTGGCCATCTACACTGTCGACGGTCGTCTGGTTCAGCAGGTTAAGGCCGAGCCTACTACCCGCGTTGCCGTAAGCAAGGGCGTGTATGTAGTCAAGACCCGTGAGCTGTCTCGCGCGATAGCCGTAAGATAAGAAGAACGTCATCTCCATCGGGAGAGGCGCCAAGTCTTTCCTGGAGAATGCCCCGACACAATAAGAAAAGGACGTATCCTCAATCAGGGTACGTCCTTTTTTCGTGCGGAAATGTGGCAATGGGGAAGGGGAGGACCACGGGCCCCATCCCAGCCTTCCCCAAGGGGAAGGAGCGTCACGCAATCACCTCA
>ERZ1023862.319-NODE-319-length-11013-cov-8.994890_pt1 | contig 11013 bp, 8 predicted proteins | sample MGYA00380388_ERZ1023862 | MGnify/ENA primary metagenome ERZ1023862 (study PRJEB33179, sample SAMN07449007) | human gut metagenome | biome: Human-gut; feature: Human associated habitat; material: Faeces | host: Homo sapiens | place: India: Bhopal | collected... | reverse complement strand
ATTTATCAATGTGAGTGAGTCAATGAAAATTCCACCTATGACGGATATTCGGGAGTTGATTGCTGCCAGTGCTGAGATTGAGAAGAGCGAAGAAAACAATATGCTCCCCGATAGGAAATGGATTGCACAACTTGTGCAATCTGGGACATCATTAGGAGGAGCAAGGCCTAAAGCTAATGTAATAGATACGGATAAAACTCTTTATGTTGCTAAGTTCCCGTCTCGTAAGGATGACTATGATGTTGGGCTTTGGGAGCATTTCAGCCACTTGCTTGCTACAAAAGCAGGAGTAAACGTAGCGCAAACCAAAGTGCTGGCAACTGGAGAAAAATACCATACATTGCTGTCACGACGTTTCGATAGAGCAAGTAACGGAAAACGTATTCATTTTGCATCAGCAATGTCTTTATTAGGATTAAGTGATGGAGATAATGCTACTTCTGGGCACGGGTATCTGGATATAGTTGACTTCATTATTCAGAACTGTACCGATGTGGATCGAAACCTGCAGGAACTATACCGTCGTGTGGCTTTCAATATTTGTATCGGCAATACTGATGACCATTTCCGCAATCATGGTTTCCTGTTGACCGCAAAAGGTTGGACGTTGTCTCCTGCTTACGATATGAATCCTACTTTGAATGAATATCAAAGCCTGCTCATTTCATCAACTTCCAACAAAGCGGATTTAAGCGTCTTGCTTGATGCCTGCGAGGATTATATGCTCAACCGAAAAACTGCTGAAAAGATTGTTTCAGAGGTTGTTGAAGCCGTGAAAGGATGGCGCGAAATTGCTATTCGTCAAGGCGTATCCAAAAGTGAAATCGATATGTTCTCAGGAGTGCTGGATATACGATATGATAGTATTTAGTAACTCAATTTGCATTTGATAAGAAATATGCTAATAAAGATTGGACTTGTCTCGATGAAGATTATCGTAATTCAAAAAAATGAAACACAAAATTGAAGGTAAAATGTTTTCTTATGGACAAATGTCTGAAATCTGACTTCACTTTCCAAATGGCATCTTCTTTACCTTCCACAACTTTGCGAAAAAACATGGAGCGCAGCGGAGTGAGCTCCGCCGTACCGCGCCACCTGACAACAAACGATGCCGTGACCGGCAAATGCTTCCCTGACATGTCATAGATTTCCGTCATTTGCCACGCCTGTATGACATTGACAATCCCCAGAGCCAGTTGATCTGGCAGAGGAGATACATCATTTCCTCTTGCGCCCGGATTGACGCTCACTTAATTCCGGTTTTATTTTTCGCTAAAATATTGTTAAATTTGCAGACTGTACTAAAACCAGATGTATGTCGAAATATAATATTGTTGAAGTCAGCGGGAAGAAAGACTTGAAAAAATTCATCAAGTTCCCGGATGAGTTATATAAGGACTGTAAGCAGTATGTGCCTGCCCTTCATTCGGATCAGGTGTTCAGCCTGACGAAAGATCCGGCATTGGATTATTGTAAGCATAAGTTGTGGATGGTCATGGACGGAAATAAAGTCGTGGGACGTATCTGTGCTATGATAAATCCGCGTTACAACGAACTCTACAACAAGAAAAGGGCCCGTTTCGGCTGGTTTGACACGATCAATGACATTGACGTAGCCCGTCTTCTTATCGGAACGGCAGAGGCCTGGGCGAAAGAGAACGGAATGACGGAAGTTCATGGACCGCTGTATTACAATACATTGGGAAAGCAGGGTATGCTGGTGGAAGGATTTGAGAATGTCCCTCCGTTCAACTGCCTCTATAACTTCCCTTATTACAATGACTTCGTGACCGCACTCGGCTACGAGAAGGAATGCGACTGGCTTCAGTACAAGATGGATGCATGTCAGGGTGTTCAGGACAAGATGGTAAGGATTGCCGGCATGCTGAAGGAAAGATATAATCTCCATGAGGGGCTTCTGAGCAAGCTCAAGAAAGATAAGGAGATGGTGAAGTATTTCTTCAAGGTTTACAATGAAAGTTTCGCGGCAGCGGTATATAACTTCATTCCGTTTACCGAGAAGGAAATCGAGCACGAGGCGAAAGTTTCGATGCCGTTCATCTCAGACAAGGTCAGCAGCATTGTCCTCGACGAGAACAATGAACTGGTAGCGTTCGGAATCGCATTCCCGAGCATTTCGAAGGCCCTGCAGAAAGCCAAGGGACACCTCTTCCCGTTCGGATGGTTCCATCTGCTGAAGGCGATGCACAATTACGAGGCAGTGGACCTGATGCTGAATGGTGCCGTGCCGAAGTGGCAGAACAAGGGAGTGAGCGCGATTTTCCACTGCTCGATGTCTGACAAGTATCAGGCGGCGAAGACAAAATACGCGATTTCCAACCCGCAGATCGAGACGAACAGCGCGGTCAATGTCTGGGGAAAATACGAACACGAGTTGTACATGCGCAGACGCTGCTACGTGAAGTCGCTGTAAGTCAATGCGTTTGTCCGGGTTATGTCAATGCTGACGTGACGGATTACCGGACGGTTTAAGAAGAAAAACAGAATAATATATATGGCAGAAAAGAATTCATTGCTCGAAAAGGTTCTGAGCCTTCAGGACAAATTCACATCGCTGCAGAACCAGCTCTCTGATCCGGCAGTCATGTCGGACATGAAGAAATATGTTCAGCTGAACAAGGATTACAAGGAACTGGAACCTATCATCAAGGCCGGACTTGAATATAAAAAAATGGTGGATGAACTTGCTTCAGCCAAGGACATCATGGCCAATGAAAAAGATGAGGACCTGAAGGAGATGGCCCGCGAGGAGATTTCCGAGATTGAGCCGAAACTCCCTGATATGGAGCAGAATATCAAGCTTCTTCTCATTCCTTCTGACCCGGATGACAGCAAGAATGCTATGGTCGAAATCCGTGGCGGTACAGGTGGCGACGAGGCTGCTATTTTCGCCGGTGACCTTTTCAGAATGTATTCAAAGTTTGCTGAGCGCAAGGGTTGGAAACTCGAGATTACTGACCAGGCACCGGGAACTTCCGGAGGTTTCAAGCAGGTTGTCTTCAAGCTTTCTTGCGCTGATGGTGTTTACGGGACAATGAAGTACGAGTCAGGTGTACACCGTGTTCAGCGTGTGCCTCAGACTGAGACTCAGGGCCGTATCCAGACTTCTGCCGCGTCTGTGGCAGTATTCCCTGAGGCGGATGAATTTGACATTGACCTGGATATGAACGATATCCGCAAGGATACTTTCTGTTCTTCCGGTCCTGGCGGTCAGGGTGTGAACACGACTTATTCTGCGGTTCGTCTTACCCATATTCCGTCAGGTATCGTGGTTCAGTGTCAGGAGGAGCGTTCTCAGCTGAAGAACTTCGACAGGGCTTTGGAGGAACTCCGTACTCGTCTCTACAATATGGAGCACCAGAAGTATCTCGATGGTATCGCTGCAAAGCGTAAGACCATGGTATCTACCGGTGACCGCTCTGCCAAGATCCGTACATACAACTATCCTCAGTCTCGTGTGACAGACCATCGTATAAACTGGTCAATGTATAATCTTCCAGCTTTCATGGATGGTGACATCCAGGAGTGTATCGATCAGCTGCAGATTGCCGAGAACGCAGAGCGTCTCAAGGCAGCCGGCGAGGACGAAGAATAAATTTCAGACAATATCATAGGCGCATGTCCGACCTTGGTTTTGCTTTGTTAAATTAAAGGTCGGCTTCGCCGAGTGTACTCTAGGAAACCACTTAAAAAACAAGACATGAATAAAAAAGTATCAGTAGTTTTCATGCTGATGGCCGTACTGTTTATAGTATGCCTGATAGCATCCAACCTTTTTGCAACAAAGGTCTTCGCAATGGGCAGCATCACGCTCCCCGGCGCAGTAATCATTTTCCCTATTTCTTACATCCTGAACGACTGCTTTGCAGAAGTATGGGGATACCGCAAAGCCAGACTCGTAATCTGGACAGCCTTTGCAATGAACTTCTTCGTAGCCATCATGGGCCAGATCGTCTCATGGCTTCCGGCTGCATCATTCTGGGACGGCGGTGAACACTTCGACTACGTGTTTAGCATGGCACCACGTGTGGCCTTCGCATCCCTCCTTGCATTCCTCGCAGGCTCTACCATGAACGCCTTCGTCATGAGCCGCATGAAAATCGCCACAAAAGGCAAAGGCTTCTCAGGCCGTGCCATCCTCTCATCCGTGGCAGGAGAAACCCTTGATTCATTGATTTTTATGCCTATCGTCTTCTGGGGCGCAGACATCAAGTCTTTGGCGACAATGCTCATTGCTCAGGTCACTTTCAAGGTGTGCTACGAGATTCTCATCCTTCCTGTCACGATACAGGTAGTGAAAGCCCTCAAACGCTACGAAGGCATTGACACATTCGACGAGAACATCTCGTACAATCCGTTCCGCGTTTACGATATCTAATTGGTAATCAAATAATTCTCCGTCTCCGGATGCCTGCGCACCTGAAGACGGAGTAACTGTCACATTTAACAAATACTTCAAATGAATAAAGAAAGAGAACAGGAAGGACTGCACTCCTTGGGTCATAAATCCGAATACAAGATGGATTACGCTCCGGAAGTACTGGAGACCTTCATAAACAAGCATCAGGAAAACGACTATTGGGTAAGATTCAATTGTCCTGAATTCACAAGCCTCTGTCCTATTACAGGCCAGCCGGACTTTGCTGAAATCCGTATCAGCTACATCCCTGACGTGAAAATGGTCGAGAGCAAGAGCCTGAAACTCTATCTTTTCAGTTTCCGTAATCATGGAGACTTCCACGAGGATTGCGTAAACAAAATCATGAAAGACCTTATCAAATTGATGGACCCGAAATACATTGAAGTAACAGGTCTTTTCACTCCTCGTGGTGGAATCTCCATATTCCCTTATGCCAATTACGGCCGTCCGGGAACAAAATTCGAAAAACTCGCAGAGCAGCGTTTCGCTACACACGAGTAGCCGTTACACTGTTCTGCCCCTTAATATGACTCTGTCTATGAACGGAGTCTGGTAGCAGTAAGGAATCCATGTCAATGATGGTATCCGCTTGGTAATGATGAGGTTGGCGAGCTTGCCGGCAGTTATCGAACCTGCAACGTCGCTGATGCCCATCGCATAGGCGGAATTCAGCGTACATGCGTTCAATGCCTGTATCGGCGTGAGTCTCATCTGGATACAGCCGAGCGACATGACGAACCTCATGTCTCCGCAAGGGGAAGAACCTGGATTATAATCTGATGCCAATGCTATACCGAGCCCTGAGTTGATGAAATCCAGAGCTTTGCCGTATTGCATCCTCAGGAAGAATGACGCTCCAGGAAGCATTGTCGGCATGGTGCATGAGTCCTGGAGTACACGAATTTCCTCATCAGTCGTGCTCTCCAGATGATCTACCGACAGGGCATTGTGCTTCACTCCGACCTGCACGCCGCCTGAAACGGCAAGCTGGTTCGCGTGGAGCTTCACCCTCATTCCGTACTGCTCTCCAGCCGTCAGAATCCTGTCAGTCTCTTCTGTCGTAAAGAATCCTTCTTCGCAGAATACATCGACAAAGTCGGCAAGATTCTCGGCCGCAACAGCCGGAATCATCTCATTGCATACGTGATCTACATACTCGCTCTGCCTTCCTGCGAATGCCCTGCCTACTGCATGGGCCCCCAGAAATGTGGACTTGATTATGGCAGGGGAGTTCTCCCTTATTCTTTTTATTACGCGGAGTATCTTCAGCTCATCCTGTGTGGTGAGTCCGTATCCGCTCTTGATTTCGATCGCTCCGGTACCTTTCGCTATCATTTCATTGACACGCTCCATCGCCTGTCTGTACAGCTCGTCCTCGGATGTGTTGTGAAGAAGGTCGGCAGAATTCAGGATTCCGCCTCCGTGCGCGGCAATCTCGGCATAGGAAAGACCTTTGATCTTGTCCAGGAATTCCTGCTCTCTTGTTCCCGCAAAGACAATGTGGGAGTGCGAGTCGCAGAATGCCGGCAGTACGAATCCGCCGTCTGCGTCAATGACATCTAAAGAATCCTGTCCGGATTCCTGTGAGAGATCCGGACAGTCTGACATTGGCCCGAAACAGGCAATCTTGTCGTCCTCGATGAGAAGCCATGCGTTCTCCAGGGTGCCTGTCTCTGACATTGACACTCCTTCTTTACGCATTACTCCGGCTTCGACGATTCCGGCAATCTGCCCGATGTTCCTTATCAGCGTTTTCATTGCTTTTGCGGCTTAGATCAGGATATTGTTCTCGTTGCGGAGGAAGTCGATGCTCTTCATGATGAGAGGATGCATGTAAGTATCGACATCTACGAAAGGAACCTCCTTGCGGTAGTCTGCAAGCATCTTCTCGATGAGTGGGGATGACTTTTCAGGACGACGGAACTCGAGAGCCTGTGCAGCATTAAAAAGCTCGATTGCAAGGACTGTCTCGACGTTGTCCACTACGCGGACGAGTTTGGTAGCCGCGTTGGAGCCCATGCTGACGTGGTCTTCCTGACCCTGTGATGATGGGATGGAATCGCATGACGCAGGCCAGCAAAGCATCTTGTTCTGGCTGACGATAGATGCCGCGGTGTACTGAGGAATCATGAATCCGCTGTTCAGACCAGGCTTTGCAACCAGGAACATAGGGAGTCCTCTCTGACCGCTGATAAGTTTGTAAATTCTTCTCTCTGAGATATTTGACAGCTCAGACATCGCGATTGCGAGGGTATCCATAGGGATGGCGATAGGCTCTCCGTGGAAGTTGCCGGCAGAGATGATCATATCCTCGTCAGGGAATACGTTAGGGTTGTCGGTGGCGCTGTTGATTTCGTCTCCGATGACAGATGCAACGTGTCTGATATTGTCTTTAACAGCTCCGTGGACCTGAGGAATGCAACGGAATGAATAAGGGTCCTGGACGTGCTGCTTAGGTCTGCGGATAAGTTCGCTGCCTTCGAGCAGTTTGAGGAAATTCTCAGCTGTCTCGAGCTGTCCTTTGTGACGGCGGAGAAGGTGGGTGAGCTGGTAGAACGGCTCGATTCTTCCGTCATAAGCCTCCAATGACATTGCTGCGATGCAGTCAGCCCAGCGGGAAAGTCTCATGCTCTTTATCAATGCCCATGTGGCGTGAGCACTCATGAACTGTGTTCCGTTGAGAAGTGCGAGGCCTTCCTTGGACTGGAGTCGGATAGGGCTCCATCCGAATTCCTTCCATACTTCTGCTGAAGGACGTACCTGTCCTTTGTATCTTACCTCACCGAGGCCGATGAGAGGGAGGCACATGTGTGCGAGCGGTGCGAGATCTCCTGACGCGCCGAGCGAACCCTGCTGATAGACAACCGGAAGGATGTCATTGTTGAACATGTCGATAAGGCGCTGGATGGTAATGATCTGTACGCCTGAATGTCCGTAAGACAGAGACTGTATCTTCATGAGAAGCATCAGTTTGACAATCTCAGGTCTTACTGGGTCGCCTGTTCCGCACGCGTGTGACATTACGAGGTTGTGCTGGAGCTGTGAAAGGTCAGCCTCCGGAATCGTAATGTTGCAGAGTGAACCGAAACCTGTGGTGACGCCATAAACCGGCCTGCCTATGTCCTCCATCTTGCTGTCAAGATAGTCGCGGCATTTCTGAACGGCCTTTGCTGACTCTTCTGAAAGCTCGAGAGTTGCGTGATTGTCAATGATTTCCTTGACTTTTGCGAGTGTCAGTGTCTCGTTGGATATTTTATGTATCATGTCGTGTTATTTATGTTATTGACCCGGAATATCTCCCATTGCGGACATTCCGGATCATTTTCGGATTTCTTGATTATCTGATGTTTTTCAGCGCGTCGCGGACCAGAGCCTCGTCAGCATTGACAGGAACTGTTACTGTCAATGTTTCTGTGCGTCCCATTTCGCGGGTTATCGCGTGGAGTGCGCCTTCGTTGCGAGCCCAGCTGCGGCGTGCGATTCCGTTGTTCACATCCCAGAAAAGCATGTTGGTGATGTGGCGGTCAGAATCGGCGGTTCCGTCAATGACCATACCGAAACCTCCGTTGATGACTTCGCCCCAGCCTACGCCGCCTCCGTTGTGGATGGAAACCCATGTAGCACCTCTGAATGAGTCTCCGATGACGTTCTGGATGGCCATGTCAGCGGTGAACTGAGAACCGTCATAGATATTGGATGTCTCGCGGAATGGAGAGTCCGTTCCTGAAACGTCGTGGTGGTCACGTCCGAGAACAATCGGAGCAGTGATTTCCCCACGTCTGATAGCCTCGTTGAAAGCCAATGCAATCTTGGTTCTTCCTTCGCAGTCTGCGTAAAGGATTCTGGCCTGGGAACCTACCACAAGTTTATTGCGGCCTGCCTCCTCGATCCAGTGGATATTGTCGCGGAGCTGTCCCTGAATCTCTTCCGGAGCTGTCCTGGACTCTTCTTCGAGAACCTTTACTGCGATGGCATCTGACTTCGCGAGGTCCTCCGGATCCTCTGACATACATACCCATCTGAAAGGTCCGAAACCATAGTCGAAATAGAGTGGTCCCATGATGTCCTGTACGTATGAAGGATAGCGGAACTTGCCGTCCGGTCTGAGGATGTCTGCTCCTGCGCGGGAAGACTCGAGAAGGAATGCGTTGCCATAGTCGAAGAAGTACATTCCTTTGGCAGTCAGGCGGTTGATTGCTGCAACCTGTCTTCTGAGGGATTCTCTTACGCACTCTTTGAAGCGCTCCGGCTCTTCTGCCATCATCTTTTTGGACTCTTCGAGGCTGTATCCTACCGGATAGTATCCGCCTGCCCAAGGGTTGTGGAGTGAGGTCTGGTCAGAACCGAGGTTTACTTCAATGCCTTCGTCTGCAAGTCTTTCCCACAGATCGACAACGTTACCTACGTATGCGAGCGAAACGACTTCTTTCTCGCTTGTAGCCTTGCGGATACGTGCCATAAGTTCGTCAAGGTTCTCGTGGAGTTCATCTACCCAGCCCTGCTCGTGACGCTTGCGTGCTGCAAGCGGGTTGATTTCAGCTGTTACGCTCACTACGCCTGCAATGTTTCCTGCCTTAGGCTGGGCTCCTGACATTCCGCCGAGTCCGGCTGTCACGAACAGGAGGCCTTTCATATTCTCTCTGGTACCTTCAATGCCCTTGCTCTTCAGCTGTTTGCGTGCTGCATTCATGACTGTGATGGTGGTACCGTGAACGATACCCTGAGGCCCGATATACATATATGAGCCTGCGGTCATCTGTCCGTACTGTGAAACGCCGAGAGCATTGAATCTCTCCCAGTCGTCCTGCTTCGAGTAGTTAGGGATTACCATACCATTGGTAACAACTACACGCGGTGCGTCCTTGTGGCTAGGGAACAGTCCCATAGGATGACCTGAATACATTGCAAGAGTCTGCTCGTCAGTCATTTCTGCGAGATACTTCATCGCGAGGCGGTACTGTGCCCAGTTCTGGAAGATGGCTCCGTTACCGCCGTAGATGATGAGTTCGTGAGGGTGCTGGGCGACTCTCGGGTCCAGGTTGTTCTGGATCATCCCCATGATTGCAGCTGCCTGGCGGCTCTTTGCAGGATATTCGTCGATAGGTCTTGCATACATCTCATAGTCAGGACGGAACCTGTACATGTAGATTCTGCCGTAGTCATGCAGCTCCTGTGCGAATTCCTCTGCGAGTACACTGTGGAACTTGGTAGGGAAGTATCTCAATGCGTTCCTGACGGCAAGTACCTTTTCTTCTTCTGTGAGGATGTCCTTGCGCTTAGGAGCATGGTTGATATTCTTGTCATATGGTTTTTTCTCAGGCAATTCAGCAGGAATGCCTTCGAGTATCTGTTTCTGAAAATCTGTCATTTTCGTGAAGTTTAGTAATTAATTATATGTGTTCTTGGCGAAAAATCGTTTGGACGTGCCCGGTGTCGGACATTTCCAAACGATTATATTGTCTAGCCGATGTTCTTGTTGACTGCGGCAAGGATTTCAGCCTCTTTCTCCGCTGCCTCTTTTGCGATGGCTTCTGCCTCTGCAACGAGTTTGTCAGCAAGAGCGCGGTCCTGGAGTCCTGCAGCATTGATCCTGACATTGAGCTGTGCTCCTCTTACTGCTGCCAATGCTGCGAGGGCGCCGACTCCTGCGTCTGATGCTGAAGCAGGGTTTCCGGTCAATGCCATTGCGAGGGCTACCGGCATTGCTTCGAGCGCGGTCTGCATTGTTCTCAGAGGAACCTGGGTTGCATAGAGAGTCGCTTTCTCCATGGCTGCAGCACGTGCTGCTTTCTCTTCGTCACTGCCCTTTGGCATAGAGAATACATCCATGATCTTCGCGAATGCGGCGGTGTCCTCATCTACGAGTTTCAGGAGGCGTTCCATGACATCATGTCCCTTTTCCGCCCAGTCGGAGAACTCTTTCCAGCGTGCATCCCAGCCACGTTTGTGGGCTGAAAGGTTAGCTACCATTGTTCCCAATGCAGCTGCGAGTGCGCCCATGTATGCTGATACTGATCCGCCTCCAGGTGCTGCTGACTCAGAAGCTGTTTCTCTTGCGAATCCCTTGAGTGTCATTCTGATAAGTCTTTCCTTAGCAGCTTCTGCAGCCTCGTCTTCCATCAGGAATTCGATGACTTTCTCACGTGGGTTAAAAGGCTTGAGGTCGCTGAGGCCCAGTGACTTGACAGCTATCTTGAGGATTTCCTCCTCGCTGATTCCGAGTGAACGCTCCTGTTTTGCGAGATAATATTTGCCGGCCTCGATGAGAACGCGTTTAGGTACAAGTCCTACGATTTCAGTTCCGGTGACACGGAGTCCTCTTGCCGCTGCTGCTCTGCAAACCTCTTCGAAGGCCACGTGGAGCGGAGTTGCGTTCATGTCGGTAATGTTCATGGATACCTGGGCGATACCGTATTCCTCGATGTACCAGCCGATTGCCTTGCAGCCTTTCAGTGTTCCAGGAATCCAGATGGTCTTTCCGTTGTCGTCCTTGTGAATCTTTCCGGTGAGGCTGCCACCCTCTCTAGCAGGACGGCCTTTCTCTCTGCCGTCGAATGCGTCTGCCATTG
>ERZ1023862.318-NODE-318-length-11022-cov-6.954044_pt1 | contig 11022 bp, 8 predicted proteins | sample MGYA00380388_ERZ1023862 | MGnify/ENA primary metagenome ERZ1023862 (study PRJEB33179, sample SAMN07449007) | human gut metagenome | biome: Human-gut; feature: Human associated habitat; material: Faeces | host: Homo sapiens | place: India: Bhopal | collected... | reverse complement strand
ACGGAGCCTCCTTCCTGAAACGGGTCCGCCTCAACACCGGCATTCCCATGACCATTATCAGCGGAAAAGCCGAAGCGGCCCTGGGATTTTCCGGCGTGGCCCACACCATTGACCGGAAGGATTTCCTCCTCTTTGATCTGGGCGGCGCCAGCGTAGAAATTTCCCTGGTCAAAAACAAGAAACGGGTGCACTCCATCAGTATCCCCCTGGGCGCTGTGACCCTGACAGAAATGTTTCATTCCTCCGGGTCCGTGCCCTATGACATGATCAATGAAATCAAAAATTTCATCCAGAAAAAGCTGGCTGAGATTCCCTGGTTCCCCAAAGAGCCCATGGAAGTCATCGGCGTAGGCGGTACGGTCCGCAACCTGGCCAAGGTACACCAGCGGGCCTCCTCCTATCCCCTGCCCAAGCTCCATAACTACAATCTTCCAGTGGAAGACCTTTTCGCCCTGGTGAAATCCATCTGCGGCAAGACCTATGAGGAAAGACAGAAAATTTCCGGACTGTCCGAAGAACGGGCAGACATCATTATTGCCGGTGCCCTGATGGTACAGGAAATCGTGCGAAAAGCGAAATCCTCCTACCTCACCATTTCCGGCTGCGGTCTCCGGGAAGGCCTTTTCTTCCACTACTATGATCCCATTTACGACAGGGAAGGCAGCTGGAAGCAGAACATGCTCATTTCCTCCGTAAAGAACTATCTCTATACCCTTCCCCTGGAATATGATTTCCACACAGCCTACGTGACAGCCATGGCCCTTTCCATGTTTGACCAGTGGAAAAAAATGCATCGTTTAAACGATCGCATGAGAAACCTTCTCTATGCTGCCGGCCTTCTCCATGACACCGGCACCATTGTCAATTACTACAGCCATGCCAGACACAGTGCCTACATCACCGCTAACGCCCACATTTTCGGCTGGTCCCATAGAGAGCAGATCATGTGCGCCTTAATCTGCGCCTTCCACCATGGCTATTCCAGCAAATTCCTGAAATCCAACAGCCACGTCCGTATTCTCTCGGATCTGCAGATGAAAGAAGTCCGCATGATGGCCCTCTTTCTCTCCCTGGCGGAAGGTCTGGACGAAAGCCACGAGCAGTGCATCACCCGTCTTGTCTGCACCGCCTCCCGGGAAGCCCTGGACCTTCGTATCTACACCAGCCGGGATAACTTCGACGTTCCTGCCCATGCGGTGCAGCACCTGATCAAGGACTTCGCCAAAACTTTCCGCCGCCCACTGCGCATCCAGTGGTTCCCGGGAAGCAGCAGCAGAAATGAACTGGCTGAAGAAGCGGTGAAACTGGACTTTAAGCCCAATGAGTAAGAAGCCGCCTGTCGGCCCGGGTTCAGGAGGAGGCCCAATTTTAGCGGAAGATTTCTCGGTTCAGAGTAACCATAGTGCTCAGAACTCTTTGTGCTGCTTCCGACAGGTATCTCTTTCCAGATAACAATGGAACAAGCTGCTTGCTGTCATTGACAAAAAATAAAAGCACAAAAAAGGGCTGTGAAAAAATTTTCATCATTTTTTCACAGCCCCTTTACTATGGTTTTATGAAATTATTTAGCGCCGCACTTCTTTGCACTCACTGCATCTTCATACAGCTTGTTGACATAGTCCCAGTTGATAATGCGGAAGAAGTTTTCCACAAAATCCGGTCTGCGGTTCTGGTACTGCAGATAGTAGGCGTGTTCCCAGACATCCAGAGCCAGCAGTGGTTTCTTTCCTTCCGTCAACGGATTGTCCTGGTTGGCCGTCGAAAGGACTTCCAGATGGCCGTCGCTGTAAACCAGCCATGCCCAGCCGCTTCCGAACTGAGAAACGGCGGCAGAAGAGAATTTCTTTTTGAATTCTTCAAAGGAACCGAAGTCTTCCTTGATCTTTTCAGCCACCGGGCCTGCAAAGGAAGTACTGCCCTCCGGTGCCATCATATCCCAGAAAAGGGCGTGGTTGAAATAACCGCCGCCATTATTTCTGACAGCGCCCCGGATATCTTCAGGAAGAAGGTTAAGATGGGCGATCAGATAGCGGATAGACTTATCTGCCAGCTCCGGATGGGACTCCAGAGCCTTGTTCAGATTGGCCGTATAAGTGGCATGATGTTTGTCATGGTGGAAATGAAGGGTTGCTTCATCCATCACAGGTTCAAGGGCATTGTAAGCATACGGTAATTCCGGTAATTTAAACATGGTCATTTCTCCTTTGTTGGAAATATAGGAAATATATAAGATAAACTGCTCAACAATATTTATCGATTCGTTCTGCCAATATTATATCGAATATTTTTGAAACGGTCAAGTGCTTTTCGATATGCTTTTTAAAAAGCCCCTGCCTCTTTTCCATTCTTATGCCCAATTAAAAATCCCCCAAAGTTTCCTTTGGAGGATTTTTTCATTCATGAATCATTACACCAGTTTGCTGAAGTCACCCCAGGCATCGAAGAAGGAGAGGGTCTTAAGAAGCTGGGAAATACGGTTGTTCTTCACCGCTTCATCCTTCACCATAACCATGACGTTGTCCAGATAATCATTGATGGGCGCCGTCAGTTCTTTCAGATAAGGAAGGGCATCAGCGTAGCGGTATTCCCTGTACAGCGGTTCCACGGCTGCCATGGCTTTGGCAAGAGCAGCTTCCAGATTCTTTTCTGCATCTTCCTCAAAGAGGGCCGGATCCACCTTGCCGCCGGTTTTACCTTTGGTAATGTTGGCCAGACGGGTCACAGCCTGACGGAGATCGGCTTCCTCTTTCAGATGGCTTTCCGTCATAGCCTGGGCCTTCAGGAAGATGGCATAAATATCATCCACCGGACCTGCCAGTACGGCATCAATGATATCGTAGGCAATGCCGTTGTCCAAAAGGATGGCGCGGATACGCTGACGGAAGAAATCTTCCACCTGGGAAAGGACCTTGTCCTTCACTTCCTGTTCACCGGGAAGCAGTTCCAGGGCTTTGGCAATGCCCCGGCGGATATCCCAGTGAATCTTTCCATCGGTCAGGATATTCACAGCGCCGATGGTCTGACGGCGGAGTGCGAAGGGATCCTGGGAACCGGTAGGAATCAGGCCTCTAAGGAAGGTAGCAGAAAGGTTGTCCAGCTTGTCAGCAAGAGAAAGGGCACGGCCGATAGATTCCTTCGGCAGAATATCTCCGGAAAAACGGGGCATGTACTGTTCGAAAATGGCCTGGACCACTTCCGGCTTTTCCCCATCCAGCAGAGCATATTCCTTTCCCATTTCACCCTGGAGTTCCGTGAATTCAGTAACCATGCCGGTGGCCAGATCCGACTTGGACAGGAAGGCAGCTCTGTCGGCATCCTTCATTTCCTCTTCGCTGAAATTCCAGTCTTTTCCGATAAAAGCGGTGAGTTTCTGCAGACGGTCTGCCTTATCCCGCATATCTCCCAGGCCTTCCTGGTAGTTAATGCGGGTAAGATCATCCCGATGACCTTCCAGTGTCTTCTTCCGGTCATTTTCAAAGAAGAATTTCGCATCATCCAGACGGGCGCGCAGCACCTTTTCATTGCCATGCTGCACGTTTTCCAGAGCCTTGGTGCCGCCGTTTCTGACAGTCAGGAAATAGGGCATAAGGCTTCCGTCTTCCTTTCGTACCGGATAGTACCTCTGATGGTCACGCATGGGGGTAACCACAGCCGGTACCGGCAGCTTCAGGAATTCATCATCGATTCTGCCGTAAAGAGGCGTGGGGTATTCCACCAGGTAGTTGATTTCTTCGAGAAGATCCGCATTGTGCCATACATGGCCGCCCAGCTTTTCTGCTGTTTCCAGAAGGCCTTTTTTAATCATGTCCCGTCTTTCATCCTGGTCCACAATAACGAAGGCCTTTCTCATGGTTTCCTTATAATCTTCCGGTTTGTCAATGGTCACCGGTTCTTTGCAGAGGAAGCGATGGCCCCGGCTTACGCGGCCGCTCTTCACATGAGCAAATTCCACAGGAATCACCTTGTCATCGGCCAGTGCTACGATCCACCGTACAGGGCGGATGAAATGGGCTTCTTCATCGGCCCAGCGCATGCTTCTGGTGAAATTAAGACCTGTAATGAGGGAAAGGAAAAGATCCGGCAGTACATCTTCCACTGCCTTGCCCTGGTTCACCACATGGGCCCAGGTATAATCCCCTTCCTTCACCAGCTGAGACGGGTCAATGTGCTGGCCCCGGGCAAATCCCTGGGCTGCGCGGGTGGGGTTTCCATCAGCATCAAAAGCCGCTTTAATGGAAGGGCCACGCTTCTTGACTTCTTCATCCGGCTGGCGGTCAGCTGCATCCTTCACCAGCACTGCCAGCCGTCTGGGGGTGGCATAAACTTTGATTTCATGGAAGGAAATGCGATTTTCTTCAAACTTTGCACGGGACAGTTCCTTCAGCTGTTCCACTACGCCAGCCATAATGTTGGCAGGCATTTCCTCTGTTCCGATTTCCAAAAGAAGATTCTTACTCATTTTCCTTCACTTCCTTTCAGCATGGGGAATCCCAGTTCCTTTCTCTTCTTCAGCCAGCCCTTGGCGCACATTCTGGCCAGATTTCTGACCCGGGCAATGTATTCCGTCCGTTCAGACAGGGAAATAGCGCCGGCAGCATCCAGAAGATTAAAAGAATGGGAGCATTTCAGTACATAATCATAGGCAGGAAGCACCATGCCTGCTTTCACTACCCTCTTGGCTTCTGCTTCATACATATCAAAGAGCTTGAAAAGCATGTCGTGATCCGACAGCTCATAGCTGTATACGGACTGTTCATATTCATTTTCGTGCCAGATATCGCCGTAGGTTACGCCGTCAGTCCATTCCAGATCATACACATTGTCCTTTTCCTGAATATACATGGCAATACGTTCCAGGCCGTAGGTGATTTCCACAGCCACCGGATGTTCATCAATGCCGCCTACCTGCTGGAAATAGGTGAACTGGGTGATTTCCATGCCATCCAGCCATACTTCCCAGCCGATGCCCCAGGCACCCAGTGTCGGAGACTCCCAGTTATCCTCTACAAAACGGATATCATGTTCTTCAGGGTCAATGCCCAGTTCCTTCAAAGATTCCAGATAGGTTTCCTGAATATTGTTGGGAGACGGCTTCATAATAACCTGGAACTGATGGTGCTGGTAGAGACGGTTCGGGTTTTCACCGTAACGGCCGTCATCAGGACGGCGGGATGGTTCTACATAGGCCACATTCCAGGGTTCCGGTCCGATAACCCGAAGGAAAGTGGCAGGATTCATGGTGCCTGCACCCTTTTCCGTGTCGTAAGCTTCGCCAAGTACGCAGCCCTCTTTCGACCAGAACTTCTGGAGTGCTAAAACAATCTGCTGAAATGTCATATGTCCTCCTAAAAACAATATAAAAATCCCTGTAACAAGTAAGTTACAGGGACGAGTTACAGGGATACCTGACCCGCGGTTCCACCCTCATTGGCCAATGGCCCGCCTTCATTCATAGCAGCCCTACTCCGTTCAGGCAGCAGCTCCGAAACGCCTTCCGCATCCTGCCGGTCTCTCACCCTCACCGGCTCGCTGCTTATGCGTACTCCTTTTCATCATCACCGTAGTTATGGAAACATTCTAGCAAATATAAGAAGGATTGTAAAGGGGCTGAACGAAAGGTTCTTAAGATGGGTAAGCCCTGGGCCGGAAGGTTCCAAGGCTTGACAGCGCCTGTGGCGCCAGGGCTGCGGACTACCCTTCTGGCAATAATGATAAGGTCAGCGTTATGTGCTTACCTTCCTGACATCATCCTGAGTAAAGCAAAGGATAATGTCTGACTGTCTGTTCTCTATGGTCTCTTCCGGAAATACAATCCAGCGGTAAGCCGACCCCTTCTACTCCTTAATCTCCTTTCCCACATGGGGCGAGATGATTTTTTCTCTGGCGTATTCCCAGAGGATTTGAGAGCCTTCGGCAGTATGCTCGTTTCTTTTTAAAATCTGGGACAGATGGACGACATGCTCTTTCCATGCCTTCCCGCCGGTATAGTCATTCAGCATCATGGGCTGAATATTATCCATAGTGTGGGCAAAACGGGCTTCCGGTGTATCGGCCTTTTCAAATTCATCCCACAGGGCCCGAAGTTTCTTTCCTTCTTCCGGAATCATGCCGAAAAGTCTATCGGCACTTTGGGCTTCTCTATCGTGCTGTTCCTGTTTGCTGACTCCTGCATAGGCATAGGTGTCACCGGCATAAATTTCCACCAGGTCATGAATCAGCAGCATGGACACCGTTTTCAGCACATCGATTTTCTCATTGCTGTATTCCGAAAGCATGATAGCCATAATGGCCATGTGCCAGGCATGTTCCGCATCGTCCTCCATGCGCCGGGCGCCGGTCACGTAGGTCTGGCGGGTAATCAGTTTTTCCTTGTCGATTTCACGGAAGAAATCAAAAAGCCGGTCCAGCTTTTTTTCTTCGTTTTTGTCCATCATCATTCTTCACTCACTTTCCGATTTCTCTTGTCCCATATGAAAAAGATGGCATATAAAAGGATAGAAATCCCGATAACCACGCCCAGGCGCAGGAGATTCTGGTGGATGGTCACCGTATCATGGCCGATGAGCGCCTCCAGGGCAGTGGCAGGAAATTTGCCGATGAAGGAAGCCAGTATATAGTCCCGAAAGCTCATTTTTGAAAGGGCGCCGAAGGCATTCAGCGCTGCTGCCGGGAAATAGGGAATTACCCGGGCTATCATCATGATCCGGAAACCCTCGCTCCTGCTTTTCTCATCCCATTCCTGCAGTTTCCTGTTTCCTGAAATCAGTTTTTCCGCTGTATCCCGAAGGAATGTACGAAAAAAGAGAAAACTGATGCCGGCACCCACAGTCTCCGCTGCCCAGGCCAGAAGGATGCCTGGCACAATGCCGAAAATCAAAGTGCAGGCCGTAGAGAAAATCATGGCCGGCGGAAATCCCACTGCATTCATGACGGCAGTCAGCAGGAAAGCAAATACCACCGCCCACCGGCCGAAGGAATGGATATAGGCTGCAATCTCAAAAATTTCTCCCCGCTGCAGAAGATGCCAGATTTCATAAAAAGTGGCTGGACTTGCCAGATAAAAGCCGCCAAAGAGGAAAATCACCGCTAAAGCCAGGGCTATTTTCACCAGCAGCTGCTTATGGTCTTTCATAGGATACCTCCTGATGGGGATTATTATATCATACGGGGAAAGAGAGATGTCAAACAGTGTGTATGCCCCGGCTGGGCGGTGTCTCATAAAAAAATGCCCCCCTACTGTTCTTTTTCACCCTGAGCCAGAAGAAAAGGCTTTTTCATTCCACTATAAAAACCAGCAGGTCTCTGAAGCAATGCCTGCCGGTTTTTATGGTAAGATTACAAAATATCCAGATCATCATAGGAAGGTTTTACTACAAACCGTCCCGTTGTATCAATGAGGCCCCACTTGCCTCTGATTTTCACGCCGGCCCTTCCATCATGGAACGGTGTCACATCGGAAGCTTCTTCCTGGAAAGTAATGCGATCTTTACCGTCAGGGCCTGCAAATTTCCAGCCCTCCTTCGTCTTCACCGGAATGAGACCGTCCCCTTCCCTGGAAAGTGCCCGGAACACAGGCTCTGTGATGACAGTGCCATCTTTGGAAATCAGACCCCACCGGTCTTTCAGCTTATAGCCGTAGATCCCGTTTCCAAGAGCAGAAAAGGAGTCATAGGAAAAGGGGACAAGGGTGCTGCCATTATCCATGGAAAGGATGCCCCATTTCTTACTGTCATTTTGAGCCAGAAGCACATGGTCCTCTTCTTCCGGAATCAGACCGGGATACACGGTGTGGGCTATGAAGGTGCCTTCTTTGTTCACCCAGCCGTACCGGCCGTTATTGCGAATCAGGATGCCCTGTTCACCCCGTTTGAAGACCCTGTCATTGGAAGGACTGGCAATGACCCTTCCGCTGCTGTTGATGTAGCCCCGCTGCACCCGAATGGTAGGCACCGTTTCATAATCATAATACCAGGGATCCCATACGGGGAAACCAATGCCCCAGCCAAAGGGATGATGGTAATGATGATGGTGGTGATACCAGTGTCCCCAGCCCCAGCCGATGCCGATGGTTACCGGGAAGCGGCGCATGACGGCCGTTTCCCCTACCTCACCGGTGCGGACTTCGGCCAGCCCTCCTTCAAAAGGATAGAGCTTGTCAAATTCCGCCATGAAAGCTATGGTGCCATCCGGTCTGGCATACCCATTGCCATCGGTGGTTTTCACGCCGGCCAGCCCTTCTGAGAAAGGCGTCAGCACTGCCTTGAACTGGGGTTTTGCCGTAATCTGGCCTTCATTGTTCATAAAGCCCCAGAGCTTTCCTGCGTCCTCCACAGCCGTCATATGCTCACTGAATACAGGTACCACCGCCTTGTACACCGTGGGCACCACTTCCTGTCCCTTTCCATCGATGAAGCCCCAGTGATTCTGGTTATCTTCCACCGCCAAAAGGCCATCGCTGTATGAAGGACCGGCATCTTTGTAATGAGGCGCCACCACTTCTTTTCCTTCCCTGTCAATGACGCCCCAGCGGCCTTTGCTCCTCACCGGCGCCAGGCCATCCTCAAAATAACGGGCCTCCTGGTACACCGGAGCGATTTCCTTTCCATCTATGGAAAGATAGCCGTACTTCCCGTCCACCTTCACAATGGCCATATCATTTTGGAAATCAGAAACCTGCTCAAAGGTTTTATCGGAAATCTTCGTGCCGTCCTTCCGGTAAAAAGAAATCCGTTTATCCTTCCCCTGCACTGCCAGGGCGCCGTCCTTCCACACGGAACGGCTTTCATAGGAAACAGGAACCACCACCTGCCCCTGCCGGTTATAAAAGCCGCGAAGGCCCTTCTCCTCTACTTCCACCAGATTCTCCCGGCCCGGCTCGCTGTCCGCATCATCATCCTTCACATCAGGATCCGACAGACTGATGCCCACCTTATCATAGGAAAGAGGAATCACCTGTTGTCCACTGCCATCAACAGCTCCCCACTTTCCATTCGACTTCACCGCTGCCGCAAAAGGCAGGGCCTCTTCCTTCGGTGCGTCAGGCCCCTCATTGGCATAGGAGGAAAAAGAAAAACATAAAAACCCTGCCGCCAGGGCAGCCATTATTTTTTTATGTACCATGGAAATCACCTCACCATGAAATAGTAACGAATAGTCAATACCCATCTCTATTGTAGCACACAAACGGAAAGATTCCTTCCGTCATGAGTACCATCCTCCCCTCGCCGGACAGGAAACCTGTCGCAAGCAGTTTCCCGTCACTATGAATATCATCTTTCCCACGCCGCACAGGAAACTTGTCGCAAATAGTTTCCTGTTGCTATGAATACCATCCTCCCTGCGCCGCGCAGGAAACCTGTCACAAGCAGTTTCCCGTCGCTATGAACATCATCTTCCCCACGCCATGCAGGAAACTTTTCGCAAGCAGTTTCCTGGCCATAGGAATACCATTCTCCCTCGCCGGACAGTCCCCCCTTGCCCCATTCCAATTCATAGTCCATAATAAAGAAAAGCAAAAGGAGTGTGCACCATGGAACACAATTATCTTTTTGACGGCGTGGCCGTCCTCATCATTCTCTGGTTTATCAAGTCCTATTTTCTCGGCAGAGCCTCTACGGAAGAGGAAAAATTTTTATATCGGGAAGCACCGAGATGGCTTCTCTATTTCACCAGCGGCCTTGTCTGCGTCACCCTGCTGATGATGGTATCGGTGGATTTCGGCATGGTTCCGGGCATTCCCCAGGAAAGCACCTTCCGCCTCACCGTGGCATCCCTGCTCCTGTGGCTCGCCATGGCCTTGTATACCCGATGGAACTGGGGCGTCCACATAGCAGACCGTGACCTCAGAGGAAAGAATAACCGGAAAATGCTTCTTCTCCTCCTTCTCATGGCCTTCCTGGCATCCACATTGTAAATAAAACCCATGTCAAATGGCACCTGTCACAAAGACAGACGCCATTTTGACATGGATGGGCCATAAGCACAATGCCCGCTACTCCACATAATCTTTCATTTTCACCGTAATCAGGGAAGATACCCCTTTTTCGGCCATGGTGACGCCCTGCAGGGTGTCTGCAAATTCCATGGTCTTTTTTCTATGGGAAATGACGATGAACTGGGTTTTCTTTTTATAGTCCGCAATCATGCGGCTGTACCGTTCGACATTTGCATCGTCCAGGGCGGCATCGAATTCATCTACGATGCAGAAGGGCGCCGGGCGGAAGGCCATGAAGGAAATGAGGAGAGCAATCACTGTCAGAGCCCTTTCGCCGCCGGACATGAGGGACAGGGGCTGCCGTTTCTTGCCGGGAAGCTGGAGGTACATTTCCACACCGCCCTCCAGCGGATGGGCTTCGTCGGTAAGCTCCAGCCGGGCCCGGCCGCCCTGGAACATGAGCTGCATAATGCGGCCGAATTCCTGGTTGATTTCTTTGAAAGCCCTGCTGAACTGGTCAGTCATAGTTTGATCAATGTCGCGAATCACCGTTTCCAGACCGTTTCTGGCCTTCGTCAGATCCTCTATCTGTTCTTCATAGAATGTCCGCTTGTCCAGCTGCTTCTGGTAGTCCTCCTCGCCATTGGGATTCACCTGGCCCAGAGCGGAGAGCTTCTGGGAAAGGCTTTCCTCTTCCTTCCTCATATCTGCCATAGAGCCGGGAAGCCGGAGAGCTTCCGCCTCCTGTCGGGTCATATGGTTTTCCGAAAGCCGGCGCAGCTCCTCTTCTTCCTGGGCTTTGAAATTGTCAATTCGTCCCTGTCGTTCCGCCATATCCCGTTTCACTTTAGACGACTGTTCCTGGGTCTTTCGCCAGGATTCCTCCAGTTTCTTCTGTTCCATGGCGAACCGGTCCGAATCATCCTGCATGCGGGACTGATTCTGCTGCCGGTCCTGCCACAGGGACTCGGCTTTCCGGAATTCCTCCTTCAGCCTTTCCATGTCCTCCTTCAGCACCTGCAGAAGTGTTTCAGATTCGTTCTTGTCTTCTTCCAATATGGCCCGGTCCGCCTGCTCCTCTGCCCGCG
>ERZ1023862.317-NODE-317-length-11022-cov-8.111972_pt1 | contig 11022 bp, 8 predicted proteins | sample MGYA00380388_ERZ1023862 | MGnify/ENA primary metagenome ERZ1023862 (study PRJEB33179, sample SAMN07449007) | human gut metagenome | biome: Human-gut; feature: Human associated habitat; material: Faeces | host: Homo sapiens | place: India: Bhopal | collected... | reverse complement strand
TATTTAGAGAAATCTTCTATCAGACCAGTAATGATATGGTCAGGCATCTTTGCCTTGTTAGTCCAACCATCCTTTGGCCCGAATATACCATCAAGACCGCCAACAATGCGACCATCAGTTTCTTCGCCAGGATTTGCCTGCTCAATAGCAATAAAGGCTTCAACTAAACGTTGTCCTACATTTTCAGTCACCTGACGAACATCTTTCCAATGTGCACCATCCGGAATTCTGATGGCGAGCTCTTGTGACTGCATATTTGCATACTCGGTTCCACCATCATGAAGAAAGCCATCGTACTGCTCATCATATACGTCGCTGATCCTCTTGAAAAAAAGCAGCGGGAATATGTACTCTTTGTATCCAGCAGCATCAATCTGACCTCGAAGCCTGGTCGCAGCCCCCCAGAGGAACGATTTCAGTTCTTCCAGTTGAATTGGTGTTCCTTTCTGTCTGTATCCATCTACTATCATATTACCTCCTGCATTAATCGTGTAAACTCAGCTTCAGCTTCTTTGACAGCTTGAATGGCCGCCTTGAATTCAGCCAATACTTCAGAATAAGGTTTTACTTCTTCCTTGTGATAATTAACATATCGGTTCGGTGAAAGGATGTATTCCTTTGCCTTCACATCCTCGAGGGTTACCACTTTAGCAAAATCCTCTACGTCCTGGTAATCCGCATAAAGTTTATAGATCCTATCCACATCTTCTGGACAAAGAATATTCTGAGCTCGCTTTTGTGTAAGGATTTTTGTAGCGTCAATCATCAGAATCCTCGCAGAATGTTCAGCAGGCTTCAGATTGCGAATAATCAAGAAACACGGAGAAAGCCCTGTGCCATAGAATAGCTTATCACCCAGAGTAACAACCGCTTCAACTTTATCGCTTTCGATAAGCTTTTGACGTATATTGCCTTCCTCATTTCCACGGAACAGAATACCCTGCGGCATAACGACAGCCATTCGGCTATTGCCACCAGACATTGACTTGATCATATGCTGGATCCAGGCATAGTCTCCACATGAATCACTTGGGGTGCCCCAGATGTTTCGACCATACTTGTCAGAAGACCACTCGACAGAACCCCACTTTTCCAGAGAGAAAGGCGGATTTGCTATGACACAGTCAAACTGCGCTAGTTCGCCTCCGGCCAAAATTTTCGGATCACGAAGCGTATCTCCCTGCATGATATTGAAATCGGATGCGCCATGAAGGAACAGATTCATTTTGGCAATTGCGGCATTAGTTACATTCTTTTCCTGACCAAAGATTTTACCACAACAGAGATTCGAATGATTCATGTGATGAACCGCTTCTATGAGCATACCACCTGAACCACAAGCAGGATCATAAACAGATTCTCCAGGTTGTGGATTCAGTATTCTCACAAGGAGCTGTACGACTGATCGAGGAGTATAGAATTCACCAGCTTGGGCCTTAGAGTCATCCGCAAACTTCTTGAGGAGAATTTCATATGCATCTCCCATCAAGTCTGCCGGATAGTCTTCATTGCCAAGTCTTCTTGTGGAGAGATGCTCAATCAAGTCCCTAATCTTTCCGTCAGTCAAGTTCTGCTTATTTGTCCATTTCTGAGAAGAGAACATAGAAAGTACGCCATAAAGAGTATCCGGATTTGCGAGTTCGATTCCTCGCATTGCACCAACTATTGCGGTTCCAAGATTCTCAGTTCTTTCCCTGATGTCCTGCCAATGGCAACCTTCCGGAATATCAAACCGATGCTGTTCCGGAAGTGCTGCATATTCTGTATCCCCGCCACTTTCCTCAAGAGCTGCCAACGTTTCTTCATCATAGACGTCAGAAATTCTCTTGTAGTATAGTATTGGAGTAATATAATCTTTAAAGTTATCCTGGCTCACAGGTCCACGAAGGATGTTACAAGCTTCAAATAAGAAGTTATAAAGGTCCTGCGCATTATCCATTTTTATTTGCTGTTCGGTTTTGGGAACGGCATTATGGTTATCAACGCCTTTTGCTTTTTTCTTAGCCATACAAAAGATTTGTGAGATCGGTAGTTTTACAAAAATATATTCAAATATACTACTTTTCCGGTAACAAGATGATACAATTCTCATATATAGTTTTAACTAAGCGTTTTCAGCACTGCCTTTCTGATGAAAAATATATTAATCCTCCGCGCGGAATACCACCAACTACCAAGCCTGCCACAAATCATTTACACCCTCTGTTTACGGAAACAGGTAAGATGTGCTGAAGTAATACGCGAAACTTTCTCCGGTATCATGAAGATAAGAGTTAACGAACAAGTGGGTGGCTATGCTCCGAATTTTGTATATTTGAGTAATTATCGGTATTTTTGCAAAAATTACCGAGTAAAAGTTCTCTTATGGCAAAGGAAAACAAGATCATAAACATCATCAAATCGCGAATTCAGAAGGCTCAGAACGGGACTCTGTTCTTCAATAACAGCTTCCAGGAGTTTGATGATGAATACGTGGGCCAAATCCTATCGGACTTGGCTAAGGATGGTATCATACATCATCTTTCCAGGGGCGTATATCTCAAAACAGAGGAAACCCGTTTTGGTCTGGTCTATCCCCCTATTGAAGATATTGCAAAGGCCATTGCACGCCGTGACAATGCGCAGGTGATTCCTACTGGGGCCACAGCCCAGAATATCCTTGGCCTATCCACTCAAGTGCCAATGAATGCAGTGTTCCTCACTTCCGGATCCGCAAGAATAATCAAACTTGGGAGCCGAACCATCACATTCCGCCGTGCCGTTCCAAAGAATTTCGCAGTCCAAGGACGTTACACTAGCCTGATTGTTCAAGCGCTGAAATCAATCAGAGAAGAGAACTTCTCGGAAGACGATTTTATCCACATACAAGACATCATCCTACGACATCCGGAGCCAGATACAATAGAACAGGACCTAGCTGTAATGCCTTCTTGGATTCGTAAAATATTCGTCAGAACGCTTAAAACCATCAAACAATGACTCTTTGGCAAAAACTCGATATGCCTGAACGCATTGCGGCCGTTCAAACCACTGCGGCAAGCAAAAATATTGAAGACCGCGCAGTTGAAAAGGATTGGTGGGTAACAGCAGTCCTCAAAGCGCTGTTCACAACATCCTGCAGTGACTATCTGCTTTTCAAAGGCGGCACATCCATCAGCAAGGGATGGCCAATCATTGAGCGTTTCAGTGAAGACATAGACCTGTCTCTTGGCCGGCAATTCTTCCTTGAAGTGAGGAACCTATCTTGTGCTGCCGTTGAAAATAACACGCAGCTCAAGAATCTTCGCAAAGCTTCTCGCAAGTATATCCATGGCATGCTGTCAAAAGAACTGGATGAGCGTCTTTCGGAGATGGGTATTGTTGGGTTTGCTGTCGAGAATCAGACCACACAGCCTGCGGCAGAAGGTCCTAAGCCAATTGATGCCGATAGTGATCCCACTGTTATCCTTGTCAACTATGACAGCGTCTTCCCCGCGTATGACGGCGATATCCAGCCGCGAGTGAAGATCGAGATCAGTTGCCTGTCGATGTCAGATCCGTTTGAAGCGAAACCGATAACTACGCTCATACACAACCAGTTTCCGGAACTTGATGAGGCCTTATCTGTGGACATTCGCACAGTTACGCCTTCCAGGACTTTTCTTGAAAAGGCCTTCCTGCTGAACGAGGAATTCCAAAAAGAGAAACCTCGCTCCAGACGGATGAGCCGCCATCTTTACGATCTCGAAAAACTGATGGACACAAACTATGGCAAAGCCGCTCTGGAAGACACTGCCCTATACCAGGCCATTGTGGAGCACCGCCGCAAGTTTTATCACCTTGGCTATGTCAACTATGATCTGGACTACCCTGCTGCCATCAAGTTCGTGCCTGAAGGCGAAACGCTGGATGAATATAGGCGTGATTACAATGACAACATGGTCAATGGCTACATCTATGGCGAAGCTATGGCTTTCGATGCCTTGATGGAGAGAATCAAACTCCTGCAGCAAAGGTTCAGGGATATATAGAATTATATAGTGACAGAGTCAAGAACGACCTTAATCTCTCGCAATTGAGTTTTGATGAATTCCGAGCATAGTTCCTTCACACCGTAGAATTATGCTATGAGTTATCTCGCTTGTTTCACGAGACAAGGAAGGCCTTAATCAAAGATTGGAAACTTCCATCCAAGCCTATTCCCCTCCCTGATGGAAAGATATTGAGCATAACAGAAGCCGAACTCCGTCGGAGTATCCATTAATCGACAAAATTACCATATAAGCCACCTCTTATCCGACAAAATTGCTCATTCAGGTCATTTCATGAGGGTATTATTGTAAAAAAAATCATTTTTGAGAATGCAACTCGACAGTCTCTGTGAAGAATTCAGTGTGAGCATCAACACGTCGTTAAACTTTCTTGACGACATCACATAATATGCATATATTTGCATTGTCCATCTCCGTTTTGGTGACGACCGCCGGAAATGGTGCGCGTTTTTGTGCAACTTTGGCGCCCAAAATAGGCCCAAGAAAATGCTTTACATTGACTCTCAGACGGTTAAGCCTTGTGCATCGGGAAATGACGGCTTGTAAACAGCCATAAACAACCATAGCCAATTAGAAAAAAGTCGCTGATAGCCAGCGGCTTTTCTTTTTATGTGGTTTTCAGTCAAATCTGACTAGTTGCGGATTTCCAGCATCATTTTGTACCATAATTCTACCGCCGAACAATTAAGCGGACACTTCGCACTCATCATTGCGACATCTTAGGCACGATGTGAGACGCTATGAGAATGTGCCAAACCGCTATAGAAGACACGGTGTGAGACGCTGTGAGAAATTGTGAGACGCGTTGAGACAGAATAGACGAAATTAAAGGCGACCAATATATGGAAATCCAGAGAAAATGCCAGTGGTGCGGCAAACCATTTATAGCACACACGATGGTAACACGCTATTGCAGCAAATCGTGCAATGAAAAAGCGAACAAGGAGAAGAAGCGGAAGCAACGATTGCAGGCTTACGAGGAACGGCAAAATGAGCAGCCCATGCAGGAAGTCGGCATCGTGGGAAGCAAGTTGTATCTCTCCCCTGCCGAAACCGCAACCCTTTTAGGTATCAGCCGTGCGACCATCTATCGCCACATGGCTGTCGGAATCATCCGGGCCTTACAACTTCGTGGGCGTACCATTATCCGCAAGTCGGACATTGAAAAGATGTTCGACAACGCACCCGATTACAAAAAACGTAATTATGGAAGGAAGCAGACTGCACTCTATTACACCACGAATGAGGTATTGGAGAAGTACCAAATCCAAAAGAAAACCCTGTATCGTCGTTGCAAACTATACAACATCCCAAAGGTTGAAGAAGGTAGCCGTGTATTCTACAACCGCAGTCTTATAGACAAATACTTTGCAGACCTTGCCGAGGATATCAATCCAGCAAGCTATTATACGCCGGAGCAGGTCATGGAGAAATACAATATGAGCCGCAATGCGGTAATCACTTTTGCCCTTCGTCATAATATACCGAGAATCAACCGCCATCACGAGGTGTATTATTCCCGTGCCCATATAGACGCGATTAAGGAAAAGCAGGAGAAGCTGAATCCCGACTATTATACCTACGATGAAATCACCAAGAAATACGGACTTACCAAGATTAATATCAGCTACTATGTCAACAAGTACGACATCAAGCAGTTCAAGCAAGGAAGCCGGACAATGGTGTTGCGTTCGGAGTTTGACAAAGTCTATATTGAGCATCGTGATGGAACATATACACCCAAGAAACGGGAAAAGAAAAGCGACATGGCGAAAGAGACTTTTGTAATCCCTGAAGGTTATTACTCATCCGAGCAAATTGCAACGACCTATCAGATGAACAGGAAAACCATTTGCAGGCTGTGCCGTGAAAACGACATCCCGAAAATCAGTCATGGTGGGTTCAACTATTACGAGCAACTGTCAGTTGACCGATTCTTCGCCAAATACAAAGCGGCTGACAATATCAAGGAATGGATTAGTGCGGAACAAATGGAAGAAATCTACGGCATGAGCAAAGATGCCCGATGTTCGTTTGTGCATCGCCATAAAATCCCGTCCCGTGTTGTTTATGACAAAGTCCGGTATTCCAAAGACCATATAGACATCATCAGAAACGGAGGCTTTGACCAACGGGAAAAGTATTACAGCGTAACCGAAGCAATGGAAAAATACGGCATTCGCAGGGATGATGTTTATAATTATGCGAGGTACAACAGCATACGGAAGATGCATCACGGCAAGTCGATGTTCCTGCTGAAAGAGGATTTTGACAAGGTTATGGCTGAAAAATCCGGCATCTGAGAATTATTCCATACAGACAAGAATCATTTTCAGTAATGGCAGTCATCAGCATTGTTTCATTGTATTGGTTTGCAACAGATTATTCGCCAAATATAATATTTATCATTATGCACGAATGTAAAACTGTAACATTGAGGACAAGACCTCTAAAGAAAAACATGTTGTCGTTCTATCTGGATTATTATCCCGGTTATCGCGACAAAGAAAGTATGAAGATAATCCGTCATGAATCTTTGGGCATCTACATTTATGCCAATCCAAAGAACCAACGGGAACAGAACTTTAATGCCGTCATGTCGGGAAAGGCGGAAGCTATCAGATGCCGACGTTTTGAATCCATCGTCAATGAACGGTATGATTTCTTTGACAAGAGCAAGATGAAAGGAGATTTCCTTGCCTATTATAAAAAGACACTCCGCAAACACGACCAGAAATGGGAGTTTGTCTATCTGCATTTCTGCAATTTCGTGGGTGGTAAATGCTCATTCGAGGAGATTGATGTGGACTTATGCAACAAGTTCAGGGAGTATCTGCTCAATGCGAAGCAACTGAGACGTCCGGAGCGTCCCATATCACGCAATTCAGCCGTGGGCTATTGGTCCACATTCAGAGGATTCCTCAAAATACTCTATCGCAATAAACTGATTCATTCCAATGTAAACGATTTCTTGGAGAAAATAGAACCGGAAGATGTGGTCAAAGACTATCTCAGCGTAGAAGAACTGTACAGATTGGCAGAAACGCCTTGCAAGATACCGATACTGAAAACCGCCTCGTTGTTCTCTTGTCTGACAAGTCTGAGAATAAGCGATATTCTCACATTGCGATGGGAAGAAATCGTTGACTTTGCTGCCGGAGGGGAATGCGTATATACTGTCACTCAAAAGACAAAGACAGAAGATATTATCCCTATAAGTGACGAGGCCTTGCAATTAATCGGCTATTCCCCGGAAAAGACAGGGCTGGTATTCAAAGGATTGAAAAGATGCTGGACGCAATACCCCATGAAAGAGTGGATTCGAACTGCCGGTATCACCAAAAACATCACGTTCCACTCGTACCGGAGAACATTTGCCACCTTGCAGGCTGCTGCCGGAACTGACATCCGGACCATTCAAAGTATCATGGCGCACAAGAGCATCACCACTACCCAACGATACATGAAAGTAGTGGATAGCAACAAGCGAAAAGCCAGCAATAAAATCTCCCTGATTCGTAAGAGATAACGGGCATAAACACCGCTTTTTATATGGTTAGAGTATGATTTCTGAGTATGATTCATATTCTAACCATAATTATTTATAAATATCTGTCCAACAACCATTAGTATTTATGGTTATATGGAAATTAGTGCTGAACTTTGTGTCATAAAATTGTAAACTATCACAACTATATGGAGAATAATGTACATGTTCAGAAAACAGCGGACATCAGTAGTCTGGTTTGTGTGGTAATCGTTTCACTCTCGGCACTCACCGCATACAATCTTGGAGAAAAGTTCAATCACTATATTCTGTTTGATGCCACCATTTTTATTATCTCTTTGGTAATGCTCATTTTGACCTTTGCCATATTCCGCAAAGTAATGGCAGGGCTTTATAAGAGCATTAACAATAGTGCTATAAATGAGCGAGTACAAAGTAACTGTTCGCAAGAGGTTATCTCAGACAATTCTATAACCGAGACTCAACCGGTTATACTGGAACAAATGCCGGACAGTTTGAGAAAATATGAGAGCATTCTCGTGGAAGAGCAGCTGAAAGAGGTGAAGCGGAAAAGGGATACTATGATAGCCATCCGTGAATATGTGGGGGAAAAGACCTCGAAATATCTGTCAAAGGAGAATATCAGCACGTTATTCCACAATATCGAGTGTCTTGCCGAAAATCGGGTGACAGACTGCCAGCCAATCCATTCAACGAAAGAAACGAAGCTCAGTTCTCCCTCTTTAAGACATTTGGCTTGGAATATTGGAGAACGGCTTGGAGTCTCCCGTCACGACAGGGCGGTATTCATCAAATCATCTTTCCCTTATGAATTGCGAAACGCTGATATAGAATATCTGGAAGCCAATTTGCGTGTTAATGCCTCATGCGACATCCCTATTGACGTGCCGGACAAAGGAGATTTCCGCTTTCATAACAATACTTGATAATTAAACCGTGCAGACGGTAATCATTCTTCCGGCTGACGAATTTCTGCAAGATTTCATTCTGTTGGTTTGCAGCATATTAATTTAAATTATTGATAATATGACTGCAACTGAGTTGACTTTTAATGATCTGCCGAAAGCGGTAGGCGAACTATGCGAGCGAATCGCAAGTATGGAAAATTTGCTTAGGGACACTCTTAACCGTCAAAGCGAACCAAAGGAGAATCTACATGTACCTATGACGGTACAGGAAGCCTGTACTTATCTGAAAATGCCGGTCTCCACCTTTTATTACAAGATAAAGAAGGACAGCATTCCGGTAATCAAACAAGGAAAGCTCCTTTATATCTATCGTGACGAGCTCGACAAATGGCTGGAAGCATCACGCAAAACGTCAGTACCTCTCACATACGATGAAGAAAACGAAGCGATGTATGCCTCACATCGTCGCAAGCCTAATCCTAAAAACTGGTGAGTATGGAAACAACAGCACCCATTCAAGATCTTGCTCAGGTCACAGTAAAATGGCAAGATACCATGCTCAGCTTGGAAAAGGAGTACGAACAGGAGCCGGAAGTTCTGAAAATAGGCGGAGTACCTGTCGGGACATTGGGAAATTTCAGTGCATCCATTGGCAAGGCTAAAAGCAAAAAGACTTTCAATGTGTCTGCTATGGTGGCAGCAGCTTTGTCCGGGAAGGAAGTCCTTAACTACACAACGGACTTCCCAGAAGGAAAGGACCGCATCCTTTACATTGACACCGAGCAAAGTCAGAACCATTGTATGATTGTGATGCATCGTATCATGAAACTGGCAGAGTTGCCGGCTAATGAGGATTGCGGCCGTTTCTATTTTCTCGCTCTACGCAAATTCAATCCGAAGGAGCGTTTGGCTATAATAGACGATGCCATCAGTCAGATTGAGGGTCTCGGTTTCGTGGTGATTGACGGAATACGAGACTTGGTTTATGACATCAATTCACCGAGTGAAGCCACATGCGTAATATCCAAACTTATGCAGTGGACTGACGAGCACCAGATTCATCTTCACACCATCCTTCACCAGAACAAAAGCGATGAAAATGCCCGTGGGCACATCGGCACGGAAATCAACAACAAGGCTGAGACTGTCATCCAAATCGAAAAAGACAAGGACGACAGCAACATCAGCAAAGTGGAAAGTGTGCATACCCGTTCCAAAGACTTCCTGCCATTCGCATTTTGCATCAATGACCAATCACTGCCCGAACTTCTGCCGGACTATGTGCCGACAAAGAAGAGCGCAGGTCGTCCCAAGCAGGAACCGTTCTCCCCTTATAGGGATATCCACGAAACCATCCATCGCAAGGCTCTCGAACTGGCTTTTGAGGGAAAAGAGACTATTTCGGGATATAAGACTTTGGAAGAAGAACTGACCACTGCCTACGAACTGGCAGGAACGAAATTGAATCATAACAAGATTGTGGAGCTGATAAAGTTCCTCACAAACAAACGGATGGTGATTCAGGAAAGCCGTGGCATTTATCGGTTCATGCCGGATTATCACTATTGACTCTCCACTTGACTTTATTTCCAAAGCGTGTATTTGGGGATAAGTCAAAGTTTAAAGCGCAACGACTGGTTTCATGGTAACTCATGGAACTGGTCGCTGCCATTGACTGGGCTTGCCCGTTATCTTATATGTGTAGCCTGATCCCCAAGCAACCAATTGGTCGTTTGAGATTGCCAAATCCTCCAACAAGCTGATTGTGCGAGAAAAGTCGTTATTTGGGCATTTTTTCTTTTCGCCAGCCTCTACCTCATCTTTCTCGCCCAAAAGCGAAATATACCCACTAAATACCCCCTGGGCTTGCCCATTATACAACATTTATTGAGTTGGGGTAACTCAATACCCCAAGCGATAAATCGCTCGTGAGATGTTGCCAATCTCCAGCAAGCAGGATTGAACTTTATAGCAATTATGGAGTTCGTTTTCACTCCATGTGCATCGTATTTTAGAGTGTCATCCAACACCTTTGTAACCTCTGTTTGACAGATACCATAGACAAGCGTATTTCAGTAGTTCTTTTACGAACTCTTTTATGAACCCTACTGGTTCTTTTATGAACTCTTTTGTGTACTCAGCAGTTTCTTTCTGGAACACTTCATCACCTTTTGGAACTTATTTCCGTCTTTCAGGAACTGTTCTTACTCTTTTACGAATCCTTTTAGTAATCGTTTTTGACTTTAGTTGCCATCAACTCCAATCAGTTAAGCGAAACGAATTTGCCACATTCTCAAAGTTGTTTTTACCAACCTCAGAATGGCATCGTAATTATTCCATATCCAATGGAGGAAGACTATCATTCTCAAATCTATCAAAGTCAGATTGGAAAAGGCGGTCTTGAATAATCCTGTATTTTTCAAACTCAGATTCAGCAAACTCTTTGGCATATTCGGCAGAAACTTTTCCGCTATCCTGTAATATCGAGCCATCAAATAAATTAATGAATTTGTCTATTCGCTTTGCCCAATCTTCCATTGTCATAGGGATATGA
>ERZ1023862.310-NODE-310-length-11072-cov-7.851321_pt1 | contig 11072 bp, 9 predicted proteins | sample MGYA00380388_ERZ1023862 | MGnify/ENA primary metagenome ERZ1023862 (study PRJEB33179, sample SAMN07449007) | human gut metagenome | biome: Human-gut; feature: Human associated habitat; material: Faeces | host: Homo sapiens | place: India: Bhopal | collected... | reverse complement strand
ACTGGCAGAGAGCGGCGCAAAGTACGGGGCGCGGAAAGTCAAGGAGGGCTACCACAGCCACAAGCTCAAACCCTACCGGGCGGCGGCAAAGGCAGAGAAAGCGGCGTTCAAGGCGAATGTGGATTTCCAGTACCATAAAGCCCTGCATGACAATCCGCAGATTGCGGGCAATCCCCTTTCCCGCTTCATGCAGAAGCAGCAAATCAAGCGGCAGTATGCAAAGTCGGCAAGGAAAGGCGGCGCAAAAACGGCGCAGAAAGCCGCAGAGAACACCCGCAAGGCGGCAAAAAAGACCGCCGAGGAAACAAAAAAGGCAATCGCTTTTGTAGGGCGGCACCCGGTGGGCGTATGTATCGCCGTTGCCGCGCTGCTCTTATTCATCATGGTATCGGCGGGGCTTTCCTCTTGCGGTTCCATGTTCTCCGGCTTGATGAACGGCATACTTGGGACTTCCTACACGTCGGAGGACAGCGACCTTGTGGCGACGGAGAACAATTACGCCGCAAAGGAAAACGAGCTTCAGCAGCAGATTGATAATATCGAAAGCACCCACCCCGGCTATGACGAATACCGCTATGACCTTGACAGTATCGGGCATAACCCCCATGAGTTAGCGTCCTACCTCACCGCCCTTTTGCAGACCTACACCCCGCAGAGCGCACAGGCAGAGCTAAATCGCGTCTTTGCCATGCAGTACACTTTGACGCTGACAGAAGAAACGGAAATCCGCTACCGCACAGAAACAAGCACAGACCCGGAAACAGGGGAAACGACCACCGAGGAAGTACCCTACGAGTACCATATCCTCAACGTGAAGCTGACGAACAAGCCCATTTCCGAGATTGCGGAGGAACTTCTAACGCCACAGCAGCTTGAAATGTACCGCGTCTATCTGGAAACAAGCGGAAACAAACCGCTGATTTTCGGCGGCGGCTCCCCCGATATGGGCGCGTCCGAGGATTTAAGCGGCGTACAGCTTGTAAACGGCACACGCCCCGGCAACACCGCCGTTGTAGACCTTGCGAAGCGGCAAGTCGGCAACGTGGGCGGGCGACCCTTTTGGAGCTGGTACGGATTTAACAGCCGCGTGGAATGGTGCGCCTGTTTCGTTTCATGGTGCTACAATCAAGCCGGAAAGAGCGAGCCGCGCTTTGCCGGGTGCCAGTCACAGGGCGTACCCTGGTTCCAGTCACGCGGGCAATGGGGCGCGAGGGGCTATGAGAATATCGCCCCCGGCGACGCTATCTTTTTCGACTGGGACGGGGACGGGAGCGCAGACCATGTGGGGCTTGTTATCGGAACGGACGGGGAGCGCGTCTATACCGTCGAGGGCAATTCCGGCGACGCCTGCAAGATAAAGAGCTACCCCGTCAATTACTCCTGTATCAAGGGCTACGGCTTAATGAATTGGAACTGACAACAAAAAAATGAAAATCTGAAAGGAGAAATTTATTGATGGCTATGAACAAAATTGAACGTATCGACAAAGAGATTGCAAAGACCCGCGAGAAAATCACCGAGTACCAGAACAGATTAAGGGGGCTTGAAGCGCAGAAAACCGAAGCGGAAAACCTGCAAATCGTACAGCTTGTGCGCTCCATGCGCCTTTCCCCGCATGAGCTTTCCGCTATGCTTTCCGGGGGCGGTATTCCGGGTATGGAAGCCGCGCCGGGCTACCCCGCAGAACCCGCAGACCATGACACCGAAGAAATGGAGGACACCGAGAATGAATAAGAAAATCCTTAGAACCTTGACCGCACTTTGCGCCGCCCTTGTACTTATGGGCGGCTTTTCCGTCACCGCTTTTGCACAGACCCCGGAGGGAGAGGACGACACCAACGACAGCGGCGTTGTCTACGAGGAACCCCAAAAGGAAGAACCCCTTACCCCGGACGGGAACGCGACCCTTGTAGACGATTTCGGCGGCAACAAGCAGCTTATCACCGTAACGACCAAAAACGGCAATTACTTTTATATCCTCATTGACCGGGACGACGAGGGCGAGGACACCGTACATTTCCTTAATCAAGTGGACGAAGCCGACCTCTTAGCACTTATGGAGGACGGAAGCACCGAAGCAGCCCCGCCCGCCGTTTGCAGTTGCACCGATAAATGCGAAGCCGGAAAGGTAAATGTGAGCTGCCCTGTCTGCAAGGACAACATGACCGCTTGCAGCGGCAAGGAAGCGGAGCCGGAAACCGAGAAACCAACAGAGCAGCCCAAAGAGAAAGGCAATACAGGCGGGCTTGTGCTTTTCCTTGTCGTGGCACTTCTTGGCGGCGGGGGCGCGTTCTATTATTTTAAGTTTATGAAGCCAAAGCAGAACGTCAAGGGCGACACCGACCTTGAAGATTTCGATTTTGACGATTACGACGAGGACGAGGGGGACGGGCTTTCTGATGAAGAACAGGAGGACGAGGAAGCATGACGCTTTTCACCGAAAACCCTTTAGAAAAAATGATGGTACAAAGACCCACCGGGCGGCGTGACAGTGCGCCGCCCGTTCCAAAATCCCCGGCGTGTATGCGTTGCCCTTATAAGGCGCAATCCCCCTGTATCGGCTATTGTCTGAAACAGGCACAGGAGAAGAAGCACACCGCGCCGGAACGCTGAAAGGAGGATTTTTTCATGGCATTTAGACTTGTGATTGCAGAAAAGCCGAGCATGGCGCAGACTATCGCCGCCGCGCTTGGCATTAAGGGGAAACAGGACGGGTATATCGAGGGCGGCGGCTACCTCATTTCATGGTGCGTCGGGCATTTGGTACAGCTTGCGGAAGCTGCCGCCTACGGGGAGCAATATAAAAAATGGAGTTTTGACAGCTTACCCATTCTGCCGGAGGAATGGCAGTACGCCGTTGACCCGGACAAGGGGAAGCAATTCAAAACCATTAAAGAGCTTATGCACCGCGCCGACGTTTCCGAAGTGGTAAATGCGTGTGACGCGGGGCGCGAGGGTGAATTGATTTTCCGCTTTGTCTACGAAGTGGCGGGCTGCAAGAAGCCCATGCGCCGCTTGTGGATTTCTTCAATGGAGGACGGGGCGATTAAGGCGGGCTTTGCTTCCCTCAAAGACGGGCGGGACTATGGCGCGCTCTTTGCGTCCGCCCTCTGCCGCGCAAAGGCTGACTGGCTTATCGGCATTAACGCCACCCGGCTTTTCTCCTGCCTGTATGGAAAGACCTTGAACGTGGGGCGCGTCCAGACCCCGACCTTAAAAATGCTCACCGACCGGGACGCGGCTATCTCCCATTTCCAGAAAGAAAAATATTATCATGTTCGCCTTGATTTATCCGGCGCGGACGCGGCAAGCGAAAGGATTTCGGACAAGGCAGAAGCCGACGCGCTGAAAGGGGCTTGCGAAGCGGGAAAGGCGGTATGCGTTTCCCTTACCAGAGAGAAGAAAACCGCAGCCCCGCCAAAGCTCTTTGACCTTACCTCTTTGCAGCGGGAAACGAACCGCATTTTCGGTTACACCGCAAAGCAGACCCTTGACCTTGCACAATCCCTTTATGAAAAGCGGCTCCTTACTTATCCGAGGACGGACAGCAGCTTTCTTACTGACGACATGGGCGGCACCGCAGCGGACATTATCGCGCTGCTTTGCGAAAAGCTCCCCTTTATGGCGGGCGCGGACTTCACGCCGGAGATTGCAAAGGTATTAGACAGCAAGAAAGTATCAGACCACCACGCAATCATTCCCACTATGGAGCTTGCAAAGGCTGACCCGGACGCGCTGCCGGAAAGCGAGAAGAATATCCTTACCCTTGCGGGGGCGCGTCTGCTTTTTGCCACCGCCGAGCCGCATATTTATGAAGCGGTTACGGCGGTTTTCTCATGCGCCGGGACAGACTTCACCGCAAGGGGAAAGACCGTACTTGCGGAGGGTTGGAAAGAGCTTGAACGCAGATACCGGGCGACGCTGAAAGATAAGCCCGAAGCAGAGGACGGGGAAAATGAGGGCGTGACGCTGCCGGAGCTTTCCGAGGGACAGAACTTTCCTAACCCCGCCGCAAAAGTAACGGAGCATACCACAACGCCGCCGAAGCCCCACAGCGAAGCGTCGCTTCTCTCTGCTATGGAGCGAGCCGGGAACGGGGACACCGACCCGGACGCGGAACGCCGGGGGCTTGGCACTCCCGCCACCCGCGCCGCCGTCATTGAAAAACTGGTAAAGGGCGGCTTTGCAGAGCGCAAGGGGAAGCAGCTTATCCCCACGCAGAACGGAGCCGCCCTTATATCAGTCTTGCCGGATATGCTCACTTCCCCGCAGCTTACCGCAGAATGGGAAAACAATCTGACGCAGATAGCAAAGGGAGCCGCAGACCCCGGCGAATTTCTGTCCGGCATTGAAGCTATGGCGCGGGAGCTTGTGCAGACACACGCCGCAGCACTGGACGGGAAAAAGGATTTGTTCCGGGAGGAAAAGCCCTCTGTCGGCAAATGCCCCCGTTGCGGTTCCCCCGTCCATGAGGGGAAGAAAAACTATTATTGCAGCAACAAAGAATGTGCCTTTGTCATGTGGAAGAATGACCGCTTTTTCGAGGAACGCAAGACCGCTTTTTCCGCGAAGATTGCCGCCGCGCTCCTTAAATCCGGCAAAGTGAATGTGAAGAAGCTCTATTCCCCGAAAACAGGCAAGACCTATGACGGAACTATCGTTCTGGCTGACACTGGCGGGAAATACGTCAACTACCGTATCGAAGTACAGAAGAACTAAAAACTTGAATAGCAAGCATAGGAAGCGGGTACCCACTTCCGTAAATCCCCGTTGCGACGCTGACGCGCCGGACGGGGATTTTGCTTGTTGGGAAGTTTCCCAAACCCTCTTTTGCGGAGGGCTTCACCCTCTAAAAATTTTTGAGAAATCTTTGGCAGAAATGCGGGCGTACCCGTAGTAGACCATGCAGCCCAAAAATGCAGCTTGTGACGCTGCCCCAAAGAAAGGAGGTTTTTCACTATGGCAAGTTTACGGGACACCGTAAAGGACTATCAAGACGAGCTTAGGGACGGTATCGCATGGGTGGCGTTCTGGAAACAGGGGCGTTCATGGAACGCGGAATATTTTCATCTTGATATGGACGACACCCTCTACCCGGAGGACAGGAGCCGGTTAGAGGAAATCAAAAGCACCGACCCCGCCGCCGTTATCCTAAACGGCTATTACTGCGGGCATTTAGGCGAGGACATGAGCCTTGACGAGCTGACCGCCGGAGTGCGCTACCACTACGAAAACAGCATGAACGACATTGACGGTTTTATCGGGGCGCATGACGACAGGCTTCCCCCGGAGGTTATCGAGGAAGCGAGGGCAGCCGCCCATGAAGCGGGGCTTCCCTTTTCCGAAAAGCCCTACCGGGACGGAGAGGATTTTAACCCCTATGTATTTGACGGGAGCATGAGCATTGAGGATTTTGAGCTTATGCACCGCATGATTGAAAAAGAAAGGAGCGAACAAATGGCAGAACCGATTTTAAGCGGCTATCTTTCCAATCTTGGGAAGTACACCGAGGGCAGACCCGCGGGCGAATGGGTGACGTTCCCCACGACTGCCGAACATCTGAAAGAAGTCTTTGACCGTATCGGGATTGACTTCAAGCATTACGAGGAATGGCATTTCACAGAATTTCAATCCCCTATCCCCGGCTTGGCGGAACATTTAAGCGAGTATTCCCACCCCGACGAGCTGAACTATTTAGGGAAGCTCTTGGAAATGCAGTTTGACGACGACCGGGAGAAATTCATTGCAGCCATTGAATACGGCGACCATGCCGACAGCTTACAGGACATCATCAACCTTGCACAAAACCTTGACTGCTACTGGATTTATCCGTCCGTCCACAATGAAGAAGAATACGGGCGTTATCTGGTTGATGAACTGGAAGAACCCGAACTGCCCGAAGAAGCGAAAAAGTATTTCATGTATGAGGAATACGGGCGCGACGCTTCCATTAACGACGACGGTATGTTTACCGAAAAGGGCTATATCTACAACAACCGCAACACCTTTACAGAATGGTACGACGGGCGCGACGTTCCACAGGAATACCGGGTAACGCCGCAGCCCCCGCAGCGGTCACGCCCCGACCCGGAAAAAGCAGATTTTGACGCAGCCGCGCCGGGGCAGAGAACCGCGCAGACCGCAGAGCAGCCACAGGAGCCGCGCCCGGTTATCCCTATCGTGCTGACGAGCGAGAAGCCCGCCGAGAAATTAAAAGAGATTACCGACCGTCTGGAACAGGGTATTGCGGAACTCTTTGACAGCGAGCGTTACAAGGAATATCTGAAAGTCATGTCAAAATTCCATAATTACAGCTTCCGAAACACCGTCCTTATCGCCATGCAGAAGCCGGACGCTTCCCTTGTGGCGGGCTTTTCCGCTTGGAAGAATAACTTTGAGCGAAACGTGATGAAAGGGCAAAAGGGAATTAAAATCATTGCCCCGTCGCCCTATAAAATCAAACAGGAAATGCAGAAAATCGACCCGCACACACAGAAGCCCATAATCGGCAAGGATGGAAAGCCCGTCACCGAGGAAAAGGAAGTCACCATACCCGCCTACAAGGTGGTATCCGTCTTTGACGTTTCCCAGACCGAGGGAAAGGAGCTGCCGGATATTGCCGTTGACGAGCTGACGGGCGACGGTGACCGCTACAAGGATTTTTTCGCAGCCCTTGAGAAGCCTTCCCCCGTGCCTATCGCCTTTGAGCAGGTCGAGGGCGGGTCTCATGGCTACTACCACTTGGAGGACAAGCGCATTGCTATCAACGAGGGCATGAGCGAATTACAGACCTTAAAGACCGCCATTCACGAAATCGCCCATGCGAAGCTGCACGACATTGACCTCAACGCGCCAAAGGACGAGCAGCAGCCCCACGTTGACCGCCGCACCCGCGAAGTCGAAGCGGAAAGCGTCGCCTATACTGTCTGCCAACATTACGGGCTTGACACGTCGGACTACTCTTTCGGCTATGTCGCCGGGTGGAGCAGCGGGCGGGAGCTGTCCGAGCTGAAAAGCTCCCTTGAAACGATACGCAGCGCAGCCGCCGAGATTATCAATTCCATAGACGAAAATCTTGCGGAGCTGCAAAAGGCACAGGACAAGGAGCAGACCGCCGGACAGGAGCAGCCCACCAGAGAGGAAAAGGCAGCCCCGAAAGAACAGCCGCAGCCGGAAGCCCCGGCAAAGGCAGATACAGCCGGGAAAGAGAAGCCGGAAGCAGCCGCACCGGGAAAATCCGGCGCACAGGAAAAGGCGGGCGCAGCCCCGAAAGAAGCCTTTACCCCGGAAACGATTTACAAGATGCGCCGGAACCCTTACGGCGACAGCCCGGAAAACAGCCACCTCTTGCAAGCCTATGTGACACAGGAGAACGGGCGGGCGAAAATGGGCGACGTGCTTTATACGGGAACGCCGGAGAAATGCCGCGAGCTTATGGGGCAGCTCAAAAGCGGCGGGCTGACCGAGGGCGACGTAAAGCAGCTTTACGCAAAGGCACAGGAAACGGCGCAGACCGCCGGACAGGACAAAGACACCTTTTCCATTTACCAGATAAAAGGCGGGGACGAAACAAGGGATTTCCGCTTTGAGCCATACGACCGCCTGCAGGCGGCGGGAAATGTGGTTGACAGGGCGAACTATGAGCTTGTCTATTCCGCGCCCCTTGCGCCGGAAACTTCCCTTGAAGATATTTACACCCGTTTCAATATCGACCACCCCAAAGATTTTAAGGGACACAGCCTTTCCGTTTCGGACGTGGTAGTGCTTCATCAGGACGGACAGGACGCGGCGCATTTCGTTGACAGTGTAGGTTTCCGGGAAGTGCCGGAGTTTTTACAGGAGCAGAAGCAGCTTACCCCGGACGACTTGGAAACGGGCGAAACTGTCAAAACACCGAGAGGGACTTTCCATGTAACCGCTATGAGCCGGGAGCAGATAGAAGCCGCCGGATATGGCTTTCACCACCAGTCGGACGACGGAAAGTATCTGATTATGGGGAATGGGACGCGGGCGTTTGCCGTTGCCGCAGAACAGGCGCAGCGGGACAATCCCTTGAAAACCGCCGAGCAGACCATAGAGCAGAACGGAAACATGATTGACGGTATCATCAACAACACCCCCACCGTTGACGAACTGGAAGCAAAGGTAAAGGCGGGCGAGCAGATTTCCCTTGTTGACCTGGCTAACGCTGTCAAAGCCGACAAGGAGCGCGGCAAGGGAGCGAAGCCGGAAAAAAAGCCCTCTATCCGGGCGCAGCTTAGAGCCGACAAGGAAAAGGCGCAGAAGAAAAACGCAAAGCAGAAGTCACAGGACTTGGAAAGGAGCTGACCCATGCCGGAACAGAGTAAATTTGAAAACGTGGATTTGTTCGCTTCCCTTGAAGCGATTATGAAGCAGAACACAGGCTTTTACCAGAGCGACTTAGACATTGACAAAGAGATTATCGCAAAGGCGGCGGCAAGCCCCAACAGGGAGGACAAGACCCTTTTGTGGTTCTGCCGCCCGTCCGGGACGCACTGTTTCCGGGAGCGCGACGTTTTCCTCAAAGACACCGCGCCCCACAACACATGGCGTTTCTACATGGAGCAGACAAGCGACCGCGTCCTTGCCTATGCAATCGAGCTGACGGGAAAGGAGCGCGGGAAAATTAAGGGCAATCTGTACGAACTGGACTACGCTAAACATTATGAGCGCGTCAAGGAAAAGGAACTGCCCGCCGATACGGTGAAGCTGATTTATGAGCGAGGGGAAAGGGAGATACCCGCCGGACGGTTCTTCAACGGCAACCCAGACCCGCAGCTTGGGAAGTTTGAACGCTTTGAAGCCCTACCCGACGACCCGGACGCGCTGCAATCACTCTTACAGGAAGAACGGCGCAGCCGGGAGCAGCTTCCACCGGGGGACTTCAAGGCGCATATCACAGCCTTGCGGGACGGGCTGATTGAAACGGAAGCGCGGCGCATTGTGCGGGAAATGAAGCGGCACTATGAGCCGAATAGCCCGAACAAGACCCATTTCATGGCAGAGCTTTCCCCGGCGTTCATGCGGCTTGCAGCCACAAAGGACACTGACCGCCTTTTCTCCATGCTGCCCTATAAGACTCTTTCCTTTTCCAAAATCGAGGGCAGACATGGGACGTATGCGCTGATTGACAAGGGGGAGAACCGGGACAGGGAGATAAGGAAGCCCCGCCCCTCTATCCGGGCGCAGCTTAAAGCAGACAAGGCAAAGACCGCCCCGAAAAAGGCGGCGGCAAAAACAAAAAATCACGATATGGAGGTATGAGCATGATTAGACTGACTGTTGAAGAAACAAACCTTTTGAGCATTTACAACGAGGGCGGCAAGCGGGCTTTGATTGAGAATGTCAACGCCGCGCTGCCCTACATGGACGCGGATATGCGGGAGCTTGCAAAGCGCACCCTTTCCAAAGTGGACGCTTTGACCGAAGCGGAATTTGCAGAGCTTCCCATTTACGCCGCTGATGAAGTATGAACGGGGTTAAGCGGCTGACGCCGCCCCAGAGCCGGAAAGTCAACGCCCTTGTGCGCCGGACGTGCTGCAACTATGATAACGGGAACTGTATCTTACTGGACGACGGAGACGAATGCGTATGTCCGCAGCTCATTTCCTATTCGCTTCTCTGCAAGTGGTTCCGGGTTGCGGTGCTTCCCGCCGACAGGCTGCTCTATGCGGAGCTTTACCAGACAGGGGATAAGAAGAAATGTACCGAGTGCGGCGCGTTCTTTGCGTCAACCTCTAACAGTGTCAAATACTGCCCCGTCTGCCGGAAGCGTATCACCCGCAGACAAGCCGCCGAGCGCATGAGGAAAAGACGCACCCCTGTTACGCAGTAGGCGCGGAAAATCCCTTGATTTACAGGGCTTTCCGGGCGTGAAAATCGGATAGGCGATACTTTATACCTTTATCCCCGAAAATGGCGTTCTACTGCGTAACATTCACGAAAACAGCACCCATAAAAAGACAGGGCGCGGAAGTCATATACCGGCTTCCGCGTCCTGTTCTTTTTTTGCCTATCTGACATTTCCCTTTTCCATTTCTTCAAGTGGGAACTGCGGGAGGGCTTCTATCAGCTTCTTTGTGATAGACTGGCGCATATCTTCGTTGATTTCCTGTTTCGTGCTTCCGTCCGGCTGTCTGACCGCTACCGTCGATAGCCTGTCGATTTCGTCCTTGTAGCACTCCACGACTTTCTCCACCGCCCATTTTTCCCCGGCAACGGCGGCGCGTATGGTTTCATATTCCGGCATTTTCTGGTTTTCCATGCTTCAACGCTCCTGTCTGTATTTGATAGCCTTATCATAGCACAGCGGCGGGGATTTTGCTATCCTTATCCGCGCTCTGTTCCCTTTTCACGTTCCGGCTGCCTGTCTGCCTGTAAAATGCTGTCAATGTTCTGCTTGATAATATCATATTCCCGGACTTTCTTTTTCAGCTTCCCATAGTCGGCGTAAAGGGCTTCTTTCTGCGCTTGGAGGGCTTCATACTCCGATTGCAGCGCGGCAAGGTTCGGGAGCTTTGCAATGCCCGCCGCTTTCAACGACCTTGCGGCGGCTTCATGTAGGATAATCGCCTGTTCCTGTCCGGCGCGGTACTTCTCCCTGTTCCTTGCCTTGCGGTATGCGTCATAGACGGGCTTTGTCTTTTGGTAGGTGGAAACATTCTTGATAAGCACCGCCATGTCCGCAAGCCGCTTTTCCGCGTTCTTCAATGCGTCTGCCGCCTGTCCGCTTTCCGCTGACATTTCCTCAATCCGGCTGACTAAATCCGCGTACTGTTCAATCTTGTGTTCCGTCAAGAAATTCATGGTTTTAGCTGCCTGTTTCAGATTGTGGATTTTCGCCCACTGTTCATAGCCCTTACTCTGCGCCGCCTTGATACTGTTCTCAATGTCGATAAGCAGCGAAACGTCGCGCTGCTCTCTGGGGGCTTTCGCCGCCTTTGCCCGTCTGCCCGCTATCCGTTCCCTTATGGCTTCCTCTGTATAGTCTGCGCCGAGGGTTTTTAGGCGGGTGAAGCGTTCCTGTCCGGGGGCGCGGCATGAAACATATT
>ERZ1023862.299-NODE-299-length-11189-cov-7.664810_pt1 | contig 11189 bp, 10 predicted proteins | sample MGYA00380388_ERZ1023862 | MGnify/ENA primary metagenome ERZ1023862 (study PRJEB33179, sample SAMN07449007) | human gut metagenome | biome: Human-gut; feature: Human associated habitat; material: Faeces | host: Homo sapiens | place: India: Bhopal | collected... | reverse complement strand
GAACAGTTTCAACAAGCTTCTCCTGGCTGCCCATATTCGCGGATGCGTCACAGAAGACATCCGGGAAGGAAAGGAAGACAAAGTGGATGAACTCTGCAGCATGCTGCAGAAAGTGATGAAATAAGATTTTCCTTTGTCTTTATCCTTAACAGAAAGATGGTGATTTTATGAGTGAAAATAAATGCCAGTACATGGTGACCGGCATGACCTGCGCTGCCTGCCAGGCTCACGTGGAAAAAGCAGTGAGCCGGGTGCCGGGAGTAGACAAAGTGACAGTGTCTCTTTTGACCAATTCCATGTCCGTAGAAGGAAAGGCTTCTGCCAGTGATGTGGTGGAAGCGGTGGAAAAGGCAGGCTATGGTGCCAAACCCATGAATGCTTCCTCTGCCGGTATGCCCCGGCTGGAAGCGGAAAAGGAAGCCCTGGAGGATCATGAAACGCCGAAGCTCAAAAGACGGCTTCTCATTTCTATCCTTTTCCTGATAGTCCTCATGTACTTCACCATGGGACACAATATGCTGGATCTGCCGGTACCTTTCTTTTTGAATCATAACCATCTGGGCCTTGCCCTGACGGAAATGATTCTGGCCTTTATTGTTATGGCAGTGAACCATGCCTTCTTCGATTCCGGCTTTAAGTCCCTTTTCCACAGGAGTCCCAATATGGATACCCTGGTGGCTCTGGGGTCTTCTGTATCCTTCGGCTGGTCCCTTTATGTATTTTATAAAATGACCTGGCTCATAACCCAGGGCTCGTCTAGTATGGACATCATGCCCCTCTATCATGACCAGCTTTATTTCGAATCGGCTGCCATGATTCCTGCCCTCATTACGGTGGGGAAACTCTTGGAGTCCATTTCCAAAGGACGCACCACCGATGCGCTGAAGGGGCTCATGAAGATTGCCCCGAAAACGGCCCTGGTGGAAAGGGAGGGGAAGGAATCCCTCATTCCCGTGGAAGAAGTGCGGTTAGGAGACATATTCATAGTGAAACCGGGCGATTCAGTGCCGGTGGATGGCGAAATCCTGGAAGGGGAAACGGCGGTGGACGAGTCCGCGTTAACCGGTGAATCGGTGCCGGTGGATAAGAAACCCGGCGACCGGGTGAGCGCTGCCACCATGAATACCAATGGCTATATCCGGGCCCGGGCCCTCCGGGTAGGAGAAGATACCACCTTTGCCCAGATTATCCGCATGGTCAGCGATGCGGCTGCCACCAAGGCGCCCATTGCCCGCATAGCTGACAAGGTATCGGCAGTCTTTGTGCCGGCAGTGATTCTCATTGCCCTTCTGGTATTCATCCTGTGGATCCTGCTGGGCGCTCCCGTTTCCAGGGCCCTGGAATATGCCATCTGTGTTCTTGTCATTTCCTGCCCCTGCGCCCTGGGCCTGGCGACGCCGGTGGCTATTATGGTGGGCAATGGCATGGGTGCTAAAAACGGCATCCTCTTCAAAACCAGCGAAGCCCTGGAGAATGCAGGAAAAATCGATATAGCCGTCATGGATAAAACCGGTACCATTACGGAAGGAAAACCCAAGGTGACCGATATGGTGCCGGCGGAAGGGGTTTCGGAAAAAGAACTTCTGGAAAAAGCTTACGCCCTGGAAGTGAAATCGGAACATCCCCTGGCGCTGGCAGTGGTGGATTATGGAAATCGGAAATCAGTGAAAGCCCTTCCCTTGACTGATTTCAAAATCCTGTCGGGCCATGGGCTGGAAGGAAATCTGGGAGGAAAGAAACTCCACGGCGGTTCCGCTTCCTATATTTCCACCCTCACATCCATAAAAGAACTCAAGGATCGGGCGGAAGCCCTTGCCGAAGAAGGGAAGACGCCCCTCTTCTTTGAAGAAGAAGGAAAACTTCTGGGACTCATGGCCGTGGCCGATGTCATCAAGGAAGACTCGCCCCGGGCCATCCAGGAGCTTAAGGATATGGGCATCCAGGTGGTCATGCTGACCGGCGACAATGAAAAGACGGCTGCCGCCATGGCCCATAGGGCCGGCGTGGACCATGTGATTGCCGGCGTCCTTCCTGATGGAAAGGAAGCGGTCATCAGAAAGCTCCAGGCCTATGGGAAAGTGGCCATGGTGGGTGACGGTATTAATGATGCTCCGGCTCTGGTAAAGGCAGATACAGGTATTGCCATCGGTGCCGGCACTGATGTGGCCATTGACTCCGCCGACATTGTACTCATGAATTCCCGCCTCACCGATGTGTCCGCTGCAGTGCGGCTTTCCCGGGAGACTTTGAAAAATATTCACGAAAACCTTTTCTGGGCTTTCGCCTACAACGTGCTCCTCATCCCCATGGCTGCCGGTCTGTATCCAGGCATCCGCATGAATCCCATGTGGGGCGCCGCCGCCATGTCCCTTTCCAGCTTCACTGTCTGCATGAACGCTCTAAGGCTCAATCTCTTCAACGTCCGCAGCTCTTCCCGGGACAAAAAGAAAAAGATGACGGCCCTGCCGGACTGGGATACCATTTCCGGCAAGCCCTCCTCTGAAGAAAAGCCAAAAGCGGCGGGAGGAAAGGCAGTGGTCCTGGTAGAAGGCATGATGTGTGAAAACTGCGAAAACCACGTGAAGAAAGCGTTGGAATCGCTTTCCTTCATTACCGGTGCACGGGCAGATCATAAAACCGGCCGCGTGTCCATTACATACAGCTCACAACCCGACGAGGCAGCCATGAAACAAGTGCTGGCCAAGGCGGATTATGAATATAAAGGCATTTTATTTCCAAAGGAGGAAACAAACATGAAAGAAACAGTTAAAATCGAAGGTATGATGTGCAATCACTGCGAAATGACAGTAAAGAAAGCCCTGGAAGCCCTGGACGGTGTGGAAAAGGCCGATGTATCCCATACCAAAGGCACCGCTGTCCTTACCCTGGATAAGGCAGTAGCTGATGGAGATATTAAGAAAGCCATCGAAGACAAGGACTACACCTTCAAAGGCATCGAAAAATAAGGAATCAAAAAGCCGTGAAACGGGAAACCGCTTCACGGCTTTTATGTTGTGGAAATCAAAAAACCAGCCTGCAGGCTGGTTTTTATGGTGCCGGAGGCGGGACTTGAACCCGCACGATGTTGCCATCGCCAGATTTTGAGTCTGGTGCGTCTGCCATTCCGCCACTCCGGCATATCGGTAATTATTTTATCATACAGACTGACCTATCGTCAATGAAAAAGTGGGGAAGCACGTAACGCAGGCTCCTTTCTTGGAAAGGAGCCTTGCGAAGCGGTGAGAATAGCATCTATAAAAACTGCGGCAAAGCCGCCACCGCTGCCCTCGGGCCTGCAGGGCCCGTCAAACCTAAGAACCCTTGGGCCCTGGGCCCATTCATCTTAAGAATCTTTTTCCACAACCCTTTTCCACAACCCTTTTCCACAACCCGCGGCGCCGGCCGCGCCCCTTCGCGCCCAAAGGGCGCTGAACCCTTTTGAATCCCTTGTCCCCCTGTGTTATGATGGATGTATCCTTTTCAAAGGAGATGAGAGTGTGAATATAAAGCTGGTGCTGCTGGGGCTTCTGGCCTTGTTCAGTCTGTATCGTTTGTATGAACATAATGATTTCATGACTCTCTGTGCCACGGTGATCGTGGTGGCGGCCTTTGCGCTGTCTGCCCTTCATCTGTGGCGGAGACGACAGTAGGAATGCGCTGCTTTTATGAAATGGATGAGCGTTTTCCCATAAGAAAAGCCTGACTGGCTTTAATAGAGGAGGGATTCTTTTGGATTGCAGAGATGCAGCTGAAAAAGAAAGGGACACAGTGATTTCACTGCGCCGCCATTTTCATGAAAATCCTGAGCTTTCACAGAAAGAGTTCAGGACCATGGATTTTATTGAAAAGTTTCTTCACGAATTAGGAATTGAAACGGTACGGGTGCCTCATGGCGGGGTATTCGGGTTCATTGACAGTGGCAGGCCGGGCTGGACGGTGCTCATGCGGGCAGACATTGATGCCCTTCCCATTAAGGAAGATCCGGTGAACCTGTCTAAGGAAAGGGTGTGCATTTCCCAAAACGATGGCGTCATGCATGCCTGCGGCCACGACGGACATATGGCCATGCTGCTGACAGAGGCCAAAATCCTTTCTCTCCATAAAACGGAGTGGGAAGGAAAGGTGGTTCTCATGTTTGAGGAAGCCGAGGAAATGGGAGAAAGAGGAATTGCTCCCATGCTCCGTTACTTAAGGGACCATCATATCCATGTGGATACCTGCTTTGGCACCCATGTGAAATGGGATCTGCCGGCAGGAAAGGTAGGCATCCTTTACGGCACTGCCATGGCAGGAGCCTATTTTTTCCGCATCAAGCTTCATGGAAAAAGCGGCCACGGTTCCCGCCCCGATATGGCGGTGAGCCCCATTGAATGCTTTATTTCCATTGCTTCCGAGCTCCGTTCCTACCGCATGCGGGTCACGGCGCCTACGGACAGCTTCACCTATTCTTTCGGTTCCGTGGAAGCCGGTCATGAACCGAATATTATTCCTGAAGAGCTCATGTTTGCCGGCACCGCCCGCTGCACGAAAAACGAAGACGGTCTGGCTTTCCGCAAGACCCTTCTGGAGGTCACGAAGAATACCGCTGCCCTTCACGGCTGCACGGTGGAAGTGGTGGAGGACCAGTACTTCCCGGTGACTGTCAATACGAAGGAATGCGTGGACCTGGCAAGGAAGGCAGTGGTGGACCAGCTGGGCGAAGGGGCCCTGGACAGAAACTGCCCCATGTGGATGGCTACGGAAACGTTTTCCATTACCGAATCTACCTGGCCGGGGGTATTCTTCTTCACCGGCATTTATGACAAAGATGTGGGAAGCGGCAGCCCTCATCATACGCCGAAATTTGATATAGCCGAAAATGGTCTGGTCACCGGTGTAGCAGCAGCCCTGTCCTATGTGACAGCGGTGCTGAAAGAAAAGCCGGCCTGCCCCTCCTTCCATGCAGTGAATCTGGAAAGCATGCTGAAGCTTACAGAATGATTTGAAAAAAGGCTTTGGAGAAATGGGAATCCTTTCTCCAAAGCCTTTTTGGATCTATGAAGTTTTCTGGCCGGCATAGGATAAATGGGAATCACCTCTGGAACATGATTCGCGGAAGGACTATAATATAAACAGGAGATAAAGTAAGGAAGCATTCATGAAATCTATTTCTTTTTTCATGAAAGAGGCGATAGGTATGCTTCCATCAGCATTGCTTTTTATTGGCAGTATTCTTTTTATAGGCGCCGGTATTTTCTGTATTGCGGAGCCGGCGGAGTCCCTTCTGGCGGTGGGATATTATATCGGATTTGTCCTTGTCCTTGGCGGGGTATGCCAGATTCTCCGCTGGATGAAAACGGAGGGCGCCGGTCGTTCTCTCTGGCATCTTCTCATGGCAGTCCTAGATACGGCCTTCGGCCTGTGGATGATGATTTCCCTGGCTTTTGCCGTGGTGGCCTTCATGCTGCCTCTTCTCTTTGCCCTATACATTCTTCTCCGCGGTATTTTCATGATGATCCTGCGTTCCAGGAAACAGGCATCTTTGAGAAATCCCGGACTTTATATGGCGGCAGCGGTGGTGCAGATTCTTCTGGGGCTGCTTCTGGTATTTCGTCCTGACGCAGCGGGGCTCCTCTTCATGTACATGGTAGGGGCGGCCCTCATCTGGACTGGCATCAGCACTTTCCTTACCTGGAGGAAACAGGGCGGTATGGATGCATGAAAGAAGGCTCTGAAAAATGAGAAACATTTTTCAGAGCCTTTTTTTGTGTGGAATGACAGTATTTCCAAAAGTTCATCCTTGTATATGATGCAGGGAATGTGCTGTTCTGCCGCCTCTCGCTGCAGCCATACGTTATATATCCGGCCGAAGCGCTGAATCTCTCCAGGAGGGGTCAGCCATTCCGGAGAGAGCCCATAAAACTTCGGGAAGTATATCCCTGCACAGGAGGCAGGATTTGGGGCAATAAAAAAACTGCGCCGTAAAGGGCACAGTTCTTTATGAAAGGGCTCAGGCCTTTTCTTCCATCTTTTCCTTGTAAGCTTCCTTTGCTTCTTCCTTGGCAGCTTCTGCTTTTTCTTTTGCTTCAGCAGCTTTAGCCTTGGCAATGGCAGCGTTTACGTTTGCGTTCAGACGGGATTTCTTACGAGCGGCTGCATTCTTGTGAATGACGCCCTTCTGGGCAGCACTATCAATGATGCTTACAGCGGCGCGAAAAGCTTCTTCTTTATTGTCAGAGTTAGCAGCAGCTACAGCTTTCTTCATAGCGCCGTGAATCTGGGATTTAACAGCAGCGTTGGCAGCTCTTTTAGCAGCGTCCTGTCTCATGCTTTTCATGTTGGCTTTAATCTGTGGCAATGTATTTCACCTCCCGTCTGCATTATTCATACCATGCCATTCTATCATATTTTGACTGCTATGGCAAGGAAACTTTCAAAGAAATATAAAGACCTGCTTTTACGGCTCATTTCCCATGATTTTATCTTTCATTTGAATAAGATCATGGGCTTTTGTACAATAAGGAGGAAAGAGAAAGAAGTGCTGATTCATCCAGAGGATCTGCTTTGATTTCTGGATTTCATACCGGCGGACATCAAAGGAGCGAGCCCTGTAATCGGCGGCTGGCAGTCGGATGTAGCGGTTTCGCGAAAGGAGAAGCCCATGTATGTAGGTGTAGACTTAGTGAAGATAGACCGGTGGGAACGGATACTGGAAAAGTTCCCCGCCCGGGCGGAGAAGATTTTCACAGCAGAGGAAATAGCCCACTGCGAGAAGAAGGGAAAGAAGCGGGCCGAGTCCTATGCGGCTCTCTGGGGAGCCAGGGAGGCGGCAGGGAAGGCGCTGGGCATCGGTATTTTCGGCTCTGCCTGGCAGGATGCTTTTGTGACCTGGACGAAATGGGGAGCTTCGGTGCTTCATCTGAATGGCACTTTTAAGAAAAGGGCAGAGCAGCTTGGCATCACGGACATGTCCATTTCCATTTCCCATGAAGAACATATGGCCATTGCAGTGGTTGTAATGGCAGGAGGCAGGAATGATACTGACAAAGACTGAAGAGTCAAGGCTTCTGGATTCCATGGCCATGAAGGAGTATGGGATTCCGGAAATGGTGCTTATGGAGAATGCAGGATCATCGGTGGTCCGTCTGACAGAGAAATATGTGGACTGGGACGGCGCCTTTACGGTGATTCTCTGCGGCACAGGAAATAATGGAGGCGACGGGTTCGTAGCAGCCCGCTACGCAGCAGGCCGGGGAGCCAGGGTGCTGGTGCTCCTGATGGGAAATGAGGCCCATATGAGCGAATCATCGAAGCAGTACAGGCATGTGATAGATAAAATGGGAATCCCGGTGATTCCTATTTCCAGGGCTGAAGAAGGGGCTCCCTATATCCATGATGCCGATATTCTGGTGGATGCCCTCATAGGCACCGGCCTTTCCAGCGAGGTGAAAGGGGAAAAGGCGCTTCTGATTACTTTGATGAACGAGGCTCAGGGCATTATCATTTCCGTAGATGTGCCAAGCGGCATGCTGACCGATACCGGCAAGGCCGCCGGGGTGGTGGTGGATGCAGACTATACGGTGGCGCTGGGTTCGGTGAAACGGGGCCATGTGCTGTATCCCGGTTCTTCCTACACCGGCACCCTGCTCTATTCGCCCATTGGCATTCCTGATGAGGCACGCATGGATTTTCCTGTCCATCTGACGGAAAAGGAAGATGTGTTCAATATCCTTCCCGTGAGAAATCGGGTGTCCCATAAAGGAAAGAACGGTTTCATTGGTATTTTTGCCGGCTCCTATGGTATGGAGGGAGCGGCGCTTCTCTCAGGGCAGGGGGCTCTCTATGCCGGCGGCGGCAAGGTGGCGGTGGTGACGGCTGCCGGTGCTCATTCTGCGCTGGCTGGCAGGATTCCGGAGCTCATGGTTTCCTCTCTGGGGAAAGGCCCCTTCTTTACAGAAGCGGACAGCGCAGAAGCGCTGGAAAAGGCGAAGGCCTACGACGTCATAGCTCTGGGGCCCGGTCTTGGCAGAGAGAAGGAAACGGGAAAGTTTGTGAAGCGTCTCATCACTTCTTTTGATAAGACCATGGTCATTGATGCGGATGCCCTTTTTGCAGTCAAGGAAGAGCACATTGCCCTGGATACATGTCCCGGGCGGCTCATCCTCACGCCCCATGTAGGGGAATTTTCCCATCTCACCGGACTTTCGCCCAAAGAAATCGAAGATGGCCGGATTGACGAAGCCATCCGGTTTGCCGTGGAGAACCATGTGGTGCTGGTGCTGAAGGGGGCGCCTACGGTGACTGCCATGCCTGACGGCTCGGCCTATGTAAATACCACCGGCAACCCGGGCATGGCCACCGGCGGCATGGGAGATACCCTGACCGGTATCATTGCCGCCCTGGCAGGACAGGGCATGAATGCGTCCGGTGCCGCCCTGGCAGGGGTATACCTTCATGGGCTGGCAGGAGATATGGCGGCAGAAAAGACACCGGTAGGCTACCGGGCCGGTGATCTGGCAGAATGGATTCCATTGGCCCGGGCAGAAGTGATGAAAATGGGGAGATAACCATGCATATATTTCAAAAACTGATGAAATTTCTGGCAGTGTTTCTTTTGTCACTGTCATTAACCGCTGCCTTTTCCGCCTGCGGCAGCAGCGCGTCCTCTTCGGCCAGTCCGGCGAAGGCCTCTGCTGCCGCCAAAGGAGGCCAGCTTACTGTGCGTATGCTGGACATAGGCCAGGGAGATGCCTTCCTTCTGGAAAAGGATGGGAAGTTTGTCATGATTGATACCGGGGACATTGAACACCGGGACCAGATTGTGGCGCTCCTTCATAAATACAAGGTCAAGGAAATTTCCAAAATCATTATTACCCATCCCCATGCAGACCATCTGGGCGGCATGAATGCCATCTTCAAAAATTTCAAGGTGGATGCCGTTTACGATGACGGCATGCCTGCGGCCACCGGTTCCTACAAAAACTACCTGAAGCAGATCAAAGCGAATAAGATTCCCTACCATGTGCTGAAGGCAGGGGACGAGGTGGATTTCTTCGACGGTGTCAAATACAACGTGCTGGGGCCTGTGAAGGTCATTAAAGACCAGAAGGGAAATTCCGATTTCAATAATAATTCCGTAGTGGGCCGTCTGACCTATGGGAAATTCTCCATGATGTTCACCGGCGATGCGGAAAAAGAGGAAGAAAAGACCATTCTTGACAAGGGAGGCACCCTGAAGAGCGATGTGCTGAAGGTGGGCCACCATGGCAGCCGTACCAGTACGTCTCCTGCATTCCTGAAAGCCGTTTCTCCGAAGGATGCTTTCATTTCCTGCGGCCAGGGCAATGATTACGGCCATCCCCACAAAGTGACCCTGGACAAACTGGAAAAAGCGAAAGTCCATGTATACCGCACCGACAGAAACGGCACGGTTACGCTGACCACCGACGGCAGCAGTTATCATATTGAAAAGGAGCGGGCATGATGAAAAAGGAAGCCATTGTAGACCGCATTGAAGGAAAAAAGGCGGTACTGATTACGGACGACGAGGAAACGGTGATTCTTCCGGCGGCCTGGCTGCCCCATATCCATGAAGGCATGGCGGTGGATATGGATTTCAAAGAAAATCCAGAGAGGGAAAAGGCGTCCATGGAAGAAGCGGAAGACCTTCTGGCGGAAATCAAAAGGATGAACGGGGAAGAATAAAATGGGGGAGCGCTGATGGCGCTCCCTTTTCCCTATATGATATGATAGATGGAAAGCCCTTGGGGAAAGCGCTGACCACATGAAGGCCCTTTTATTTTTATAAGCAGACGCCGTGAATGAATCAGCGCTTCCCGAAGATGGCAATTATTGAAATGCAGGAGGCATTTATGGCACAGACTAAGAGAGAACTAGTAAAGGCAGCTCTTGACTGCAAACCGGTAGATCGTGTACCGGTCGGTTTCTGGCATCATTTTCTGGCAGATCAGAGACACGCAGACGCACTGGCCCATCACTCCGCCTGGGTGGACAACCTGGCGGGACATGATACCTTTTACAAATCCTGGAAACCGGACTTTGTGAAAATTATGACTGACGGATTTTTCCTCTATCCCCACGAGCAGCTTCATGACCTGAAGTCCATCAGGGATGCGGAAAACATCAAACCTCTGGGCAGGGATTCGGACTGGATTCAGAAACAGGTAGAACTCTGCGGTATCCTCACAGAAAGATACGGGAAAGAAGTGATGGTATTCTACAACCTCTTTGCCCCCACCCGGTGCATTGAATTCCAGCAGACCGGGAGCGATGCGAAGACAGTGATTACCCGCTTCATGAAAGAAGACCCCGAGGCGTTGGAGGAAGTCATGGCAGTGCTTACGGAAGACATTGCCACCCTGGCCAAAGCCGTGATTGCCGATGGTCATGCCGACGGGATTTACCTGTCAGTACAGAACATTCCCCATCCCGATATGACCTATGAGAAATACAGGGAATTCATTACTCCTTCTGAAATCGCCGTGCTGGAAGCAGCAAACTCGGTGTCTGACTATAACCTGCTCCACATCTGCGGCTACATGGGCTGCCACAACGACCTGACCTGGTACAGGGACTATCCCTTCAAGGCCGTGAACTGGGCCGTGGCTTTCGAAGGAGTGCCTCTGGAAAAGGGAGAGGAAATCTTCAATCACCGCTGCGTCATCGGCGGCTTTGACAACAACCCGGAAGGCGTCCTCTATTCCGGCACCAGGGAAGAAGTTGAAAAAGAAACGGTGCACATCCTGGAAAAAGCAGGCACCAGAGGCGTCATCCTGGGCGCCGACTGCACGGTGCCCAAGGACATCGATCCCGAAAGATTCAACTGGGTCAGAGATGCTGCTGCCGCTTTCGGCGTAAAATAGGAACGTAATAATAGATAATAAATAATAAAAGCCTAAAAGGGACTGTGAAGAAATGATTTACATTTTTTCACGGCCCTTTTTTCGTGGAGAAAAGGGGGAACCCTAACGATCCCTGCGCCACCCATTTTATGAGGACAGGCGGGAGCTTCCCACCGGATTTGCGGTTCGCTTTGCATCGCTTCGCTCGGGGGGCCGCCGATTGGCGGTCAGGACCGCGATGGAGCATCCTATCGGTGCTCTGCCCCGTACACCCTTTTGCCACTACGTGGCATTTCCCCTTAAGGGGAAACGAGAAAATAGGTGGCACTGGATATTGTGTCACATATG
>ERZ1023862.298-NODE-298-length-11208-cov-7.272662_pt1 | contig 11208 bp, 8 predicted proteins | sample MGYA00380388_ERZ1023862 | MGnify/ENA primary metagenome ERZ1023862 (study PRJEB33179, sample SAMN07449007) | human gut metagenome | biome: Human-gut; feature: Human associated habitat; material: Faeces | host: Homo sapiens | place: India: Bhopal | collected... | reverse complement strand
ATTAAAAAGGAGATAAAAGGATATGAATGAACTAGAAGTACGTATGAGGGTTCATGCTCTCGCAAAAGATATGATTTACGATTTTATGGCAAAGAATGGAATTGGCGCTACTGTTATGGTAGATGCTCTTAATTCTGTCCTTGTCGGTCTTTATCCATTAGCTCAGGGTGAAATGTTGCGAGCTATTGATATGGAAACTGCGGCCAAGGCTCAACAGCAGGCGCAAGAAGTTAATCAAGCAGAGCAAAAAGCCACTCCCAAGGAGAAGGAAGTTAAATAATGGCAGTAAAATCCTTTGTTAAAAAGGTTGGTCAAAAGGCCAAAGATGGTTCACTTACTTTGCCTTACTCTGAATTTGGAGTTGGCTTTGAAAATGTAGTGGACACACGTAAAGATAAGGGTAATTATTCTCTTGCTCAATTCTTTGATAATTACATGGACTACATGAAAAATACAACATTTGTATACACTGGCAAGACACAGCCTACTAATACTCATGTTGGTATTTGGATTGATACAAGTTCTTCTAACCAATAGAAAGGAAGAGTGAAATATGGCAACAGTCGTTAGTACACTGTATCCACCTGTGGTTTCGACATTTCAAAATGCTTTCGTGAACACAGAAGATGCTGTTGTGTATTTTACTCTTTCTTCTTTTAATTCTGCGTCTGAGATTAAGCACGTACATGTCAGTTGCGTAAATCAGCTTAATAATGAGAATGCTTTGAATAAACTTTCTGGCATTCTCATTGAAGATTTACAATTTGATAAAGTAAGCGGTATGTATTATGTAACGATACCTACCGCTTATATTGAGGGCAATGCTTTTAATACTAATCAGTTCTATAAGGTTCAGATTCGATTTGATAGCTATAATGGAACTGATGAAGTGCCTATCAATGATGAAGTAAAGAAGAATAGTTATCTTTTATCACATACACAATATTTTTCAGAATGGTCTTCTGTTTGTCTAATTAGACCTATTCACCAACCTAAAATCTATCTGTCTGTATTTGAAAATTATACAGGCAATTCATATATGACTTTTAATAAAGGCTTAACGCAAATTGCGGGAGGTCTTCTTTTCGTCACTAAAAATGAAAGTGGCGAAGAGGTAGTTTTAAATACTGAAACTGAAACTCTTGAAGCATATCAGTTTGATATTTTAGATGATTCAGACAAAGTATTGTTCTCTACGCCTACTATTTATACTGGTGAAAATCTTAATCCAAATAATATTGTATATAATATTGATTTTTCATCTTTAAAGAATAGTTCAGATGGCTCTACGTCAGACCCTACCAGTACGTATTACGTATGCCGCATTACTTGCCGCACAAAGAATCAGTATCAGCTTAGCAAAGAATATAAGTTCCAGATAGGTGAATATACTGGTGCGGATGAATGGCAACCTACAATTGCCGCAGAAGTCAATGATGAAACTGCGTCAATCAGGGTTTCGGTTAAGAATGAATATTCTTTTAGTGATGGCGTATCTGTATACGTAAGGCGTGCATCTAATAAAGATAATTTTAAAGAGTGGGAAACAATCTATAGTGCAAAGCTACAGCAGATTGATTTTTCAATTGTAGACAATACTGTAGAAAGCCTAACATGGTATCGTTATCGTGTAGAAGCACTTACATCTACTGGAATGTCAATTGCAAAACCAACTATGTCAAAAGTGGTTTTGCCGCAATTTTATGATGCGTATTTCTCTCGTGGGAAAGAACAATACGCGGTAAGATATAATTATCAGGTAAGTAGCTTTAAGCCAGTAGTTAATAGAGCTAAGATTGATACTCTTGGTGGCAAATATCCTAAGTTTGCGGAAAATGCTGTATTAAATTATAAGCAGTTTAGTATCTCCGGCATGATTAGCGCTGAATCTGATGTTTATTCTGAGTTTGCAAATAAGACAGAACTTATTCATCATAATAATGATACTCTTAAAGACTTATATTCAGAATATAAAGACGAAACTGGCGTTGAAGATTTAATTCGCAACGATTTTAAGAATTGGCAAAAGACTGGCGGTAATCAGTATCCCAATGGGCCTATTTCCAGTGTAGCGTCACAGGAGTATCTAACAACCACTACAAATGATTGGCTATATGAGCGTGAATTTCGTGAGAAGTTAATTGCATGGTTAAACGATGGTGAGCCTAAGCTATATCGTTCAATGGCAGAAGGTTCAATGGTCGTTATGCTTACAGATGTTACGTTGACACCTAATTCTACTGTTGGCCGCAGATTATGGAATTTTTCTGCTACGGTTTATGAGGTTGAAGATGCTTCTTCTTTAGACACTCTTGATACTCTTGGTATCTATAACCGCAAAATGATTGGCTCTATTAATGGTGGCGGTAAACAGGATTCAGAAGATGACCCTAAAGATTATATTGAAGTTATCAAGCCTGCACAGATGTATAAGATGACAGTTACAAATAATAACGATATTAGAAATGATATTAATGATGCTTTATCAAAGAAGTATAGTGGTGTCTTATCTGGGTCTAAGGCAGAAGATATTGTTCTTAAAAATGTTAAGATTTTTTATCATTCTAAACCTCGTTACTATACATTCCAAGCCAATTCAGATGGCTTAACAGAAGTTACTGAAAATACAAATGGCATTGCGGAAATGTTGAATCAAAAGCAAGTTCAACGTGGATATTATTTTGGCGTTATTACTCGTGGTAGTGACGGCAACCATAATATTTTTGTAAATGAACGTGGCTATTACCAAATTTCTAATAAATTAGATGTTACTGGTCTTTATTTCCAAATTGGCGATGTTGTCACTGTTGAGTATACGCTTTGCTACAAAGAGCGTTCTAGTACAAAAGAAGCTGTATCTGGTGCGTCAATTGACCGCACGCTAGTCGGTCAAGAGAGTGGCGTATTTAAGCCAAACGCTTATCTCGGTAATAAGATTAGGAATAAATATAATTTTATTCAGATGAATGGCGACGTTATGCTTTCCAGCAAGCGCATGAAATATTGGAAGGGTATCTGTTTAGATGTTACTCCCTATGCGGTTGCAAGTATTAAATATCATAATGAAGATGAATATAAGAATTATCTTGTCGGTGGAACAGGCGTTTTGCATATGCTTAGAGACGTTCCAGTAGATGATATATGTTTCTTGGGCATACGAATGAAACTTACAAATAAGAAAAAGTATCTCCAAGAGAACGAATTTAGACTTGATTCATCTGTTAATGCGGCGAACACTACAACTTTAAATTGGTTTACTGTTGTAGATAGCACAGATACAAAGCAACCTGTATCAATTATTCAGGATGAACAAGAGCCGCAAGATTCGTTTGGTGAGACTTGGAATGCTATTGGTATGGATACTGGCACTAAAATGTATAATTCAATAGATGAAATTGAAAAACCTGTTTTAAATACTGTGTACAATATTAGTAACGAGTTAAAATTATACTATAATTATCAATGGTACGATTTTGCTTTTGCGTCGATTGATGCGATTGATAAAAACACAGCGACAGAACGTATCGGTATTGCTGCTATGCCAGTAGAAGGTATGATTAACTATTATGGCACTGTAATGACTACGAATTATCAATAGGAGGGGAAATGAGAAGGACATATCCTTATTTAAATGACAGTTTCTATGAAGATGCCAATAGTGCGTTAAAGCGTAGAAATTTTCTCAAGACCATTGATAATTTTGTCAATCAAAAACAGTATGTGCGGCTAACCCTTCTCAATTGGAACGAAGAACCGTTAAAGGAAATTCAAGGTGTTATTGCATCTGGTAGTCTTTCTAAAGACGGTTCTTCGTCTGTCAGACGCACTTGTTCATTGACTGCATCTATTGATAGCGGTGAATATGATATTGAAAATATGTCATATGATTTTGCTATTAATAAAAAAATCTTTATTGAAATTGGCATCGAAAACTATAGTAATCAATTTTTAGATTATCCTATTTTGTGGTTTCCTCAAGGTGTTTTCTTTATTGCAAGTGCAAGTGCATCGTCTTCTGTTTCATCTGCTGTATCATTGCAGCTGACATTGAAAGATAAAATGTGCGGTTTATCTGGGGACGTTTCCGGCACATTGCCTGCGGCTGTTATATTCGATGAAATGGATACACAGGATGCAAGTGGCGCATATGTTACTAAAAAAGTATTAGTTTATGATATTATCCAAGAGCTAGTAAATCATTATGGTGGAGAAGATTTAAATAATATCATTATTGAGGATGTACCTCGCCGCATTAAAAGAGTAATGAAATGGACTGGTTCTAATCCGTTATATCTTGTGCCTAAACAAAGCGGTAGCGCAGGAGTTGTATGGTATGCGGCATATATTGATAAACCAGAAACATTAGAAGATGGTACAATTGAGATTTTAAGTGGTCAAGACTGTGGTTATGTTTATGATGATTTTGTATATGATTCTGAGTTGTCTGCTAATCTTGGAGAAAGTGTAACATCTGTACTCGATAAGATTAAAAGCTATCTTGGTAATTTTGAATATTTCTATGATGAATTTGGCGTATTTCATTTTAGAGAAATCAAGAATTATCTCAATACTACGCAAGCAACTACTTTAGTAAATGATATGAAGAAACATGATTATCTAGTAGAGACAACTACAGGTAAGAGTGTATATACTTTTAGTGATAAAGACAATATTATCAGTATCAGCAAGACACCTCAATTTAATAATATTAAAAATGATTTTATTATTCAAGGTAAACGTCAAGGCACAAATAGCCAACAGCAGGTAGATGTTCGTTATCACCTTTGTATTGACCGCAAGCCTTTACCCGTCTCGTCAGATGAACGTGGTAATAATTATTATAATACATATTATAATTTATTACTATATACGGAAGAATCCACTCAAGAGATAAAAGCTGCATTTCCTGCGGTATATACAGTAAAGAATGATTTTCCTTCTATTGGCGAATTTAATACTATTTACTTTGATGCGACAAATAAGTTTGCTTACTACTGGAAAGATGATACATATAAGTCTTTAAAATGTTCTGCATACTATCCAGCAGTAAACACATTATCTGTTTCTGCTATTGCGGAGACTGGCTCTGAGGAAACTAAAGAAGAAGAAACTAAGCCAGTACCAGTTCCAATAGTAAATGGCGGTTATCTAGTTAAAGATTGGCGTACTGAACTTTATCTTGAAGGTATGTTAGCCAAGAAGAATGGTATTGATTCTGGTAATTATTATGCGAAGATTGATAGCATTGCTGGTTGGCAAGGAGATGTTCTACAATACGCACATAATTGTAGGATAGATACTGATTATTATTTTGAAGAGCTTGATGCGTTTTGGCCGCAAGTGTATGACCTTGTAGACCAGAAATTCATTGGAGAAAAAGAAAATGCAGAACTACTTACATCTTCATTGACAGATGGCAATTATTTTTTGGATTTTATTGATTCTTCAACGTCTGATTTAGGCCAATTCTCTGTTTCCGCTATTGGACGCAGAACAGATGCGGTGTCATCTGATACTGTAAATTGCTTGTTTGCGCCTGAGATTCCAAACATTGTATTTATCAACGCTGATGAAGACGACAAGGGCAGGACAAAGCAGCAAGAATGCGAAGATAATGGCATGCCATATACTCAGGTACGCGGTGAGGTTTTTTATAATCTTGCTACTGGCGGTTATAAGAATGGGGCTTTTGACCAAGTGAAGTATGAATTGTATCTTCATACAACTTATCAAAATGCAGTGTCGATTACTGCGCTGCCAGTATTCTATCTAGAGCCTAATTCTAGAATTGAATTGAATGATACCTCTACGAATACATATGGTGATTATAATCTGAATACACTTTCTATTCCTCTTGGACCAGGTAATGCAATGACTGTTTCATGCAATCAATCAATAGAGAGATTCTAGTAATAGGGCAAAACCGTATAATCGGTTTGCCCTATTTTTTATTTTATATTAGGTTATGTTTTTAGAGATAAAAGGAGGGAAATTGGCAACCACGAATATTGGTCAGTATAGATATGCTGGTGCAAGTAGTAATTGTATTACAAGTATGTCTTTTAAGAAAGCATATGTAAGCTCCAACATTGATATTACTGGCTTAGATGAAAAAAATACAGGTTTCAAAGATGTTGCTATCATTCCCGACGAGCAGTTTTCAAAAGGTCAAGATTATTACTTAAAAGTTAAGATTCCACAAGATATGAATTATGCTATGGAATTCACTATTAAGTTAATGAAAAATAAGGATACCGACCAAGGTTCTTATCAGTACATCAAGACTGTTAATGTTAATGCTGGTGGAGACGGGACTAATGTATATAATGTTGCTCTATATGAGAAAAAAGATGGCAGCATAAATGCCATGATTCCTCTTAAATATGGGCAAAGCAATATCAATGACGCACTGTATTATCGCGAACTAGATAAAAAATATTATCTTGGTACAGGCGGCACAAGATATGAGCAGACAGATAAACGTAATATCGTAGCGCTTGCGGCATCATGGAAAACTGATGTTGGCGAACGATATGGCTTGTTTGAAATGATTTTCAGGCCAATAGAAGAAGGTTTTGTATCTATCATTTTGTCTATGACAAGACAATCTGAGGATTATAATATTCAACATACGACACAAAATGGCACTGAATATGGTCGTATACTAGACCTTGATAAAACTATATGCGAACTTTATAAAGTAAACAATCTCGTCAATAGCATGAATTCAAATGCGAACTTAGACAGGATTGGCGTTTGGGGCCATTCTGGTTTAATAATGGCTATTAACGGTGAAGAAATTAAGATTGGACCAAGCGGATTTTATGAACTATCAGAAGTTCCTGTTTCTTCTCTTGGTGTAGTTGCACGCGACTTTAATGATTCATTCACAGTAGATTATGAATTCTCCAATAAAGATACAGAAGAGGTAGGTGAATAGACCGATGGATTCACTTTATGGTGGACATGAAGGAGTCAGTTTTGTAATCAAGGCTTCTTTTAATTCTGTAGACGAGATGAAGCAGAAATTCTCGCAAGGCGGAAATTTTACAGAAGTATGGTATTCTGAGTATTGCCTTATCTCTACAAAGAACAAGAACCATCCCGATAACGGAAAGGTTTTTAAGCGTGGACTAGACTATCAGAATCCACAAACTGCTGGAAGCATTTTCGTTGGACAAATCGTTGGACCGTCAAGTGGCACACCTTTCTTTCAAGTAGACACTATTGACAATGTAACAAGTATGTCAACGAAAGCACTTGAAGAGAATACTTATCGCAGATACCCCATCAGTCAGAATGCTGATGGCACAGTTATTACCAATTGGAAACAAGATGATAATGGTAACTGGCATGATGCTGGTGGAACGCTTAAAAAAGATTTTAAATTCAATATCCAAAATCGTACGCTAGTTCCGGGTAAAGATGGGGAATCTTTCAATGATGATATTGAATATACATGGGTCAATATTCGCAAGGATGACGAAGACGCGGACTCTTGGTTTTATGTAGGAATGAAGTTCCCTTATACGGTAATTGATTATAAGACTCATGCGGTTTCACAGTATGATAAAGCTGGTAACATCAAACAAGAAAATGTTATGGCGTCTATTGCGCGTATTGACGATAAGACCCATCCATTCTGGGAATATTGGGATATGGGCATTCCTAAAGGATTAAAAGGTGACACTTTACGTAATCTCAAAGTTGTTGAGATGGAAGAAAAACTACGTAATAAAGTATATGCTACAGAACATATTACAGTTGATTCTACTACTGGCCTTGCTACGGTTGGTCAGTCTGGTTATCCTAATATGGAAGATGATATTGCCAAGCATCGTCAAATTGTAGTATATGAATTATATATCTATGACAAGCAAATCAATCCAGACCCTATCTTAATTTATCTTGGTGATTTCAATATTATTAAGGATATTACTCTTAATGATAAAGGCACTTTAACAGTATCTTATACACATAAGGATAATACTGTCTTTACTAAGAAAATTAAATGGGTAACAGGCGTTGCTTTATCTACTGGTGATGGTGCCGAGGGTGGTCATTTTGAAATGACCTTCAACAACGATTCTCCCGCATATACAACAGACCTTACATGGGTCAAAGGCCTTGAGCTTCAAGACAATGGTGACATTATCGGAACCTTTGTTGGTACAGATGGTGGTAAACTTTCCAATAGCGGCAAGAATAAGATTGGTCATATTCGTTGGATTAACTCGGTTACGCTAGATGAAAATACCGGGCATTTTGTATGCTCTTTCAATGATGGCACTGCGTCTGTTGATAAACGCTTAACTTGGGTTAAAGACATTACAATTAACCAAGAGAATGGTCAAATTACACTTAACACGACTACTGGTGATAAAGTAAGTGCGGCCAAGTTGAAACTTCTAACTGCCGCACGCGTCAATGAAATTGGCGAGACTACACTTATATTCAATACTGGCGAGACGATTACTCTTAAAACCACTGATGGTGGCGAAAATTACAAGGTTACTACTGTTAAGTCAATTTATATGGGTACTGGCATTAGCGATGATAAGAGCATCTATGTTAAATATAATAGTAGCCCAGACCCCGTAAAGGTAAGTGACCCGATTAACTCAATTGAGCGCTTAATCGTACGTCCCGCTGATTGGCATTTGTTTGTACTCTATAGTGACCCTTCGCATCGTGTCAATGCTGCGACCGATGGTTGGATTTCAAATAACGATGCTATGAAATATGACACTTCTATCCCTGATTATGGCGTAGGCGTATATTGGAAAGACCTCGGAACTATTAAAGACCAAGCTGGTATTTTAGTTGGCTTTAATGTTACCAAGTCTCAGCTAACTGCCGCTGGCTTTACTGATGCGGATATTGTCACTTACTTAAATCGTGAATTCCCGTTCGGCCTTACTGGTGCGCAAAATCAACCCGGTGGTCAATCTAATTTAGGCAAAATTATTACGTATCAACCGCAAGATGATGCCAAGAGTGATAAAGAGTTTTATGCATTTGACTATAATTTAAGTACATGGTATTATCTTGGTAAGATTGCAGATACTGGTATGCGTGATGTAAAGCTAATGGATGAAAGCGCGGCTAGCTATGAAAGTCTTAAAACTTTGACGGCAGGGGGCCTTGCTTTCTTACAGAATTCTGTGACAGTTTCAGATAATGCGATTCCTTCCTATTGGTCTAGTACCTATAAGTTTGGAGCGTAGACATGAAACTTGAACAGATTAAAGGTCCATTTTCAGTAAAATCTAATCATACGTTTAATGCTGGTGCGGGTAATTCTTATGTACATATTGGTATTCAAATTCCAAAGCGTCAACCTATTGCATATTCTGAATATCGTGCGTTAAACGAAGGCAAAGAGGATATTATCCTTTTCCCGCAAATTCCTGATTATGATATTACAATCACTACGAACGAGAGTGAATTTTCATATAAGGTAAATGAGACAGGTATACTTGAGCTTGATGGTAATTTCGGCTCAAAGCTGAAATTTACATTTGAAAAGAGTATGCCGCCAGAAACAATTGTAGACGTTATCTATAGAGACGCTAATGAATAAGGAGGTGGCAAATGGCTAAAGGTAATCCAAATGATTCTACGATGAAAAATAATTTCGTAGCTAAGGTATATGACCCAACATTAAAGACCTATAGGCCGATTTATGTTGCGCCAGATGCTACCGACAACAAGCGTGGTGAAGTCTGGCTTTCAGATGCGACCAATGGCACGGATAGCGCATCTACTGGTGTTGTTGCCGCAACGCCAAAAGCAGTTAAAACTGTTAACGACAATGCGAATAATAAGCTAGATAAGACAACCGATACGGCACAATCAGTTAAGTCTCCCACGACTTTTGATGGTAAAGTTACTGGCAATGGTGGGTTTGCGGGAAATCTTACTGGTAATGTTATCGGTAATGCCGACACTGCGACAAAGCTAAAGACCGCACGCTCTATCAGTGTTAAGGGGGGCAATAATGGCGGCACTGGTAGCGCCAACTTTGATGGTTCAGGTAATATTTCAATTACAATTCCATCTATTGATGCAGCAAGTGTCACTGGAGTGTTACCCTTAAATACTATTCCGCACGGTGCATTAGAACGACTGGTTCACGTTGCAAATGAAGCAGCACGTTTCAAGCTAACTACTGCACAAGTGCAGACTGGCGATAGTGTTATCCAAGATGATACTGATGTTATGTATATTGTTGTTGACGATGCTAAGCTAAATACCGCTGCCGGATACCAAGAGTACAAAGCGCGTACAGCTCTTAATGCAAACCACGCCGACAACGCCGATAATGCTACGACCGCGACCACGGCTGGCAAGGTTGGTCATAAATTAACGGTACAATATGTTAGTGTCAATAATCTTGGCTCAACAATGGGTAGTACGGCCACATTTGACGGCTCTGCTGATGTTACTGTTAATTCTTATAATGCAGTATATAGTGACTTTACGGGCGCTTCTGCTTCTAAAGCTGGTGTACATGGTCTTGTTCCTGCTCCTGCTACTGGAAATCAAAACAAGTTCCTTCGTGGAGATGGTACGTGGCAAATCGCTGGTGAGGTTACTGGAGTCAAGGGTAGTGCTGAGACAAGTTACCGCACAGGTAATGTCAATCTCACTTGTGCAAACATCGGTGCTGCGCCGACTGGTCACAATCACGATACAAGTTATTTGAAGCTGTCTGGTGGCACATTAACAGGTTCGCTGATTGGCCGCACAATTATACCAAGCGCTGATAACTCTTATAATCTTGGTGCTTCTAGTGCTAAATGGAGCTATGTATATGCTACAAAGTTTGTCGGCAATTTAACTGGCAACGTAGAAGGTAATGCGACCAGCGCTACGAATGCTCAATCTGCAAATAAGTTTAATAATACTGTTGCACTAAGTGGCGATATTACGGCATCTGCTACGAGTTTTAATACGGTAAGTCCTATTATAATGGCTACTACTATTGGCAATGGTAAAGTTACGTCTGCTAAAATTGCAGATAAAGCTATTACTAATTCTAAACTTGCGGATAATGTTGGTACCGTATATGTTGGTACTGATACCCCTACAGAAGAGCATATTAAACTATGGGTTAAAATCTAATATAGTTTTGGGCAAAATCCTGTTATGGGTTTTGCCCTTTTTTCATATAGATATAGAATATAATTCTAAGAAAGAAAAGGA
>ERZ1023862.295-NODE-295-length-11225-cov-5.983706_pt1 | contig 11225 bp, 8 predicted proteins | sample MGYA00380388_ERZ1023862 | MGnify/ENA primary metagenome ERZ1023862 (study PRJEB33179, sample SAMN07449007) | human gut metagenome | biome: Human-gut; feature: Human associated habitat; material: Faeces | host: Homo sapiens | place: India: Bhopal | collected... | reverse complement strand
GAGAATACCGAACCGAAAGTTAATTAGTCACACTATCAAAGAACTCTTTGGCTGGCAGCGCAAAGCCGCTTAGCCGTTATCTCAAAATTTAACGAACTATCGTAATAAAGTTCTCCTATGAATTATACAAGCTATATGGGATGCATTACTTTAATCCGATAAAGTCACTTAAAGGTCTAATCTTTGATCTGTAAGTGTTAATACCTTGTCTGAGTTTTGGATGCTTGGAAAAGTTTATCTCTTTTGAATTGTCAAAATGAAGAACCATATAATATAATGCATGTTCCGGATGGAAACCATGAGCCTCTAATGTTTCTTTTGTCCAAATTTGGAAACTTCCCTTGTTCTTTAATTTGTATAGGTGGCAGTTTTCACCATTAGTATGAAGGAGTACATAGCCCATTCTCTCAAACCCTGGAGTAACAAGTATTGACCCTTTGGACTCTCCAGCTCGCATATAGGTTATACCCTTCTCTATCATTAGAGGCTGTAGTGTTGACCTAACATGATTCACAAGGACTTGTACTTCTTCAGGATTTTCTGACATTCTTTCGTATATCTGTGATGCTCTGACTTTGCTTTCTAATTCTAATCTTCGTTTATTAGCAAGAGTTATGAACTTCTCATCTTGTTCTATACCAACGAATTTACGATTGAGAAGGTTTGCTGCTATACCAGTTGTGCAACTTCCAGCAAAGGGATCTAGTATAGTTTCTCCTTCACGTGTCGAAGCAAGAATGATCCTGTATAAGAGACGCAAAGGTTTTTGTGTTGGATGCTTACCACATGTTTTTTCCCATGTACCAGGAGCTGGTAATTTCCATACATCAGGCATGTGAACACCATTATTCATTGCTTCCATCAATTCATAATTGAAGTAATGATTTACTTTTTCACATTTTCTTGCCCATATTATATATTCGGCAGAGAAATTAAACCTTTGGTTAGTTAAAGTTTTGGGTGGATCTGCTTTTTGCCATACAATCATGTTCAAAATCTTAAAACCTAAACTTTGTAAACAGTTTGCAACAGAATATATATTGTGATATGTTCCACACACCCAAATTGTTCCACTGTCCTTCAGTATTTCTTGACATTTTTTTAACCACTCATAGTTAAACTTATCTTTTTCAGAATTTGAACGTATTCTATCCCAGTCACCTTTATCAAAATCAATATATCTTTGACCGATTTTTACAGTACCTTTACCTGTTGATAAAAAATATGGTGGATCTGCAAAAATCATGTCAACTTTTTCTTCTAAAGCTGACATGACATTACGACAATCACCATTATAGAGCAAAAAATCACTATACTTTATCACGTTGGTTTGCATACTTTAAGAAAGTCTTTGTTTCGGGTGTGAGTATGTTCTTGTCAAGAGATTTGTACTTTACGGTTTTATCAATATAACTAATTGAGTTAGAATCTGCAGTTGTTACCACTAACTTTCCATCTTCTGAATCAAAGATAAAATGGTGGCTATCGAACATTCCATGGTGATTACTGCACAGCCAAACACCATTATGACCAGAATTTGCCAACATGTATCTCTTATAGAATATGTCGTTAGAGTATTCGCTATCAGTATCAACAACACCACTCAAGCTGTCTTCGTTAATTGCTTTGTTAATTCTTTGAGTTGTTGCATTTCTTATTTCTGCAACACCCCAAAGATGTGCTGCTTCAAGTATTGATTCAACCTCGCATCCACAAAGGTAACATTTTGTTTGAAGTCCCTTAGCACGAAGATTGTTTCTGAACATTTCTTGGTTTCTAAGCATATTCTTGCTTTTAGCTTGCTCGTATTGACTTTTCTCTCGTTCAAGTTGTTGAAGAACTTCTTCTGTTGATTCATATTCAACTGTTATACCTACCTTCTGGAATAAATCGGTAATGGTTTCAGGAATATCTTGAGTGAATCTTGGGTGTTCTTGACCGATTCTGAAGTTGTATTTTTCAGGAGCGAATAGGAACTCAAGTACCTTCTTCTCTCTCTTTGCTAATACAATTAGAGTCCACATGTTAAGAAAACAATCGTAAGCTTCAGCTCCAAGTCCCTTAAACGTATAAATGTATTTGGTTACCATAGGAATGGTTTTCCCATCTTTACTTTCAACCTCTTCTTCAATACATTTTATATATGCTGGCACATTACCACTATTCTTTGAGGCTACTAATGCCATGTCATTCAAAAACTTATTGAATGATGAGTAGGCAATACTATTGCCTTCTTTGTAATCAAATTCAATGTCCTTCCAGCCACTCTTATCAACATCATTGATGTTAAGAATATTGATGCCCACTGTAGCTAACTTTCTATAGTTAAGGATATTTGATAAGTTGCTGCAATAAGTTTGTTTTGTATCTAAAAGATAGAAAAACAATTTAACATTTTGGTTATTTTGTTTTTCATTGAAGTATGTGTCCATAATCTTGTTTATACCCTGATTGAGGTAGGTATTGGAATGAAAGTTGTGAACACCATATTTATATTTTGCTCCTGTATTTTCGGCCTCTATTCTTTTGTCCTCGTCATAATTAGTATTGGATAAACCAATGACATATCTAATTACGCCATTATGATAAACACGCATAGTTCTTGAATGCTTAGTTGAACCATGTCTTTGTTTCTGAATAGTATCTCCAGGTATCTCAATAAGCTCGTGTCGTATATCATTTTTGCTAATTTCGATACCATCTTGTGCAAAAGCAAGAACTGTTGCTTTCTTATAATATTTTTTGTATGTCTCCCAATTGCTGGAATACATCTTTACCAAAATATCCATATTCTAATAGTTTATGATGATTATTTCTTTTCTATTTTGTCTGTTTCTCTTTGTAACGTTAGCATTTTCAATTACTCTAAAATGATTCCTTTCTATCCATTCGTTCAATGGGTGATTTTCTATCCCGTTTCTATCTACCATATTTGATAGCATGAATCTAATGCCTCTATCATTCATTCTTTCAAGGAATCGTAGTAATTGTTGTTCTTGCTCCTCATTCCATCCATTAAATCCTCTTTTACCATCATTGTATGCTCCACAAGAAATAAGATAAGGAGGGTCGCAATAAACAAAATCGCGTGGGGTAATGTCATTTTCATATCCTTCATATGATTGTGAATTGAATTCAATACCTAGCTGTTTAGCTCTCATGTTGAAAGCTATTAACTTTTCGCACATTTCTTGATTGAAGCCAGAGTTTCCGCATGGATTGTTAAATTCATGCGAAGAATTAAATCTGATTTGATGCTCAAATCCAAAACATATTAGAAGATATAGATCTAAAGGATTTCTTTGAGAAGGTTCTTTAGAATTATAATCAGTTCTAAGAGCTACATATGCCTCTTTATTCGCTTTTGATAAACTATATTTCTTTATTGTTCGTTCTATGTATTTGATTGTTTTTCCAATATCTTCTGTTGCTATTTTGTGAAGCAAGCTACTGACAAAAGGATTTATGTCATTGTATATAACACGTTGAGCTTCTGCATTTACCGAAACAGTTCCGCCTCCACCAAAAAGATCATAAAATACATCAATGTTATGTGGCATATAATCTTTCAGCAGAGGTAATACTTCAAACTTTCCTCCAATATAATTTAATGGAGAAATGTATAAAGGTGTTTGTTTCTTTTCAATATAGAATAGCCACTCATAATGAGTCTTTTTCTGGGTGTTATCAGCTATTTCCTTATTAACAGCTCTTGTACTCTTATATTTGACAAAGTTGATTTGCTTGAAGGTATATGTTCCCTCAACAGCGTATCTTTTAAGAACTTTTTCAATAAATTCTTTTGACATTATTCCTGCATCACTATAGCTGAACACAATATGTCGGAACTGGGCATTTGCAATAAGTTTCTCGAACTCACTGCCAACATACTCTTTCTTACACCATCGAGATATTTGGTTACCATTATCTCGATGAGCTCCAACTCCATGGGTTACTGGATGATCATTTTTCGCAATTGTTTCTAATACATGATATTGGCTTATATATTGAGTTGGTGTATATGGTGGGTCTAAGTATAAGATGTCACCATGAACATTATTTATAAAATCGTTTACATCGTTCAAATGAAATTCATTGTTATACAGCGATTTACCATTAGCTCTTTCCACGGGAATAAAAAACATCCTTTTTATTGCACGTGGATCCCATTTTCTTAAAAATGCACTATAAACTCCAGCTACATTAGAAACTTTACTTAGACTTTCCAGTAGTGAAGCAATTAAGTATGACTTTTCATCATCGTTGATTAGTCCATCATTTGACCAATTATCTATGGTATCTCTTATAAAATCAATAAGTTTTGCATTTTCGTCAGAAAAATACATCCTTTCAGATACGGTAGGAGCAAAGTTGTTATAGCAAAAACCTTGCACATAACTATTGGTATCAACATTGTTAAAATAATCGAAGGGATCAAAACCTAATGTTTCAAAAGTGGGAATATTTATCAATTTACCTCTTGAAATATAATAAGACGCACAAAGTGAATCATTAGAAATGATTCTAAATACGTTCTGAAAATAATCTCCAACTGTAGCTGTACCGGAAAAAGCATCACAAAATTCGAGACCATTTATCAGAATATTCTTTTCATCTAATAGTTTCTCTATCTGTGGCATTATTTTAGTTTTGTTACCTAAATATCTCATATATCAATTATCCTTAATATTACTAACAATCAAATTTTTTACATCAACTTGAAGTAATTCGGCCATATTGTTAAGCGTTTTTAGATCAGGTTGAATTGAATTTTGACACCATATACAAACAATACAAGGTGATTTGCTGGGTTCGTAAGCAAGCCATTCCCCTGTTTTATAGTGTTCAAATAAAACTTTTTTAATTCGATTAAGATTAGCCATGATATTCATCATTCTGTAAATATTATGCAAATGTATCTATTTTCTACGTGAAAAACGATAGTTCTTTGAAGAAAAATACAAAACGCCCTTTAATTTCACTGTAATTATTAATTAATGCCACATAAGTAGCCCTCTTTTAGACCGCGTTCAACTAACAAGTTCACATTAAAACTAATGAGCCCCTTGCACCAGAAGCTTCGTTTCACCTTTAATCTTGAGATTTTGTTACATCAACTCATATAAAACACTCGTTACCCCTGCATGGTAACCTTGTTTTAGCTATGCGGTAACAATATAGCCGCGCTGTGGTAATGATGTGCCCACGCTGCGGTAATCGGATAACCAACGCGCGGTTGGGATATAAAAAGCAAATAGGCTGGAGACAAACGCTGTCGTTGCGTTGTCTACAGCCTATTTTTATGTAATAAAGAGTCTTATTCTGTATTATAAAGAGTCTTATTCTGTGTAATAAAGAGTCTTATTTTATGTAATAAAGAGTCTTATTTCGTATTGCATGGAGTGGGGCAGAGCCGCCGTTTTACTCCATAAGGTCCTCGCCGAGGTGGGTTGTCTGCTCGCGCTTCATGCGCTCTTCCACCTCGCGCGGCTTTGTGGCGTAGGTGATCATGCGGATAGAGTCGTTGTAGCTGACGTACTTCCAGAGCCAGTTGAGCAGCACCATCATCTTGTTCTTCACGCCGAGGATAGAACGCAGGTGGACGACGAGCCACAGCACCCAGGCGAAGAAGCCTTGACTGCGGAATTTGCCAATCTCTACGACCGCCTTGTTGCGTCCGATGGTAGCCATCGAGCCGAGGTTCTTGTAGCGGAACGCGGTGAGTGCGTTGCTGTCTGCGCCCTGGTTGATGAGCTTGAGGTTCTTGGCGAGGTTCTTAGCCTGCTGTATAGCCACCTGCGCCACCTGCGGATGTCCGTTAGGGTATGCAGCGTCGGAGGTCTGCAGACACTGGTCGCCGATGGCGAACACGTCTTCGATGCCCGGTATGCGGTTGTATTCGTCAACCTTGAAGCGGAAGCCGCGGCCCATGTGGCTCTCGTCGATGCCGGGCATGGCGTTGGCTCTGATGCCCGACACCCAGAGGAACGTACGTGTAGGTATCTCGGTTCCGTCCTTCATGACTACCTTGTGGTCGCGATAGTCGGTCACCATCTTGCCGAACTGTATGTCTACGCCCATGCTCTTGAGGAACTCGTACGCCTTCTGCGACGACTCCTGCGAGAGACCGGCAAGCAGGCGGTCGCCCGCCTCGATGAGGTATATGTGCATCAGCGACGAGTCCATGTCGGGGTAGTCGTACGGTATGACGTAGCGTCTCATCTCTGCAAGCGCGCCGGCAATCTCTACGCCCGTTGCGCCGCCGCCCACGATTACGACGTTGAGCAGTTCCTGGCGTTCCTCCTCAGTGGCGCAGGTGAGAGCGCGCTCGAAGTTGGAGAGCAGGGCGTTGCGCAGGCCCATCGCCTCGGGCACCGTCTTCATCGGTATTGCCCACTCCTCGATGTTCTTGTTGCCGAAGAAGTTGGTCGTAGCGCCGGCAGCCAGCACGAGATAGTCGTAGTCGATTTTGCCGATAGATGTCTGCAGAATCTTCTTCTCGGTGTCTACCATACGAGCCTCAGCCATGCGGAAATAGAAGTCTTTGCGCTTGCGGAATATCTGTCGGAAGGGGAACGAGATGCTGCTCGGGTCGATACCTGCCGACGCTATCTGATAGATAAGCGGTGGAAACTGGTGGAAGTTGTTCTTGTCGATCAGCACTACCTGCATGCCCGACCCGTAGAGGTCTTCTGCAAGGCGCAGTCCGCCGAGTCCGCCACCAACGATTACTACTCTTTTCTTCTGATTTCTCTGGATATTGATGCTCATATTGCTTATAAAAATAGGTTTGTTTAGTTACTCTTTCCGACTGCGAAGTTAGTCATTTCGGAGTATACTTCTTGATTCTTTTCTGCCTTATTTTGTGCAAACGATTGCGGAAACGTTCCCAATTTATGCAAACGTTTGCAATGTACTGTGGAGTTATTCTGAATTGCACTACAAAGTTACTGCATTTTTATTGAAATATGTGTAACGTTCGTCCTCAGACTGCGATTTCATGCTTTATATCAAGAGTTATTCGGCTGAATTTTGTATTTTTGCACCAGATATCTAACCCCGATACAATCACTTATCCTTTCAACACTCAATGAAACACGTAACTATAAAAGACATAGCCCGCGAGCTCTGCATCTCGGTGTCGACGGTGTCGCGCGCCCTCACAGACGACAAGAACATACGCCGCGAGACCCGCGAGGCTGTGCTGCGCGAGGCTGAGCGCCTCGGCTACCGCCGCAACCCCGTCGCCATGAACCTGAAGATGGGCCGCACGAACACCATCGGCGTCATAGTGCCCGAGATGCACACGCCCTACGCCTCGCAGGTGGTGGCGGGCATACAGAGCGTGCTCTACAAGAACAACCAGAAGGTGATGATAGCCGAGTCGGACGAGGACCCGAACCGCGAGCACGAGAGTCTGCTGATGATGGAGGAGTTCATGGTAGACGGACTCATCGTGAGCATGTGCAGCCACAAGCACAACCTTGAGACCTACCGCCGCCTTGCCGCTGCGGGCATGGCTATCGTCTTCTACGACCGCATACCCCACGGGCTCGACGACATGCCGCAGGTGATGATAGACGACAACAACGACTCCTACTTCATGGCAGAGCATCTCGTGCGGCTCGGTCGCCGCCGCATAGCCTATCTCTACGGACCCGACGACATATATAACGCCGTAGAGCGTGCGCGCGGATACCGCGAGGCTATGGAGAAGTTCGGCGTGTACGACCCGCAGCTCGTTGTGAAGACCGGCATGACCTTCGCCGATGGCGCAGCGGCTGTAGACGACCTTGTGCGTCGCGGTGTGGAGTTTGACGCCGTCTACGCCTTCACCGACACACTCGCCATCGGAGCCATGAACCGCCTGCGCGAGCTCGGGCGACGCATACCCGAGGATGTGGCTGTGGCAGGCTTCTCGGGCACAGAACTCTCAACCATCGTCTACCCGAAGCTCACCACCGTTGAGCCGCCGCTCGGCGAGATGGGCCGCCGCGCCGCCGAACTGGTGCTTGAGAAGGTGAACAACCCCGACGCCGAGAACCGCCGCATAGTGCTGCGCACAGAGATGAAGTGCAGAGCCTCTACGGGCGAGTAGAACGGTTGCGGAGAGCGGCTCCGCAACCAGGAAAATCGATTTAAAACGTTTGCAGATTTTGGGAACGTTTGCGGAAACGTTCCCAAAGTTTGCCTCCGATTTTTTTCTTTGCCATAATCTTTTTGCAGCTTAATTTTGCAAGCGAAAAGAGAAACGAATAACTAAAAAACAATAACTAATAACTTAAAAAGATTATGGCAACAAACGTTATCAACAAGTATTCTTACGACCGCAATTCGGTAAAGGCAGGTATCCTCCATTTTGGTGTAGGCAACTTCCATCGCGCTCACCTCGAGTACATGACATCGCATCTGCTCGAAGACCCCACACAGCGCTCTTGGGGCATCTGCGGCGCAATGATTCTGCCCGGCGACGAGCGTCTGTACAAGGCTCTGAAGGAGCAGAACGGCGAGTACACGCTCACCGTATGCGGACGCGACGGCAAGAACGAGGTGTATCGTCTCGGCGCTCTCGTAGAACTCTACTGGGGCATTGAGCAGAAGGAGGCTATCCTCGACAAGATTGCCGACCCCGACATACGCATCATAACGCTCACCATCACCGAGGGCGGCTATAACATATCAAGACAGACGGGCGAGTTCATGCTCGACAACGCACAAGTGGCTCACGACCTCGCCAACCCTGCCAATCCGCTCACAGCCTTCGGCTACGTAGCAGAAGGACTCCGCCGCCGCAAGGCTTCGGGCGCCGGACCTATCACCATTCTCTCTTGCGACAACCTGCAGCACAACGGCAACACCACACGCCGCGCGTTCATGTCGTTCGTCGAGGCGCAGGACCAGGAGCTCGCCGCGTGGATGGAAGAGAACGTGACGTTCCCCAACTCGATGGTAGACCGCATCACGCCAGCCACACGCCCCGAGGACATAGAGCGACTGAACAAGGAGAACGGCACCGACGACAAGGCACCGGTCTACTGCGAGGACTTCATACAGTGGGTCGGTGAGGACAACTTCGCTGCCGGTCGCCCCGCATGGGAGACCGTCGGAGCACAGATGACCGACGACGTGACGGCGTTCGAGAACATGAAGCTCTCGCTGCTCAACGCTTCTCACACGCTGCTCTCTTATCCGTCGTTCCTCTACGGCTATCGCAAGGTGGACGCTGCCATGCACGACGAGCGCATCGCCAAGTTCGTGCGCCAGTTTATGGACATCGACATCACTCCGTACGTGCCCGCTCCGAAGGACACCGACCTCGAACTGTACAAGCAGACGCTCTGCGAGCGCTTCGGCAACCGCACCGTGAGCGACCAGGTGGCTCGTCTCTGCTTCGACGGCGCTTCGAAGTTCCCCGTGTACGTGATGCCTAACCTCGAGAAGATGATCGGCGACGACAAGGAGCTTATCCGCGTGGCTTATCTCTTCGCCGCTTACCGCCACTATCTGAAGTATCACACCGACGACAACGGCGAGCAGTTTGAGGTGGCTGACCCGTGGCTCACCGTAGACGACCATAAACTCATCGACAGCGACGACGCGCTCGACTTCCTCCAGCTCTCTCCGTTCCGCAGCACCGACCTGCGCGCAGCACACAACTTCACACAGCCGTATCTGCGCATGGTGGAAAGCATAAAGAGCAAGGGAGCGATGAAGACTCTCGAAGAGATTCTGTAAATTATGGTTGAGAGTTGAGAATTGAGAATTGAGAGTTGAGAATTGAGAATTGAGAGTTATGATATGTAATGCAGCTGTAATATATAGCAAACACATTGTCGGCTGTGGTAATCATAACTATCAATTTTCAACTCTCAACTCTCAACTGATAAAACTCTCAACCCTCAACCCTCCTAAAAGCCCTAAATAATATGAAAACCCTAAGCCTAAAGACCGCAGGTCCGTTCCTGCTCCTCACCTTTATATACTTTATTGTCGGTTTCCTCACCACCGTCAACGGACAGTGTCAGGGACCGCTCAAGGTGGCGTTTCTCTCCGATGCCACCACGATGCGCAACTCGCTCACCACACTCGTCTCCTTTGCCTTCTTCCTCGGCTATCTGCTCAACAGCTCGCGCACGGGGCGTATGCTCAACCAGATAGGCTACAAGCGTACGCTGATGCGATCGCTCATAGTGATGGTCGGCGGACTGCTGTTCTACACCGCCTCTGCGTTCTGTGCCGAGTACGTGCCCTGCGAAGGCGTCGCTATACACGGCGACTTTGTGCCGTTCGGCTACTTCGTGTTCCTTGTCGGTTCGTTCCTCATGGGTACGGCTGCCGCCATGCTTCAGGTGGTCATCAATCCGTACATCGCCGCCTATCCGCTGCCAGGCACAAGCGCCGTGCAGCGCATGAACTTCACCTGCGCCGTCAACTCGTTCGGCACAACCATCGCGCCGCTCTTCGTGACGGGCATAATGTTCGCCGGTGTGCCGCTCGACAACGTGCAGGCTTCTCAGCTCACGCTGCCGTTCATACTGATGACTCTGTGCATTGTAGTCACAACAATGACAACGCGCCGCCTCGCGTTGCCCGACATCGAGGGCACACGATCTGCCTCTGCAACCGCTTCCGACGGAAACACACGCAGCGTTTGGTCGTTCCGCAATCTTAAGTATGGCGTCATCACCATCTTCTTCTACGTAGGTACGGAGGTGAGCATCGGCAACAATATCAACCTTCATGCTATGGAGCTGAGCGACGGCGGATTGAATGTGTCGCCAGCCTTGCTCGCCACTATCTATTGGGGCGGCTTTCTCATCGGGCGTATGGTGTCGGCTTCGATGAAGAGCGTGAAACCGCGCCCTATGCTCATCACCGTTGCGCTCGGCGCAATAGTGCTCATGACAGCCGCAATGCTCACCGAGAATCTGTGGTTCTTGTCAGCCGTCGGCTTGTTCCACTCCGTAATGTGGAGCTGCGTTTTCACGCTTGCCGTCGACGGACTCGGCGAGTACACCTCGCGCGCTTCGGGCGTGTTCATGATGGGTGTGTTCGGCGGTGCGGTGTTCCCCGTGCTGCAGGGCATGATGGCAGACTGGATAGGTGCATGGCAGTTCACATGGACCATATCGCTCTTCTGCGAGTTCGTGCTCTTGTGGTACGGACTTAGAGGATATAGAAAATAAAAATGGTTAGCTTGCCAGAAGCAACGCCTGGAAGATAGG
>ERZ1023862.293-NODE-293-length-11245-cov-38.766399_pt1 | contig 11245 bp, 8 predicted proteins | sample MGYA00380388_ERZ1023862 | MGnify/ENA primary metagenome ERZ1023862 (study PRJEB33179, sample SAMN07449007) | human gut metagenome | biome: Human-gut; feature: Human associated habitat; material: Faeces | host: Homo sapiens | place: India: Bhopal | collected... | reverse complement strand
CTGATACTTAAAGTATCATTCCAACAATTATCTATGCGACTTCATGTCGCACCCACGGTGTGTCCAAATGATGAATAGCAACACACCTTTTTTGTGCATTTACACCTGTACCCAACATAGATGTGGAGCCGAACAATACTCGTACCGAACCCTCGTTCATGGCTGCTATCACCGCCTTTCTTGCCCTCTCGTTCTTGCACTCCTGAATGAAGCGGATTTCAGATGAAGGTATTCCATAATCCTCTATCAGCTTACGCTTGATTTCAGAATACACGTTCCATTCGCCCGGTCGATATGTTCCCAAGTCGGAGAACACGAACTGCGTGCCCTTATGACCGTCGTAACGGTGATAGTAGTCGGCTATCATCTTGGCACAATGGCTCGCCTTGTTGTCGGGATGGTCCTCACAAGTCGGGTCTATCATGCGCATGTCGAGTGCCATCTTTCGGGCATAGTCTGTGGCTATGAGCATCTTTGCCTTCTCTTCCGTTTCTGACAGTGGCAGTCTGCCGAGGATGGTGGCATCACCCGTCTTTGCAAACTCCATCAGTTTTTGGATGAAGTCCTCCTGCTCGGGTGTCGGCGGTATATTATGAAGGATCTCGTTCTTCTCCGGTCTGTCCACGCCAACCGCCTCCGCCGTACGATAGTCGGTTATCTCGTTGTAGAAGGCAGCAAGCTCCGGCACTTTGATGAAGTATCTGAAACGTTCCTTCTGTACGATGTTGTTGGTGACGTTAAACTCGAAGTCGGTAGTCTTCTTGGCGAAGATGGCCGCCCACGCATCGAAGCAGCGGATGTCCTGACGCTCCAGTTCCTTAGGGCGCAGGTACTTGAAGAGCAGATACAACTCAGTCAGTGAGTTACTGATAGTTGTTCCCGACAGGAATGTCGCTCCCAAGTCTCTGCCTGTCCGCTCCTGTATGGTACGGATAGCAAAGAGCATGTTGAGCGCCTTCTGGCTTCCCTCGCTGTTGCCGAGTCCTGCCACACGGTCGTGACGGGTGTTGAACATGAGGTTCTTGAACTGGTGGCTCTCGTCCACAAACAAGTGGTCAATGCCCATCATGCGGAAGTCCACCACATCATCGGTGCGCTGCTCTATGCTATAGGCTATCTTCTGCAACTTCACCTCCAGATTCTGCTTCCGCTTTTCCAAGCCTTTGAGCATTCCCCTCGACACGTCTTTGCCCTGCGTGCGTATCACTTCCAAGTTTTCCTCCACGGTATCAAGCTCCGCCTGCAATATCTGCCGTTGGAGTTCTGGCGATTGCGGTATCTTCCCGAACTGGTCATGCGACATGATTACACAGTCATAGTCGTTGTTCTTGATGTTGTTGAAGAAACTGACACGGTTCTTGGTGGAAAAATCCTTCTCCGAGGCATAGAGTATCCTCGCATGGGGATAAGCTGTCTGATAGGTTGCAGCTATCTCCGCGACATTGGCTTTCAGCCCGATAATCATCGGCTTGTGAGCCATACCGAGGCGTTTCATCTCATGCGCAGCCATGCACATGATGAGGGTCTTGCCAGTTCCCACCTCATGGTCACATATCCCGCCGCCGTTCTGCAAAAGCATCCATACACAGTCCTTCTGACTTGGGTACACACTCTTGACACCATACTTTCCGCCAAGGGCTTTCAGATCCAAGCCGGGGAAGGTCTGGTGAGAACCGTCATACTTCGGACGCACGAAGCAGTTGAACTTCCGGTTGTACATTGTGGTCAAGCGTTCCTTAAAGGAGTCAGACTGCTCTTCCAGCCATTCAGTGAACCCGTTGCGGATTTCGTCAATCTTGACATTGGCAAGCTGTATGCCCTCGCTGTCACGCACCTTGATGTCGTTGCCGTGTTCATCCTCACCGATGCTCTTCATCATGTCGGGACAGGTGTTGTGCAGGGCATGTTTCAGAAGACTCATGCCGTCATAGTGGCGGTAATATCCCTTCACCATATACTCATCCGTGATGGCCATGGTCTTCATGCTGCATTTTGCCGAATATTCGTCCATGCTGTCGGAATAGACGATGCTGACCTGTGTATTGAAGAGGTGGCTCATGTAAGCGGAATACACACCTGTAGGTATCCAACGCTCACCGAAATTGAAGTCCAGGTCCTCAAAGGCTATCGGTTCGGGAATGCTTGCCTTCAAGGCTTCCAACGACTCCCTCACGATTGCATGGTCTGGATTTTCCTTCAGCCATTCTTCTATACGCTCCGCTTTCTCTATGACATTGCCAGCAATGAAGCGGTCGGCTATCTCGTAGCCGTCTATGAGCGGATTGTAATAGATGCGCCCTTTAAGCGCTTCCGTCAGTTCCGGTTCCGGCATATCCGATAATTCTGTCATATACGGCAAGTCGATACGGCCGAACTTGTTGAGCGAGGCGGTGAGCGCTTCCTCTGGAGAATCCACATGACTGACCTCGTCAAGCGAAAAAGAGACCGGGTGGTCGAAGATGTCTGATTTTGTGAACTGTCCGTTTTCCACCCGTTCCAACGACAGCATGTCGCGCCCTGAGGCATCCATAAGGATTAACTTCACGTTCTGCTTGGCATTGAGGTTGCCGAAGCGGATGAAGAAAGTATCATAATAGACATTCAGACTCTCACGCATCTGCTTGTTTTCCGTCTGTTCTTCCGCTTCATAGGTGTAAAGTTTCTGATAGGCATCACGGAGGGCGATATACAGGACAGCCTTTTCTTTCTGCTCCATATTCAGATCCAACGGCATGAAGGTAGCACCATACTTGGTAAGATCTTTCAATACACCGATGTTTCCGGCAGAGTCGAGCACCATAGAACCCTCACGATGAAAACTTTCCAGTTTCTCATCAAATGGACGGGGCTTCATAGCATCCTCTTTCTTCTTTGCCAGCTCTTCCCGCTTTCTTTCTTGCTCTTTTTGTTGTTCCCGCTCATGATTTGTTTCTTTCAATGTGCTCTGAGTTTTGGAATCTTCTTTTGACTGTCCATGCCCGATTTGAACTTTGAGAACTTCTATCGGTTCCATCGGCGGCTTGAACTTCGGATCAAGCGTATCTTCAACGCCCAGAGCCTTGAGTTGTTCCTGACGGTGCAGTTCCGCCTTTTGGCGCAGCAGCACCCTGTCTTCGGGAGCCATGGTCATCATCATCTCGTAAAAGCCGTTGATTGGCGGATTCTCTTCCCAAGAGATGCTTGCGTATGGTTCATCACCAGGCAGGATTGGTTTTGTCTCCTGTGTTGTTTCCTGCTCTTTTGCATCTGTCAACGAAGGCTTTTCTTCTTTTTCCACAGGCTTTGTCACAACTTCAAAAGTCGGATTGACGCTTTTTACCAACGGACTTGCTTTCTTCCTTGACACTTTCTTGGCGGCAGCACCCACTGTTACCTCTGCTTTCTTCTTCGTTGAATGTACAGCCTGACGGTTTTCTTCTTCCATTCCCCAAAGGTCAAACAGAGTCATTTGGACTGGTGGCTGCTGATGATTGGACTTTTGGGATAGCTCAGCATCATCAGTAGGCTTTTCCTGCTTTTGCAAGGATACTACCGTATCGTTCTGCTTTACCTCAATGGAAGGCTTTATCTTCTCTGTTTCTTCTATCTTTTCTGTTTCTTCAACCTCCTTAACTTCCTCAGAATTTGTTTCCTCTATCCCCAAGTATCGGTTCAAATTGAGGTTCCTCTTAAAGTCTTCATGGAGCATCTTTCGCAAATCCTCTGCAATGCCTTCCACACCATCCTCATGCGTGTATATCATTGCAGGTTTGCCGAACGGGTCAGTATCCAACTTTGCCGTTGTATGGATAATGCGTTCCGGATGCTCAAGAAAGTAGTTGTTTGTCGGAATGCGGTTCTCGTCATTATAGACGGTATCAAGCAGGTTGTCGTCTCCTCGCAGCGACTCCTTTTGGCTGTTTTTCTGGAGGATGATGAGGTCACTGCCCACTTCCGTATTGGCATTTTCCGTGAACAGGTTGTTGGGAAGACGAATCGCTGACACGAGATCTGCATGATAGAGCATCATAAAACGCGCGGCACTGTTGTTTTTGGCATTCAATACGCCTTGTGAGGTGATGAAGGCAACCAACCCGCCGTCCCTTACCGTATCAAGAGCCTTGACAAAGAAGTAGTTGTGTATGCGTCTGGTGACAAGAGCCCTCATGCCTTTCATGGCTGTATAGGACGGATCAAACACGGCAACATCGCCAAAGGGAATATTTGAGATGGCGAGGTCGAAGTAGTCATTGAAAGGCTTTTCTATCTTCTCGAATCCCTCTATGCGCACTTTCTGCTCCGGGTGCAGATGGCGGAGTATCTTTCCCGTAAGCAGGTCTTTTTCAAATGCCATAATGTCTGTCTTGGGATTGTTATCCAAGACGGAATCGACAAAGGCACCGATGCCTGCCGAGGGTTCAAGCACCTTTTCGGGGATAATCTGATGCTCTTTCAACACATCCGTCAGAGCCTCTGTAACGGCTGACGGCGTGTAGAATGCCGTGAGGACAGACTGTTTCAGACTGTCCATCAACTGTTTGTACTCGCTTTCATTCTTGCTGTTTTCACGGATAAGTCTATGCAGCTCCACCGTTGGAGCAAACAATTCAAGGTCTGACTTTGCCCAATGGACGGCATCCGCCAGTTCCCTGGCAGGGTTCAGGATGCACTTCAATCCACCGAATCCGCAATAACGCTCCAGAAGGAGACGCTCACGGGCGGTCGGCGTGCGCTGTTCCCTGTCAAGGATGAATGCCGTCTCTATCGCCTTGATGTTGTCGTTCAGCCGTTGTTTTCTATTGTACGCCATTTGACTCTATGAAAAGGGCTACGGCTCCCGTCAACTCTGTATAGAGCTGGTCGTAGTCCGGTGACTGGGCAAAATCGTCATCGGTGAGGTCGTAAATGGAATACACGTTGTCAACCAAAGGCAGGAGGTTCTTGACAAACGCTTCCTGGTCTTCTACTGCTACCTCCAGGGGAAACTCACTGTCAACAACATCATACAGGATGCTGTACTTAGAAAAGCGGAGACCTTTCAGCAATGCTGACATGGCAAGCTCTTGTGCCGCATCGGCAAAGAGGGCATCACGCCGTGCCTGCTCATATACTTCTGTGGCATGGTCTGCACGTTCGCGGATAAAGTCCGCATCGCTGGCTTGTGGAAAACGGTTCTCTCTGAGATGGTTCAAGAGATACAGTCCGTAATAGGACAGTTCTGTCTGTGCCTGTTTCTTTCTGTTCATTTGTCAGTTGAATGGATTAAGTGGTGAATAATAAACCGTGGATGGCGGTTGGTGTTTGTTGAAAGCAAGAAAAAGGCACTCGGTATCCCTCCGAGTGCCGCCACTTAATCCACAGTAAATAAAAGCATCCTGAATAAAGACACCATTTATGAACCATGTTTCGGTGGCAAAGGTACAAACTATTTCTTGTATCTCTTCACATTTCCTCGTTTTTCTGCTGTTTTGCGCTCTGCAAAGACGAATTTCGTGTTGAAATTCTCGTCAAAGGCAATGGCTGCGGAGAACGATTTGCCTTGCTTGCTGGTGAAACCATTGAGCGTTCTGGTCTTGCCCTTGGTAAGCAAGTCGGTGATGTCGGCATCAGTGAGCAACTTTCCTGCTACCTGCTTGAACACTGGCATACCGCACTCCTTGTTGCTGCATCTTACTACCTTTCCGAAGAACTGCATGGTACCTTGCTTGCATTTAGGACACTGGCAGCCGGAATCCTTGTGGCTGAAAAGTCTGTCGCAACCTAACAGCTCTGCAGTGATTTCATGGGTATAACCTTCGATACTATGGGTGAACCCGTCTGCACTTGCTTCACCTCGTTCAATCTTGGCAAGTTCCGCCTCCCATTTGCCCGTCATCTCCACATTGGCAATCGCCATGTTCTTCACCACGGAATGCAGGGCGAGTCCTTTTTCCGTCGGCACAAGTTTCTTCTGCTGGCGTACCATATACTCTCGTTTGAGCAGGGTTTCGATGATGGCGGCACGTGTGGCAGGTGTGCCAATACCGCTGTCCTTCATTGCCTGGCGCATCGTATCATCTTCTATCTCTTTGCCTGCGGTCTCCATTGCTGCAAGCAATGTGGATTCCGTATGCAATGGCTTTGGTTTGGTCTTGCCCTCCGTGATGGTGCAGCCAGAAAAAGTGATATGCTGTCCTTTTTGCCAGTTGGGAATGACTTGATCCTTGACCTCATTGTCTGTTGCATCTGCATCCTTGTCCTGCCTTTTGTTCTTTTCCTTGAGCGACAACGCTCGCCAGCCAGTCTGTCGGATGATGGAGCCACTGATGCCAAACTCAACTTCATGATCCACTTGCGCCGTTACTGATGTGATGTCCTTGATGCAGTCTGCTGAGAACGCTTCAATCATCCGGCACAATATCATGTCATAAACGATCTTCTCGTCCTTGAAAAGACCAATGGCTGCATTTTCTGTGATGAGCAGGGCATGGTGGTCGGTCACTTTGGCTGCATTCACGCTGTTCTTGCTGTAGTCCTCACTGCCAGGCAAGAGTTTCACTTTCTCTCCATATTCCGAATGATTCTCCAGATTCTTGAAGAGTTTGGGAAAGGTGGCAAATACATCATCCGAGATATAGCGGCTTGATGTTCTTGGATAGGTGATGAACTTTGCCTCGTAGAGCTTCTGGGCGATGGAGAGGGTATGCTCTGCCGTGAAGCCATGCTGGGAGTTGGCTTCTTTCTGCAAGGTGGTGAGATCGTAAAGGAGCGGTGCTTTCTCCACCTTTCGCTTGGTTACTACCTTTGTGATGATGGCCGAACCTGTTTCTTTCACCTTATTATATATGTCGGTTGCGGTGGCTTTGTCTGTCCATCGGTTGGCTGATGTGAACTTCAGTATATTGCCACTGTCTGCATCAACCACACCGAAGTGTACCTGCCAGAACGGTTTCGACTCGAAACGCTTGTGTTCCCAATAGCGTTCGCACACCATGCCAAGGGTCGGAGTCTGCACACGACCTACGGAATAGGTGCCACGTCCTGCGGCTATCGTCAGGGCCTGCGTGCCGTTGATGCCGACGAGCCAGTCTGCTTCGCTTCTTGCCTTGGCTGCATGATAGAGATTGTCATACTCCTTGCCATCCCTGAGGTTCAGAAGTCCCTCACGGATGGCGGTGTCCGTAAGCGAACTGATCAAGAGACGGTCGAAAGGCTTCCTGCAACCGAGATACGCATAGAGGTATCGGAAAATCAACTCTCCCTCACGTCCGGCATCAGTTGCTACGATAATGCGCTCACTGCTGTCAAACAGCTTGCCGATAATTTTAATCTGGGCAAGCACACCTGCATCTGGTTTGTAGCCGTTCTCAGTCTTGACTTGTCGGGGAACAAGAACGAATGGGTCGGGAATCACAGGCAGATTCTCTGCATGGAATCCCTTCATGCCGTAGGTTTCCGGCATGGCTGGCTGCACTAAATGTCCGAATGCCCATGTCACATAATAGCCATTGCCCTGCATATAGCCTTCCTCACGCTTGTCAGCTCCCACAATGTGGGCGATTTCCTTGGCTACGCTTGGTTTCTCTGCGATGATTGTCTTCATTGTCTGTTGTTTTTGTGACATCCGCAACCGTGGGATAGACGGTCGCAGATGTCGGTTGTTATGATGGATGATTAACTCTGTGGATCAAGTGGCGGCAACTACATCTTCACGCTTCTTGCCTTTCTCTTTGGCTTCTGTTCCTCGGCGTTCTGTTCCTTCTGCTGCTTGTCGTTCTTTGGCGCAGACTGTCCCGGACTCAGCGGATCCTTGGTGTGCTTGGTCGCCTCATGGGTCTTGCCCTGCTCGTTGACGGCGACTTGTACCTTGTTCTCATTGGTCGGAATCTGTTCCTTTGCCTGTTTGAGGTCTGGATTGTTGCGGTAGGAACGTGGCTGCATCTTGTCGAAGTCGAACTTCACGTAGGCGGTATAGGTACCGCTGCCGTTCTTGTTGGGCACTTCCTTGATCTCGATGGTCTTGCCTGCCACATAGTCGTCCTTCTGCTGCTCGGTCAGTTCCTTCTTGAAATAGGTGTTGAGTCGGCGGATGGTCCCGTCCTCATTGAGCCAGTGGTTGGGATCTTGCTGCTTCTTCTGGCCGCCCGCATCACCTTCTGCCTTCTGCTCCTGCTTGTCAGCGGTCTGCTTATTGTCTCCATTCTGTTTCTGACCTTGCGCCTGTCTTGTGCTGCCAGGCACGAACTCCACGCCACGCTGTTCCACATTCACCTGCAGCAGCGGTGTAAACTTGCGCCCGTTGGCAAGCTCAATCTCCTTGCGAAGCGGAATACCTGAGTAGAGCACTCTCTTGTCGTCCTTGGTAATAGGTGTCTTGCCGATGGTATCGGGTATGCGCACCTTGTTGGTAGGGATGTCCACAATCTCATTGGTGAGACGGTCGATACTGATGAAATGAGGACGCAGCTCACCTGTATTCTTGTCGGGGAAATCCACAACCTTTCCGAGGTTACCGTTCTGCAACAGGTTCTTCTTGTCCTCTGGAGTGAAGGTATAGCCTTTGTAAGCGACATCGAGTTTTGGCTCGTTGCGCACGAAATGCGGCACGAGTTGCAACTGGTCGTTATCGTCCTTGCGGAATGACAGACGGGCCTGTATCTCTATCTGTTCACCGCCGAAGGTCGGCTTCACAATCACAAGCCCCGTCTTGCCGTAGTTGAGCAGGGCTTTCATATCCTTCTCATTCATACTGTTGAAGTCTATGCCATATTTGGCACCAAGTTCCTGCAGGTTCACATCGTTACCACTAATGAGGTTCTGCTTTACACCCGGAGCGGTCTGTGCCTGCTGTTCTGTTGCGGTCTGTTCTGGTTTCTGTTCCATGTCGTTCTCTTTTTCGTTGGTTTGTTCAGATGATACATTCTCTTTTTCTGTGTTAGCTTGCGTCTTGGACGCATCGTCCGATGATGCGGTTTCTTTCGCCTGACCTTCCGATTGCTTTGCCTCTTTCTCATAATTGGAGGTGTCAACCTTGTGGGCGGAAAGAATCTCCTTGTTAGCCTCCGGATCTTTCAGCAACTCCTTCATCACGCCAAGCAGGTTTTCCACCTGATCTGCCGCTATGCGGTAGAATCCGAATCGGCTTGGCTCCTTGCACTGGCGGAAGAAGTTTCTAAAGAAACTGTCCATCAGGTCACTGTTGCGGTCAAAACGCAGGAAGTCGGGCGTGTTCTCCGCCTTGGCGGGTGCTCGCTTCGGTGTGCCGTCTCTGCTGAGTCCGGCGACGACGCTGATCTCGCCCGTCTTCTCGTCACGGACTACCAGCACGTCCTGTTCATCACTCTTTTTCTTTTGTACCATAATTGTAAATTTTTAATGGTGAATACTGTTGTTATTTGAATTTCTGATGAATGCGAGTCAAGTAATGCTCCACATTCTCTTTCTTGAATTCTTTGACATTATTCTCTACAAACTGCATCACATCCTCTTCCGTGTAGTATGTTTTCTGCCCCAAACGCTTGTAGGGAAGCACTCCCAGACTGCGATAGCGTTGAAGGGAACGAGGGGATATTTGAAATAAGAGGCAGAGGTCTTGGTTGTCAAGCAATTTTTCATTGATGGCAGAACTTCCTTTTTGCTCCGTCTCTCGTTCGTGTCTCAACATCAGCATGTCGTAGATGCCGTCTATCTTTTTGTGTAGGTCATGGAGATATAACTCCAGTTTTCTCAATGTTCCATCTTCCATGCTCATGTTTCCTTTGCTATTGTTCGTTCCTCAACCATTCTTTCAATGGCTTCAACTTGGTATCGGCATTGATTGCCAATTTTAATAAACTCAATGCGGTTCTCCGAGCGCATTCGCTGCAAGGTGCGCTTGCTCACACCAAGCATCTTAGCTGCATCGTCATTGGTCAACATCGGCTTCAATCTCTTGCCCGTCAACTTCTCTTGAAATGCCATTTTTGCCAATCGCACGTACTGGACTATTTCTGTCAACTGTTCTGTCAGCTTTTTGAAGGCTGCACTTTCCATTGTTATTACTTCCATTCTAATTCCGTTTGAAATGTTATATAATTCGTTGTTTTGATTTCTCGGCGGCAAAATTAACCATTTGCGAAATACCCGTTTAACAACTCATTAATGACCCACGTATAATTTTCTTGATTTTTCTTGCCAAGCGGTCGGCAAACCCCAGAAAAGCACTGCCACAGTTATTCATTTTCATTGTTTTTCTACATACACACATTAACTTTGCACCCGAATTTGTTGAACCAATAAAACAGAGAATATGGAAGTAGTAACAATGGAAAAGAAGGCATTCGACTTGATGATGGCAAGATACGATGCCTTGGTAAAGAAAGTTGAGTTGCTGAAGCATAAGGCTAACGGCAAGCGTCTGAACAAATGGCTTACAGGTCATGAGGTCTGCCAGCAACTTCGCATCAGCCAGCGCACCTTACAAAAACTTCGTGACCGCCGTTTCTTGGGGCATACCCAGATAGGTCGCCAATTCTATTACTGCCCCGAAGAGGTCAAAGCCATCGTTCCGCTTATCGCCAGAATCAAATCGGTATAGCGTAAAGCCAAACTCGCCCAAGGCAAAGCCGAAAACTTCACCCTGGGCGAGCCAACACATTTTATATTCACCACTTATTATATTCACCACTTAATCCAAATTGTAAACAATGAACATGAACCAACTTCTTACGCATGAGAGCAAGTCGATAGACACCGCCATGCAATCCTTGAAGAAAGCCAACAACTGGCTATCTTCATTCATCGAGTCCTACAGCCCACCTTTGGACGGGGAGCGATACCTCACCGACAAGGAACTCTCCGAGCATTTGAAGCTCAGTCGCCGTACCTTGCAGGAATATCGCAAGCAAGGCATCTTGCCCTACATTATATTATGTGGCAAAACCCTCTATCCGGAATCCGAGATACAAGCACTTCTCACTGGTAATTACCACAAGCCGATAATCGACGGCACTGTTTCACAAGGGGAGAGTACTGCTTCATAATAGCGAAACAAGAATAGCGTACAGGGTACAACGACAAAAATCGTTCCCTCTGTACGCTATTATATTATAAAGGTGTAGGAATCTTATTAAAAGATGAGAGATTCTAACTTGCACCTCTTGGCATCGTTCCGTTCATCACAATAATCATCGGATACTCGTGTTTTACTTGCTCTGCTTGGCAATCCTTGCGGTTCACAACCTTACTGATAAACCATTGTCTGAACAACAAGGCTTGGTATGTATCCATTTGAAGTGCTATGGCGATA
>ERZ1023862.289-NODE-289-length-11317-cov-8.324099_pt1 | contig 11317 bp, 9 predicted proteins | sample MGYA00380388_ERZ1023862 | MGnify/ENA primary metagenome ERZ1023862 (study PRJEB33179, sample SAMN07449007) | human gut metagenome | biome: Human-gut; feature: Human associated habitat; material: Faeces | host: Homo sapiens | place: India: Bhopal | collected... | reverse complement strand
ACACTGTTGTAGCCACCGGCCGCCCAGTTCGTAAGGTTGGGCTGGCCAAAGTCAATCTTTGTCAGAAGTGAATTGGTCCAATATTTCGGCCTGGGCACCTTAACCTCAGCCTGTGGCGCACCGGCAATTGCCCTTGCAGCCTCTTCAGCGGCTTTCTGTGCATCGGTAATGTCCTGTGCTGATGCCGACATGAATGTGAACATCAATGCCGACAGGCAAAGAATAACTCTTTTCATTATTTTCATTGACTTTGAAGCAGGAGATGGACTCCTGGAATTAACAAAAGAAGTGCGGAGCCGTACGCGGTCCGGGATTAGTAAGCAATCGCGAACACGACTCTCTCGTGTGAAGGCTTTCCGGAATAGATATCCACACCTTCCTCCTTGCAAACGACACTGTCCACAGGGATGCAGCGGATAGTAGCCTTCGTCTCATCCTTGATCTTCTGCTCGGTCTCGGCAGTGCCGTCCCAATGGCAGAGAAGGAATTTGCCCTGAGTAATCTTCTCCTTGAACTCCTCCCAAGAATCGCATTTCTCGATGCGGCTCTCACGGAAGTCGACAGCCTTCTGGTAGATATTCTTCTGGATATCAGCGAGAAGCTCCTCAATATATTTGTCAATGCCTTCAAGTGAGACTGTGTTCTTCTCCAAAGTGTCACGGCGGTGAACCTCGACAGTGTCATTCTGAAGGTCACGTGCACCGATGGCAAGTCTTACAGGAACACCCTTCAACTCCCACTCGGCGAACTTGAATCCTGGTCTGAGAGTGTCTCTGTCATCGATCTTGGCAGTATGTCCGGCTGTCTGGAGGGCTGACTTGATCTGATTCATCTTCTCGAGGATGGCTGCGTGCTCCTCGGCTGTCTTGTAAATCGGAACCATAACGACCTCGATAGGTGCAAGAGCCGGAGGGAGTACAAGACCGTTGTCATCGCCGTGCGCCATGATCAATGCTCCCATGAGACGGGTAGAAACGCCCCACGAAGTAGCCCATACGTACTGCTGCTGGCCTTCGTTGTCGGTATATTTTACGTCGAATGACTTCGCAAAGTTCTGTCCGAGGAAATGAGAGGTACCTGACTGGAGGGCCTTTCCGTCCTGCATCATAGCCTCGATGGTAAGAGTATCAAGCGCTCCGGCGAATCTCTCGTTAGGGCTCTTGTGGCCTACGATAACCGGCAATGCCATGTAGTTCCTTGCGAAATCAGCATATACATGAACCATCTTCTCGGCCTCTGCCTGAGCCTCCTGAGATGTGGCATGGGCGGTATGGCCTTCCTGCCACAGGAACTCTGCGGTACGGAGGAACAAACGGGTACGCATCTCCCATCTTACGACATTGGCCCACTGGTTGCACATGATAGGAAGATCTCTCCAAGACTTGATCCAGTTCTTGTAGGTGCTCCAGATAATGGTCTCCGAAGTAGGTCTCACGATGAGTTCCTCTTCCAGTTTAGATGACGGATCCACCACGACGCCGTTACCGTCAGGATCGTTCATGAGTCGATGGTGTGTCACCACCGCACACTCCTTCGCGAATCCTGCAACATGCTCTGCCTCACGGCTGAAGAAAGATTTCGGAATAAAAAGCGGGAAATAAGCATTGACCGCACCGGTCTCCTTGAATTTTGCGTCGAGGACATGCTGCATCTTTTCCCAAATTGCATATCCATAAGGTTTGATGACCATACATCCCCTGACCGGAGACTGTTCTGCGAGGTCTGCCTTGACTACCAGGTCGTTATACCACTGTGAGTAATTAACTGACCTCTTGGTTATCTGATCTGCCATCTCTGTTACTACGTATTCTTCGTACCGGGCTGCCTGGTTCCGGCACGGTGTCTATTTTACTAATCTGGTGCCAAGCCACCGTAATAAATTGTATTTGAATGTAATTTTCACTAACTTGCAATGTTGATGCACGGAATGCATTTAAGAATGCAGGTACGAAAATTGCAACTGGATGCATGTTTGCACCAGCAGTGCACAAAGATACAAACTTTTTAACAATATAGGAGGTCCGATTATGAAAACGAACATCTTGACTCTGACAAGTATGCTGATAATTCTGTCAGCGTGCGGTCCGGCAGCCAGATACTCCGGAACTCAGACATATCAGGACGGCATTTACAGCCATCCCGATAATTCGGCAAGCAGGGCTGCCGCTCTAGCTTCCCGAAGCAAGGTCGATGACCTTGTAAAAGAAACTGAAAACTCCAGTGTTTTCCTGAAGGCAGGACAGACCGACACGCTTTTCATTCCTGAGAACATGTCCACTACCCTGAATCTCGGCAAGACGCAGGGGGGCACTTCCGTGACAATCACAAACAACAACGGCTACTCACTGTATCCTCAGGGATATGCCGACGGGTTTGCGGCCGGATTCGCATCCTCATATTGGCCCGGTTACTACTGGGATTCATGGCGTTATCCTTACTATGGCTCATCATGGTACTGGGGCGCGAATCCGTGGTATTACTCTTCTTCAATTTCAATATGGTGGGACGCATGGTACTGGAACGACCCGTGGTATTACAGTTCATGGTATTGGAGACGCCCCGGATACTATTGGGGGTATTATGACCCGTGGTATTACAACAGATGGTACTATGACCCTTGGTGCCCTCCGATGTACCACCATCACCACCACTGGGACTACGGCTACTTCGACAGGGGCGGCAACGGATGGTATTACGGAAACAGGACTTATACCGAAACCACCCGCCAGAACAACGGCACCATAAGAAGGAGCGACGGAATGGGAGTCACGACTTCGACTGTCAGAAGGAACAACGGAACTTCAGTCGCATCTGCCAGAAGAACATCCACGTCAGGCGTGACCAGAAGCAGCGGCATGTCAGGTTCGACATCAGCACCTTCAGCCGTAAGGCGCACTTCCGCGTCGGCTGTAAGACAGAACTCAGGAAGCGTCTCTGCAAGACCAGGAATGAATGTTTCACAGAACAGGACCGGTTCAGCAGTCCGCAGCAGTTCGTCGTCAGCCGTAAGAAACTCCGGAACCACCGTTTCCAGATCATACGGAAGTTCAATGTCAGGAGCGACTGCCAGCAGGCCGTCCGTAAGCCGTCCGGCATCTTCAAGTGTCTATCGCAGACCTGCAGGAAGCCAGTCAGCCGGCAGTTCGGTCCGCCAGTCATACAGCACTGGACAGTCCGCAGGCACCGCATATAGAGGCGGTTCTACAGGCTCCGCTTACAGGGGAAGTTCATCAGGTTCTTCATACAGAAGTTCCGGTTCATCTTCCGGCTCGTCATACCGCAGTTCTTCGAGCAGTTCATCTTACAGGAGCTCGTCGTCCTACAACAGCGGCAGTTCTTACAGGAGTTCATCAAGCAGCTCATACGGAGGCGGTTATTCCGGCGGAGGCGCTGTCAGGTCATCGGGCGGAAGCTACTCCGGAGGCTCTTCAGGCGGAAGCGTCCACAGACGTTAGAAATCTTTCATACGCAAGCTCTGCAGGTCGTAGGGCTTGCGTAAGTGTATTGTATAATTATCAATAACCACAAGAACGGGATTCACCAGTTTTCCATTCTGAGTAAAAAAAATTAATAAAATGAAAAAGACTATCCCGATACTGCTTTTCACAGTAATCGCAGCGGGCGCCAATGCCCAGACGACAGCAGACGCTTTGCGTTTCAGCGAAAACAACTATTACGGCACTGCCAGGACCATCAGTATGGGCAATGCCTTCACTGCTCTCGGAGGTGACCTCGGTTCCATCGGCATCAATCCTGCCGGATCCGCAGTGAACAACTACTCCCAGGCAACATTGACACCGAACATCAGCATCATCACATCGAAAGCGACATACGACGCAATGCCTGGAATGGCCGGCTCGTCGCTGATGGAAAACAAGAACAGCAAAGTAAGATTCTCCGTTCCGAACTTCGGCTTCACGATGAATATCAAGACGAATTCCGGAAATGCGCTCAAGGCCATAACCCTCGGACTTGTGGCCAATGCTTCGGCCAATTATCTTGATGACCTGTCCGCAGGCGGAAGGAACACTGCCACCAGCTACGCAGGATATCTCGCCTCAAACATGAACGGATTGAATTCATCAATGCTGAACGGCGAGAACGCATATTATGATGTGAATCGCCCATGGAACCAGATTACCGGATGGCAGTCAGGCATGGTCTCCACATTCGGAGGCTTCAACAACCAGTATGTAGGAGTTACAGAGAAGACCATCGAGCGCGGATATGATGCCAGCGGAAACAAACAGTATGACATCCAGCTTGCAGATGCAATCGATCAGATTTACGGAAAGAGGGCACATGGCATCAAATATGACGTCCTCCTGAACCTCGGAATGAATTTCTCCGACAGGTTCTTTGCCGGAGTCAACCTCGGAATCACCTCTATGGACTACTCCATGAACGAATACTTCAAGGAGTTCGCAGTGGACCCGAACAATTTCGAACTTGAATTTGACAATGGAGCCGGTGGAACTTCGATTACATACTTCAACAGCCTGAGATACCGCTATGCATATAGCGCAGAAGGGACCGGCATCTATGCCAAGTTCGGTTTCCTCGCAGTTCCTGTACCAGGACTCAGACTCGGCGTTGCCATCCAGACACCGACTGCCAACTTCATCACCGAGCATTGGCAGCATGCAGGAGAGACATTCTATGAGAATTCTTCTTTCGATGCGACAGCGACGTCACCGAAGGGTGAATTCAAATACAAGCTCGTTTCACCGTTCCGCGCCAATTTCGGTATCGCATACACATTTGCAGATTTGGGAGTTATCAGTGCCGACTATGAACTCTGCAACTACAGCACCATGAAGTTCAAAGAGACTGAGACCAATGACAATACAGCTTTCAACGGAGTAAACAAAGACATCAAGGATTTCACAGGATCCGCCCATAACTTCCGACTCGGAATCGAAGTGAAGCCTCTTCCTTTCATCGCTGTCAGAGCAGGTTACAATCTCACGACATCACCTGAAAGATACTACGATGCGGCAGGTACGAAACTTACCCCTAAGGCATTCAAGAACTCGTTCGCATTCGGTCTCGGATACAGCACGGAAAATTCATTCTTCTGCGACGTGGCTGTGAGGGACACATTCCTGCCTAAGGAGTATATCTATCCGTACGACACTTACATTGACGGGGTCCTTTCACCTGAACTCATGGTAAGAAGATCTCTCTGGGATGTAGTCGTGACCTTGGGATGGAGATTCTAGAAGACTAGAGATTCTTCAGATAGACAATAGAGTCCGGACCTTCATTGAAAAGGAGGTCCATTATGGACAAATCGGATTTGAAGCCATACTTGGGAGAAAAAACCTGCCAGTATGGCTTTTTCAGATCCAGCAGTTCAAGTATGTTGTTGGGACGTTTCGGATGAATGATGCCGCGCAGGTCCTTCCCGTAGCGGCCGTCATCACGTGACGTGAATTCCTCCGTAAAACCTATCTCTGCCGCGATTCCAATTTTGCCAAGGAAAAACCTGAGAATGGATGTATTCAGATCCAGCAGGGTATCTGTCCGAGAGTCCAATATGGCGAACAGCTCATCCTTGTAGTAATCGAAATAAGCCGATGATTCATAGGCAGATACGATAGCCCTTTCCATTCTTGTAAGCCACGGGCGGGAATAATCCACACGTATCTCCCTTATCGGCAGCGAGCAGGTTCCGCCCTCATGTACCACAGGAACCGACAATGTTTCCTCTCCACCTGCCGCATAAATCTTACAGCGGCTTCTGTAGGACTGCTTCTGATAGTTCTCAGACGCTTCGATGAACACATGCGCAGGCATATAAGAATTTACCCTGCCGGGTGACAGGGTAAATTCTTCAGCAATCGCCGCGAAATATGATACGGGCGGGAAAAAAGCTGTTTCAAGCAGAATCATATCGACGATTCCATTTTGAAAAATTAGTCAATGTCGCCTTTCTCGTTGGCGGTATTGGCCTTGATGATACCTCTCTTGGAAGAACGGATGAAGTTAAGAATAGTAGCCTTCTCCTCTGAATCAGGGAAGCCTGCCTCAACCTTTGCACATCCGTCAGTGATATTGTATCCCTGGAAGTAGATAGTATCGTAGATATCCTTGATATTTCTTACCACGTCAGCTGAGAAACCGCGACGGCGGAGACCGACGATATTGACACCTGCATAACAGATAGGGTCACGTCCGCAGAGAACGTAAGGAGGGATGTCCTTGTTGATTTTGGACATGCCGCCTACCATCGCATGGCAGCCGATTCTTGTAAACTGGTGAGCCTTTGCGCCACCGCCGACAATTGCCCAGTCAGAGACCTGAGTCTCACCGGCAATACCGACGTAACTTACGAGAATACAATGATTTCCGACTTCGCAGTCATGTGCGACATGTACGTAAGACATGAGGAGAGTATTGCTTCCGATCTTGGTAACGCCTTTGCCGCTTGCCTTGGTACCACGGTTAATGGTAACGCATTCACGGATAGTTACATTGTCACCGATTTCAACATAAGTAATCTCACCGTCAAATTTAAGGTCCTGCGGAACGGCTCCGACAACTGCTCCAGGATAGACCTCGCAGTTCTTTCCCATCTTGACATAAGGGAAAACCACAGCATGAGGATAAATCTTGCAACCATCACCAATCTCTACATTATCATCGATGAATGCATAGGGTCCGATTTCAATGTTATCTCCAAGAATTGCCTTAGGGCTTACTGAAGCCAATGGATGAATCTTGTTCATACTTCTATCTTTTATTTTATTTGGCAAGTAGTGCACGCACTGCCTTTGCTGTATTAGTATTGATGGTGTGGCCAGGCTTGAAAGCTGTCACGGCAGCATTGAGGTAGCCTCCGGCCAGTCTCATGTCGCCTATCATGTCCAGCAGTTTGTGTCTGCCGCACTCATTAGGGAAATGCAGTTTAAGATTGCTGAGATAACCGCTCTCGCTCACGCCAAGTTTTGGCTGGTTGAACAGTTTTGCTACCCTGTCAAGCTGCTCGTCAGAAACAGGATGCTCCACAATGACAATCGCATTATCCACGTCACCGCCCTTCACCAGATTATTGGCAAGCAGGAATTCCACTTCATGGAAGAACACGAATGTACGGCAAGGTCCGATCTCCTCAGCATAGTTGTCAGAAAGATTCCAGGAAGCCTTCTGCACGCCAAGGACATGAGAATTGAAATCGGCTGTTATCTCGAACGAAGGCTTGTCCGCAGGAGTAAGCTTCACCCACGAACCGGTCTTCTCATCTTTCAGTTCAATGTCTTCAGGAATATCCAGATATACGCGCTCGGCATCCTGCTCCACCACGTTACCCGCAAAAGCCTTCACATAAGGAAGGGCGCTTCCGTCCAGAATAGGAACCTCCACATTGTCAAGTTCGACAATGGCATTATCAATGCCCATTCCGGTCAATGCTGACATCAGATGCTCTATAGTAGATACAGAAACCTCTCCGGACGAAATTGTCGTACTTCTCGCCGTGCTGGAAACATTCTCCGCAAGGGCTGCCACAAATGCCTCTGTACCAATATCTTTTCTAAGGAATACAATTCCTGTCCCGGCAGGAGCCGGCTTCACTGTCATCTCCGCTACACGTCCCGTGTGGAGACCTTTGCCATGAAATTGACAGGCATTGATAAGTGTAAGCTGCTTCATTAACAAATCATTTTGTTCCGCGAATGTGGAACTTTACTAATAAATATATGTGTCTAAAATTTCACAAATATATGTATTTTCAGCAACTTAGCCAAAAGTTGCGGCATTTTGGACTCTTTTGGCTCCAAAACAGCCCACCGGCTCCACGGAATTACTTGCCCTGCTGCTTGAACACAGCGTAACTCCTGAGATACTGGCTTACCGGGATTGCCGGAGAACCGAGAAGCTTCTCGCCGGACTTCTTCACATTGCTGATTACGCCGGCCTGGGCTCCAATCTGGGTATTGTCAGGAATATTGAGATGACCTGCAATACCTACCTGGCCTCCGAAAATACAGTTCTTTCCGATCTTTGTCGAACCCGCGATACCGCACTGTGCAGCCATAACGGTGTTGTCCCCTATCACGACATTATGCGCAATCTGGCAGAGATTGTCGATTTTCACGCCATTGCCGATGATTGTCGATTCCATTTCAGACCTGTCAATGGTAGTGCACGCGCCGATTTCGACATTGTTTCCGATGATGACATTGCCGATATGCTCAATCTTCTCCCAAGTTCCGTCAGGCTGAGGGGCGTTTCCGAAACCGTCAGAGCCGATTACGGCATTGGAATGGATAATCACATTGTCACCGATAATCATACCAGGATAAATGCTCACTCCAGGATAGATGATGCAATGCGAACCGATCTTGGTATTGTCACCTATATATACATTCTCATAAATCTTTGTATAGTCACCGATTACAGCATGATGACCTACATAGGAATGGCTTCCGAGATAAACCTTCTTTCCGAATTTGGTGGTCAGGAACCATGATGACCTGAAACCGCGATGCCTCCTGTCAGTCCTCTTCTGGAGAGTCACATACTTGAGGAGTTCCGCTACTGCAGTATATGCATCATCCACTCTGATCATGGTGCATGACACCTTCTCCTTAGGCTCGAAAGACTTGTTCACAAGAAGGATACTTGCCTTGCAAGTATAGACATAGTGTTCGTATTTAGGATTCGCAAAGAAGCACAACTGACCTGCCTTGCCATGTTCAATTTTGGCAAAAGAAGTAACCTTCGCCTCAGAATCCCCGTCAACGGTTCCTCTCAGGACTTTCGCCAGCTGTTTGGCTGTAAATTCCATAATTTCAATATTTTATTTCACTTAAGTGTGCCCGCAGCTAACGGGCCGAATAATTATTCATGCAAAGTAAACACTTTTACATTACTTTAGCAAGAATGTAACACCCCAGTTCCCGCGCTAAGCGCCAAAATAAACATAAAATCCGAAATAAATCAATGTCAGCCGTCACCTATGGTGAAAATAAAATTTCCCATTTCAGAAAATAATGCTTATCTTTGCAAAAGTGAGTTGAGATAGGGGACGGGCGCGTCTCCTATCTTTTTTATTGGAAACATGATATTTGCTTATGGACAAAGCATTGATATATAAAGAAATGACAGCACCGGTGGAGTCCCGCGGATGTTTCATCACAGAAGTGACCATCAGCTCGGACAACGACATCGTGCTGGCCATCGAATCAGAAGAAGGAACAGTGGATATGGACGACTGCGTGGCTGTGAACAACGCCTTTCTGGCAGTTTTCGACCAGGAGAAGGAAGATTATTCCCTCACTGTCACATCAGCAGGCCTTGACCAGCCGTTCAAGATTCTGAAACAGTATCAGAAGGCCGTAGGTTCCAAGGTGGAAGTCAAGACACGTGACGGAAGAAAACTCACCGGCACGCTCGTCTCGGCTGACGAAAACGGCTTCGTGCTCTCCTATGAAGTCAAGGAAGCGGTTCCGGGCAAAAAGAAGAAAGAAATGGTAAAACACGAGGACACTTTCGCCTACGACGAAATCAACTCAGTTGCACCTCATATAGATTTTGACTAGAAAATATAAAAATTATAACCATTATGGAAGGAGAAAAAATAGACCTCAAATCAGCTTTCGCGCTTTTCAAAGACGAGAAGCACATTGACCGTCCGGTCATGATGGGCGTTTTGAAGGATGTTTTCATGACACAGCTCGCCAAGACATTCGGCTCAGCTGACAATTTCGACGTCATCATCAATGTCGATAAAGGCGACTGCGAAATCTATCAGAATCTGGAAGTCGTAGAGACCGTAGAAAATCCGAACACCCAGATTTCCATCAAGGAAGTGAACAGGGACGGAGACGACTACGAACTCGGCGAGACATTCACCAGAAAGGTGGAACTCAAGGACTTCGGCAGACGAGGCATCCTCAATATCAGACAGAACCTTCAGGGAAGGATCATGGATATCGAGAAAGCCAACCTCTACAACAAGTACACCGACAAGATCGGCGAGATCTTCACAGGTGAGATCTACCAGACATGGGCAAAAGAGGTCCTCATCCTCGACGAAGACGGAAACGAGCTCAGACTGCCTAAGTCAGAGCAGATTCCGGGAGAGCATTTCAAGAAGAACGACACTGTCCGCGCCATCATCAAGAGCGTGGAGATGAAGAACAACACCACTCCTTACATTGTTCTTTCCAGAACATCAGACGAATTCCTCAAGAAACTCTTCGAGCAGGAAGTTCCTGAGATTTATGACGGACTCATCACTATAAAGAAGGTAGTCCGTATCCCTGGCGAAAGAGCCAAGGTGGCAGTAGAATCATACGATGACAGAATCGATCCTATCGGAGCCTGCATCGGTGTCAAGGGATCACGTATCATCGGCATCGTACGCGAACTCCGCAACGAGAACATTGACGTTCTCCAGTGGACAAGCAATACACAGCTCCTCATTCAGAGAGCGCTCAATCCTGCCAAGATATCTTCTATCGACATGGGCAAGGAAGAGACAGACAAAATCAAGGTATTCATGCTTCCTGACGAAGTCAAGAAGGGTATCGGAAAAGGCGGTTGCAACATCAAGCTTGCAAGCATGCTCGTAGGCAGGGAGATCGAAGTTTGGAGAGAGATTCCTAAGGAAGAAGGAGAAGAGGAGGGAGATGACGAGGACGTACTCCTCAGCGAGTTCAGCAATGAAATCGATCCTTGGGTCATCGAAAGGCTCCAGTCGATCGGCTGCGACACAGCCAAGAGTGTTCTGGCATTGGATCCGGCAGACATCGCAAAGCGTGCAGACCTTGAAGATGAGACCGTTGCCGATGTTGTGAACATTCTCCGCGCAGAATTCGAAGAGGAATAGAAACAATGGCCGGCGACAGGGAGAAATCCTGAACCGGCCACAGTTTGCGGCACAAAATAGAGTATAGTATTAATTTTAAAGGGGTTTTTATGGCAGAAATCAGACTAAACAGGCTAACAAAGCAATTCAATATCGGACTTCAGACTCTCGTTGATTTCCTCAACGGGAAAGGTGCAGAGTTGGAAATGAATCCTAATGCAAAAGTTTCGGACAAATTCCTTCCGGACCTCGAAAAAGCTTTCGGCAGCGACGCCAAGGCAAAAGAGGACTCAGACAAAGTCCAGATCAAGTTAAAGGAGATCATTGAAAAAGGATCGAAGAAGAAAGAAGAAGAGGAAGAAGAGCCGGCAAGTGGAAACACTGTCATAATCAGAGGCGCGGCCGGAAACCGATTCCCTAAACAGGAAGAAGAGGTGAACGTTCCAGAGGAACCAGTCAAGGGAGAAAAACCTGAAGCCGGATCTGAGAAAGTCACCGTAA
>ERZ1023862.282-NODE-282-length-11431-cov-41.583070_pt1 | contig 11431 bp, 7 predicted proteins | sample MGYA00380388_ERZ1023862 | MGnify/ENA primary metagenome ERZ1023862 (study PRJEB33179, sample SAMN07449007) | human gut metagenome | biome: Human-gut; feature: Human associated habitat; material: Faeces | host: Homo sapiens | place: India: Bhopal | collected... | reverse complement strand
GAGGATGTGTTCAATAATGAGAACGAGAGTTTCATGCAGGAGACCAAACTCATGGAGAACGAGTATTCCGTCAATCTGCCCACACGATTCTATTACAAGAAGAAATGGCAGAGAGGATGGATCAACGTGGTCAATCCGTTCCGAGCGACCATCGTGTTAGGTACACCGGGTAGTGGTAAGTCCTTTGCTGTAGTGAACAACTACATCAAACAGCAGATAGAGAAGGGGTATTCAATGTATATCTATGATTTCAAGTTTTCCGACCTTTCGACGATTGCCTACAACCACATGATGAACCATCAGAATGGATATAAGGTCAAGCCCCAGTTCTATGTCATCAACTTTGACGATCCTCGCAGAAGTCATCGCTGCAATCCTATTCACCCAGATTTTATGAGTGACATTTCTGATGCTTATGAGAGTGCATACACCATCATGCTCAATCTCAACAAGACGTGGGTACAGAAGCAGGGCGACTTCTTTGTGGAGAGTCCGATAATCCTCTTTGCTGCCATCATATGGTACCTAAGAATCTACAAGAACGGAAAGTTTTGTACCTTTCCCCATGCCATCGAATTGCTCAACCGCAGATACGAGGATGTCTTTCCGATACTGACGAGCTATCCCGAACTGGAGAACTATCTTTCTCCATTCATGGATGCATGGCAAGGTGGGGCAATGGAGCAGTTGGCAGGGCAGATTGCAAGCGCAAAGATTCCGCTGTCACGAATGATTTCACCACAACTCTATTGGGTGATGTCCGCAAGCGAGTTTACACTCGACATCAACAATCCCGAAGAACCGAAGATTCTATGTGTCGGCAACAATCCCGACCGTCAGAACATTTATGGTGCTGCACTCGGCTTGTACAACAGCCGCATCGTGAAACTCATCAACAAGAAGGGACAACTCAAATCATCCGTTATCATTGACGAGTTGCCGACCATCTATTTCAAAGGCTTGGATAATCTGATTGCTACGGCACGAAGCAACAAGGTTGCCGTCTGCTTGGGCTTTCAGGACTTCTCGCAGTTGGTTCGTGATTATGGAGACAAGGAGGCAAAGGTGGTTATCAATACCGTTGGTAATATCTTCAGCGGACAGGTCGTTGGCGAGACCGCCAAGACTTTATCCGAGCGTTTTGGAAAAGTGCTCCAAAAGCGCCAGTCTATTTCCATCAACCGTCAGGATGTCTCTACGTCCATCAATACCCAGATGGACAGTCTCATCCCACCGAGCAAGATTAGCGGACTCACCCAAGGTATGTTTGTTGGATCTGTTTCCGACAACTTCACCGAGCGCATAGAGCAGAAGATCTTCCATGCCGAGATTGTCGTTGACACCGACAAGGTAAAGCGAGAAGAAAGCCATTATCAGCCTATCCCCATCATCAACGATTTCTTGGATGCGGATGGCAACGACTGCATGAAGCAGACCATACAGGACAACTACAACCAAATCAAGGAAGATGTCAAGCAGATAGTCAAGGATGAGCTGGGGCGTATCGCCAACGATGAGAACTTGAAGCATTTGATACAGAAATAGAAACGACAAAGGCAGTGGATATTTGCCACTGCCTTTGTCGTTCCTATTCATTCAATAAGGCTTTACCTTTTGAGGTAAGCATATATTTTTGCCCAGGGTGTTTAGGATTCTCTGGGTGTAACTGTCCAACATATCCTTGCTCAATTGCTGGATATAAATATTTATCAAGAAAATGGGTCTTATCTTTCAAGGACATTATCTCCATTATCTCTTTTGCAGACAAAGTCGCAGTACCTATTACAGATATAACCTTTTTGAGCTGTGGGGTAGCTGTGGGGTAACTGTGGGGTAGCTGTGGGGTAACTACCACACTGCTTCTATTATATTTAAAAACGACCCATACAAAATTACCATCCGTATTGATTTCCGGAGCAGGCAATCCGACACGCTTACATTCACCTACCATCGTGCTTATACCACGTCCCCAACTTTCTAAAATTTTACTCTTGTAGAGTACATTGGCAATTATTGGATTCTGTGGTTTGGAATCATGCTCCTCCATTAGACGCTCTATTGGCAGATCTGCAGGAAATGTTCCCGTATTTCTTATTTCTACCCGGTCATCATAAATGGCAATGCTGACTGAACTCCCAGGGTGATGATAGGACCTATGACAGAAAGAGTTGATACAACTTTCTCTCAAAGCCTTGTAAGGGATGCTCAGTTCCTCTTCACGATACAGACCATTTATCTTTCCAGACAATGAGAGGTGTTTAAAGAAGAATGCCATTGCTGCATCAAGCAGTTCATATATGTTGCCTTCCGCACGTTGGTTGTCAATAAACTCTTCCTTTGTAGTTCCCTTGAAACGTGCCATACGAAGCAAACACTGTGGATAATCATACAACTCTTTGCCGAACAATACGGCAGCGGCATTATTCAGTTTCCCGTCATTGAGTAAACGGAACTTTTTCAGAATGACAGGTATCTCCTCACGTATTGTCGTTTCAGGAAGTCTTCCGTTTCTTATTCCCTCTCGAACAGCACCGAGAATAGCATTTTCGTCCAGATCCGCTATTTTCAAGTCAGGATTAATCATCGCTTCCCAACCATACTTGCCACCTCGTTCCATCAATAAGTGATTGTACCGTTCCTGTGGCATGACGGTTGTGGTGCTTTCAATTCGCTGATAAGCTCTTCCTTTGTATGTGAAAGGACGCATAAAACGTTGCTCCTCAACAAAAATGACAATGACATATTTTTCAGTGCCGGGAATAGCAACATAGGTGATTTCTAAATCCACAAAAGGCTCTATACGATTGACTGCTTCTGCAATAGAACGTTTTGTACTGTCAGATACCGTTTGTCCTATGATTTTTCCATCGTCCTTTACTCCATAAAGGATTGTGCCGCCCTCACCATTGAGAAATGCGCATAGAGTCTCCATCGAACGATCTAATTGACCTGTCGATTCCTTAAACTCCAAGCTATTCCCCTCTTTCTTTATTGTTAGGGCTTCTATATCTTGATATGTCATGTTTGCAAGTTTTGTTACTATTAAAATTGCAAAAATACAGATAAATATCCAAAATTGGGTGTTTCTGTAAAAATCTTAATGATTATTATACAATTATCCCAAATAATGGCGCAATTTCATCGTCTCATTCTTTCCAATTCATCATCCTTTCGCATTTTGTCGTTCAACTTCTCCTGCATTCTGTCAAGGAAGTAAGTACGGCTATAGTTCTTGCGTCTTCTGATGTCGGTGTAGAAACGATAGCAGTCCTTGGCTTTGATACCAAAGAACTGGTACATGGCTTGCGCCAAGTCCTTGAACTTCACATCGCCATCGTTCACACTTCCCATTACGCAGATGCCATATACCATTTCTACAAGGTCAACGGCATTGCCTGTCCATTTCACTAATGGCTTTGATTCTGATGATACTGACGGAGAGGCTTCTGAAGTGGATGTGGTCACATGAAGATGATATGTTGCTGCCACATGCTCTTGCATTCTGCGGACAAATGCAATTGCTTTGCGCACATACAAGCCTACGGTTCCCAAACAATCCTTTATATGGGGCATTGACAGATGAAAGTCAAGCTCAGTCTCTGCGTATGACAGTGCAAAGACCGCTTGCTTCACGTTGGTGCTGCATAAATCAACCACAACCTTGATAAACTCACGATATGAGTTCTCCAAAGCGTTACCACCTTTGTTCTTATGACCTGCATTCAGCAAGTTGAAAAAATCAGTCTCTATCAATATGTTGTATTCCATGTTTCTGTCTCTTTTATGGGTTTGTACTAATTTGATGTTTCTGTGCGCACACCATTTATTAGTCCAATACCTATGCCATTCCAAGACAGACTAAACAATAGGATGATGATATTTCCTGATAATCAGCAACTTTATCAAGAGAATAAGATTTTCACGAGGAAATTGCAAGCAGAAATAGTGTAAGGAAAACCGGACACTCGTCCAATCTTCCTTACACGGTTCTTATACCATTACAACTTGTTAGTTGGAATACCATACTCTTTCATACGGGCATAGAATGTAGTATGGCTCATTTCCAACATTTTTGCCGCATCACGCTTGATGCCATTGCATTGCTTCAAAGCCCACAAGATACGCTCTCGATTGATCTTGCGTTCTTGTTCATCAAAGTCCAAAGCCTCTTCTGTCAATGTCGATTGTGACAACTGCAAGTCCTCGACATCTATTATCTCATTCTCGCATAACAGCATAGCTCGCATGATACATGATTTTAACTCACGCACATTACCTGGCCATGTATGGCTTACAAGTGCACTTTGCGCTTCCTTACTGATACATTTTATTTCTTTGTCCGTATGCCTGTCATATAGTTTCAGGAAGAAGTTAGCTAATGGCATAATATCTTCCTTGCAATCCCGCAACCGTGGAATCTCAATAACCGCTTCGTGAAGTCGATAATACAGGTCGCTTCTGAATCGTCCTTCCCGAACTGCCTCTTGCAGGTTTTCGTTGGTGGCGGCAATAATGCGCACATCAGCCACTTTATCTTTTGTAGCTCCCAATGGTCGGTAGCTCTTGGATTGCAACACACGCAGCAACATCGCCTGTACGTCTTTCGGCAGGTTGCCTATCTCGTCCAAGAACAGCGTACCTCCAGCAGCCAATTCAAAGTAACCTTTTCTTGCTGCGTCTGCACTTGTGAATGCCCCTTTCTCATGTCCGAAGAGAGCGGAAACGGCAAGTTCCGCAGAAAGCGTACCGCAATCTACTACTTCAAAAGGCTTGTCGGCTCTTTTGCTTTGCAGATGTATCTTTTCCGCTATATGTTCTTTGCCTGTTCCGTTGTCTCCCAATATCATAACAGCCATGTCGCTTTTGGCAAACAATTCTGCCATTTTGTATATACGGCGAAACTTCTCACTTTTGCGGTAAACAATCTTGTTATTCAACTCTACGAGTCGTTTCTGCTTGTCTATGATTTCTTCCAAACGTTCATAAACTACATCAAGCAACAATTTCTTCGGTATATAGTCTTCTGCTCCCAATTTCATAGTCCTCACGGCACTCATGCTTTCATCGTAAGATGTCATGATAATAAATGGATTCTGATAGCCGTTACTACGCATCCATTCCAACAGGTCGATGCCGTTATCATTCCCCAAGCGCATATCCGAAATGACAACATCCCATTCAGAGGATTCCCTCACAGCTTTCAGACCATCTCTGTAATTGTAGCATAAGATTGTTTTCCATCCCTTCGCTTCCAACTTCTTGCCCAACATATTGCAAAATGTCGGGCTGTCTTCAATGATTATTACTTTCTTCATGCTGTTACCTCCTCAATTTTCTTTTGTGCGGTTTTGATGATTGCCTCACCATGTGCGAAAACATCCTCAACCGCTTGGTTGATAACGTCGTCTGATGATGTAGAATCTTCAATCAGGTCAAAGAGATGGTTCAAAGACTCGTCAGATTGTACCATCATCCACGAGCTTCTTGCGTGGTGAATGGCATCGGACATTTTCTTGCGGTTCTCCTCTTTGGCTGCATTACGGATACTGCCCAATGTGTCAGTCATTTCCTTTACGAAATTCTCCAAAGTCTCTTTTTCATTGCCGTAGGTCAGCAACATAGAGAAGTCTATTTGTTTTTCTGCTATCTTACCGTTTACACACTTTCTTGCAGTGTTTATCAAATCCTTGTCAGACATCGGCTTGAACAGACAAGCGACAAATCCTGCATCAAGTAGTTCTTGCTCACTCACATTTGGTGCTGCTGTCATAACGACAACAGGAATGGTCTTGGAGTTACGCACGTTCACCATACGCATCATTTCCAGAATCTCGATACCATTCACTTCAGCCATCTTCAAATCCGTTATCAGCAGATCATAAGATTTTTTGCGCATCATATCCAACAAATCCGTGGCATTATTACAAGTGTCACATACGATGCCGTTCGATGCAAACGCCTCACGAATGGTACTCAGTTGCACATGGCTATCATCAATGGCAATGACAGTAAACGAATCTTGTCGTTTCGTTCTATACTGAGTTGGTTCCACATTCTGCTTTTCGGCTGCTGCCATAGGAAGACTAATGGTAAATATACTTCCCAGCCCTTGGTGACTGGACACATCGATTTTTCCTTTCATCAGTGAAACGAGGTTCTTGACAATGGAAAGCCCCAAGCCAAATCCCGGTTGGGTGACCGCATTTCCCAATCTTGCAAATTCCTTGAAGATTTGTTTTTGTTGCTTGTCATCTAATCCTGTTCCTGTATCCTTAACCTTTAGCATGAACACACCATCTTTATAGGTTGTGGACAATACTATCTCACCCTTTCCCGTATATTTGATGGCATTGGAAAGCAGATTGCGTCCTATTGTAAGCACCTTTTCCTTGTCTCCATTGACAACACCATCTGCCTTATTGTTGACGCTCAATTCCAGTTGTTTCTTCGCAGCAAAGGGTTCATACTCCATCTTTAATTGCTCGGCAATGTCCATCATACGGAAAGGGCGTTCCTTGACGGTCGCCTTTCCATTCGCTAATTTGGAGTAAACCAGGAAACTGTCTATCATAGAAGTCAAGCCTTTCGATGTGTCAACAATCAAGTCGGCATATCGTTTGCTTTCATCCGTAGCATCATCAAGTCCGCTAATCTTGCGAGCATAATCCTTGATGGCAGACAAAGGACTGCGCATCTCATGCGTTACTGTCAGCATCACCTTTCTTGTTTCTTCCTTGCTCTTACGTGTCTTGAATGCGAATCGCCACACCAATAGGAATAATACGAAAAACACCAATATCAAAAATCCTATCATCCCTATATAATAATAGGTATAATTGCCTTCCAAGTCTGCGATTTGTCGCTCACGAACTTTGATGCCTTTATCCACATTTTCATCAGCTATGCTGATTACTCTTTGCAACTGCTTATTGATACTTTCATTTCTGTTTCCCAGACTATCCAAAATCTCCACAACCTTACGGCTTTGCTGGTGATGTTTAGCAACAACCGTTTGGTTTAGGTTGGTGAGCATCTTTTCAGTTTGGGTTAAACGGTTGCCTGTTGTTACTCCATTTTCTTTCTTGCCGAACAATCTGCTGAAGAAACCTCGCTTCTTTGGCTTTGCCTGCTGTGGCATAACTGAAAGTCTTTTGCTTTCATTCTTATTCTGCTCTACAATTCTTGGAACTTCTGCGGTCAGCTTTTCTTGAGTGACATTCAGATCCTGCATGGCATCCTTTATATCCAGAAGGAGCTGTTCCTTTTTTGCAAGAAGATGGCAGATTGTATCAGAATCTTCTTTCGGACAGATACCTGCGATGCCTTGAAGCATACTGTCCACTTCCAATCGAAGCGAATGATACTCATTTACATCTGTTGAGTCCCAATCCGCAACCATTTCACCAAGCAGTGACAATTCTGTTATGTGCAAGTTTAAGTCATGCACATTCTTTCGCCACTGATGCAGTTCTGTATTTCTACATTCTATCTCCTTTCTGTCGCGCCATTCAAATAGGCCGATTACAATGGTACATCCTACGATGACGATGGCTGTCATGATGCCTAAAGCCATCCATCTGCAGATATGCCCGGTCTGTTCTTTGCGTTCCATGTTGTTTACTTTTTACGTTTCTATTACTTCATTATAGCTTTGCACTAACATTTTAATCGGCAAAGATAATGGCAGGAAGTATCAAAGACGAATATTTATATATATTATAACAACTTTTATGTAAATTCTTGGTAAAAACAGCATATTGTTAGAAATGAGAGTCGTTATCGGACAATAACAATCAACAACAAAGCCAAAAGTTAATAAAGTGTAGGCTGTGAAACTAAATCGAAAAAGGATGGCAAGCGTAGCAATCTTACCATCCTTTATATTTATAGAGAGTTCTTGTGTTTTTCCTATCTACTGTGATAAGGTTTACCTAACTCTTACACCTTTACCATTCAGAACTTCACCTCTAATATCATCAGTTTTGCATAAATACAAGTCGTAACCAATGGCTGTAATATCGCAATATCTTGGAGGAGTAATGACTTTTCCACTTGGTGACATCAACCCATACCAACCAAGTTCTGCTTCATATTTTTTGCAATTTGCAGTCTTTTGATAAGGTGTTGGTTGGCAGGAGAACAAATAGATACTCAAAAACTATTAATACTTCAATGAAAATAGAAATTGATTTTGATATGGGTTACGAGACGAATATTCCTTGGATTGAGGCAATCTGAGGCTTTGTTGCTAGGCAATTCAAAATGATTCGTTTAAAACGATACGAGTTAGTTTAAGTCAATATAGGTGAATAAAATGAAAATATCGTAAAAATAACACAAAATAGCTATTGTTAGCAAAAAAATCACTAACTTTACAATAAAGAATGTGTTAAGCAATGAACAAAAGTACAAATAAATTATCACATATAATATTCATATTTATCACGTTGGTCTCACTGACTATCATGATTTCATGTTCGAGTGAAGAAGAAATTGTTGTTCCAAAGGAAGAAAATGAACAAACAGTCATAATGTTTTTCCCTTGGAGTTCAAATTTGTTACCTTATTTTCAACAAAACATAAAAGATTTTTCTAAAAGTATAGAAGAAAGAGGCTCACAAAATGCACGAGTCATGGTCTGTTTAGCTACAACGCCAAATACTGCGGATCTCATGGAATTAAAGTATGATAATGGAAGTTGTATCGTTGAGAATATTAGAACTTATGACAATCAAAAATTTACTTCGCAAGAGGGTATTTCTAATATATTGAAGGCTATAAAAGAATATGCGCCTGGAAAGAAATATGGATTAATTATCGGCTGCCATGGAATGGGATGGTTGCCAGTAATTCATACAAAATCCAATGAAACTCAAGAGATATTTCATTATAATGTAAGTAATGGCCCAATGACAAGATATTTCGGTGGATTAACACAGGAATATCAAATAGAAACGTCTGTCTTGGCTCAAGCAATTTTAGAGTCCGGAATTACTATGGAATATATACTATTTGATGATTGCTATATGTCTTCAATCGAGGTTGCATATGATTTAAAAGATGTCACGAAATATTTAATAGCTAGTCCCACTGAAGTAATGGCATATGGATTCCCATATCATGAATGTGGGAAATATCTTATAGGAAATGTTGATTATGAGGGAGTTATTCAAGCATTTTATGAGTTTTATAGTCAATATACATATCCATATGGTACAGCAGCCGTTACGAATTGTCAAGAATTAGAACAATTGGCAAATATTGTGAAAAGAATTAATATCGAAAATCAAAATAATAATATATCAGCAAATAGTATCCAGATAATGGATGGATATACTCCGACTATTTTCTTTGATTTTGAAGACTATATTAATAAGATTTGTAATGATAGTGTGCTTCTTGATGAATTTTCAAATCAATTGAGGAAAACAATATTATTCAAATGTCATACTCCACAATACTATTCTGCTTTTAAAGGAATATTGCCCATTAATCATTATTCTGGTATTACTACTTCTGATCCTAGTAGTAATAGACTTTCAAATCCAAAAATATATACACGATGGTATAATGCCACCCATTAATTTGTAAGTAACTAATCAAAATTAAGCGACATGTTTAGAGAAGTTTATACGCAACCCCTTTCCGATATCCGCCAAAGCTCTGTTGGTGGTATAGAAAAGCATGTCAGAAGTTATATAATCTTGTGGTCTTATCCACTTGCCTTTAAGAATACGCCAAAGTGTTTCCGCAATATTCAATTGTGGCGAATATGGAGGCAAGAAAAAGAGGAAAAGTCCTCTTTGCTCCCATATTGGGCGAAGTTCTTTGATCTTCTTGTTTCTATGTACGGAAGCATTGTCAAGGACAACAAAAGTGTCCATCTCCAAGTTGAACGAAAAATCATCAAGGAAACTGAGGACTTTATCTGCCGTCATCTTTTCGAATGTGGTGAATCCATTGTAACGGTTATCACGGTCAATCATTCCAAATATATTGAGTCGTGCTACCCTTTGGGATGGGACATAAACATCCTCCCCTTGCAGTTGCCAACCGTAAGGGACATATCCTTCAGTACAAGTGTGGCTCTCATCAGCATAATAGAGCCTAATACGTCCTTCAGACGCTTGACTTTCAAGTTCTTGCAACTTCTCGACTTTGTATTCATAGAGTTGCGGCGAGGGTACTCCCCTTGGGCGTTTTCTTATTCGCTTATATCTTGCGCCAATGCTGATAAAAAACGTTTGAATGTTGAGTCGCTTGCCTCTTTGCCCGAGGCTTGCTCCCATGCCGCTCTTGCCTTGCTCACGCTCTGTCTGTCTTGCTCTATTGCCCGACGCACTGCATCCTCGTCCGAACAGTCCATGATAGGTTTTCGACCTCTGCCTGAACGGGTATTCAATCCGTCGATTCCTTCGGACTTGAAACGTTTTACCCAAGCGTTTACGCTCACCTGGCTCATTTCCGTTTGCACACCCGCTGCTGCAGAAGACAGTCCGTCTGCTTTCAGTAACACAGCACGACAACGCATGCGGAAGCAGTGCTTTTCGCCTAAGCGAAATCCCTTTTCGAGTGCGAGGCGTTCTGCCTCTGTCAACTCCAATACTTTTGGCTTTCCCATTACATATAAAACGGGAAAAGACAATAAATATTTTATGTAAACTAATTTTGATTACCTACTTACTATATTTTGTTTTACGATGGACAGAAAGTTTATGTTGTGATTTTATCCAAATCATCTGTTATATACAGTTCCACCCAATTACAAATTAGTGCTATATATTTATAGAAACTGTAATTGGGTGGATAAATAGCCGGTGTAAGAGCAACTGAAATCTCTTCAATCATGTTCGCCACCGGTGTCTGCTTCCGACATGTCCGTATCCAGGGCTTGACACAATGCCATTCGCTGTTCACGACCGACATCTTTTCCGTTTACGAAGTTTCTCACTTCATCGGCAATTACGTTGTAATGGAAAAAATCATCGCTCTTGGTCGCATAAAGAACCGGATCTAATTCTATGCCTTGTGCGGATAGCTGTTCAACCACGCCTGTCATTTCGGCTGAAAGTGGTCCGTCAACAGGTCGTACGCTCAACATCCCGTTCATCATTTCCTCCTTTTCATACCGATAATTGATGCCCGGAAACAGTTTTCCCCAGTGGGAGTTGAGCAACATAGTACTCTTCCAGCTTGTCTTGAAACCTCTGCCGAGAGTTTCGCATAACCTTTCCCACTCACCACTTGATATGCGCTCGTTGCCCAGACAGTCGGACAGGTAGTTAATGATATGATAGGAAGCAACGCAGAACACACTGACGTTGGACCGCCCGTAAAAATAGGTATATTTGTCTTTAGAGGACACCATCATCTTTAATTGCTGAATTCAACTTGCAAATGCAACAGAATTCTGATTAATAATTTGTTTAAA
>ERZ1023862.274-NODE-274-length-11684-cov-7.795339_pt1 | contig 11684 bp, 7 predicted proteins | sample MGYA00380388_ERZ1023862 | MGnify/ENA primary metagenome ERZ1023862 (study PRJEB33179, sample SAMN07449007) | human gut metagenome | biome: Human-gut; feature: Human associated habitat; material: Faeces | host: Homo sapiens | place: India: Bhopal | collected... | reverse complement strand
ATACCGTCGTCGGCAGCATTGACGTGGCTGTCGCGGATGATGACGTGCTGGCAGTCTACGATGTCGATACCGTCGTTGTTCCAGTAGGCGCGATTGAGCACATCTACGCGCTCGATGAGCAGGTTCTTGCACTGGAAGAAGACGAGTCCCCAGCAGGCGCCGTTGCGCAGATGGAGTCCGCTCACCTCGATGCCGTCACAGGCATTGATGGTGAAGAGGTTGGGGCGCATGGCCTCGCGTGGGCGGTTGAGTCGGTCAAAGTAGTTGGGGTCGGGGCGCACGCCAGTCTTGTGCAGGCTGTCGATGGCGAGAGCCAGCTCGCAGCCGCGGGCGTCGATCGTGCCCTCGCCGGTGAGCTTGATGTTCTTGGCTTGGTATGCCTCGATGAGCGCGAGGCTCAGATAGTTCCACTTCTTAGGGTCGCTGCGGTCGGCGCCCTCCTTGGTGATGTCGATGTAGTCATAGGGATTGGTACTGCCCAAGAGGGTGGCGCCGCTCTTGAGGTGGAGCTCTATATTGGAACGCAGCTCGAGGGTACCGATGACATAGTTGCCGGGCTCGAAGACGATGGTGCCGCCGCCCTTACGACTCAGGTCGTCAATGGCGCGCTGGATGGCGGGAGTGTTGACGGTCTGACCGTCGGCTACGAGTTTGAGAGCCGTAGAGCTCACGGTCTTGGCAGCTTCGGCCACAGTGGCAACGAGCATCATGGCTGCCACGAGGATATAGTTACGGTATTTCATAATGTTTGCTATGGGCAGCGACTGCCCGATGATAGTTGTGGTTGTTATTAATGTCTATATAAGTATATGTAGATTAATCGTGACGATGGCACTTGCCACAGTGCTTGGGCTCGGGCAGAGTGATGTTGACACCCTCATCCTTGTAGCCATTGACATTGACCTGACAGATGGCGGGACGGAAGTCGCGGTCGCGCAGGGTGAGGTTGACATTGCGCAGGGTGATGCCCTCGACGTGGCGCAGGAAGAAGGCCCAGGCGGGGAGCTCGCCAAACATGGTGAACTCAGGGTAGCGGTCGTAGTTTTCGGGAACCTCGGGCGCCTTGACATAGGCCATACCCTTGTCGGCACGACCGGGAGCGCTGATATTGATGTTCTCGAGCACCACGTTCTCTACAGGATGACCGGGCCAACCGGTGATACTTGAGGGGAAGGGGTTGTGGAAGTAGCTCACCTCGGGGCCGCGGATATCATAGTCGGTGTCGGGACGGCCGAAGGCGAGCTCAACATCCATATTGCGCAGGGTGATGTTGCGGATATAGCCCTGGTCGTTCTGGGCACGGTTGCCCAACTTGACGAAGATGGCGTTGCCGGTATTGGTTGCCTTGAGACCGTCGACTACGATGTTCTCTATCTGCGAACCGTCGACGCTCTCGATGGCGATGCACGAGCGGAAGGTGTCGATTACGCGAATGTTGGTAATGGTGATGTCGCGGAAATTACCCCAAGTGGCAGTGCCGAACTTGACAGCCGAGGCAGAGCTGCGTATCTCGCAGCTGTCGATGACGAGGTTCTGGCTTACGCCGCGCTTGTGGTAGCTCTTCAGGCAGATGCCGTCGTCGGCAGCATTGATGCGACAGTTGGTGATGCGCGAGTCGCGGCAGTCGGTCATGTCGATACCGTCGTTGTTCCAGTAGGCACGGTTGTAGACATCGAGGTGATGGAGGTTCATATTGGAACAGAGGTCGAAGGAGAGACCCCAGCAGGCGCTGTTGCGCAGATGGAGGCCGGCGATTTCGACTCCGTCACACTCGGAGAAGAAGAAGAGCTTGGGGCGCATAATCTCGCTGGGACGACGCAGACGCTTGCTGTAGTTGGGGTCACTCTTCACGCCACATTTCACGAGCGAGTCGATGGTGAGTGCCAGCTCCTGACCCTGTCCGTCGATGACTCCCTCGCCGGTGAGGGCGATGTTGCGGGCACCCTGGGCGAGCACGAGGGCATACTTGGAGTTGTCCTTGCGCACCACGTCGCCGTCGCCCATCACCTGCAGCTGGTAATAGTCATCGGGATTGGTGCTGCCCAAGAGCACGGCACCGCGCTCGAGGTGGAGCTCTACCCCACTCTTCAGCTGGATGGCCCCGGTGAGGTAAAGGCCCTTGCTGATTGACAACTTGCCGCCGCCCTTCTTAGACAGACGGTCGATGGCGTTCTGGATTGCTTCGGTGTTAAGGGTCTTGCCATCGGCAACGAGCTTGAGCGACGCCGAGGTAACCACTTTGGCGGCGCTGAGGCTGAGCGACAGCATCGCCATGAGGATGAATGATACGGTCTTCTTCATGATAAGGCAAAGATAGCAAAAAACAGAGTGACACACAAAAAGTTTAGCATTAATTCGTGTTATTTTTTCAATCATTCAAGTAATTACTGGGCGGGACGAGGGAAGGACTGATAATTACCGCCTGGGTTTTAGAAAGTTTAACGATTAGGATTTGAGCGGTTAGAAGAATAGTGTTAGCTTTGCATGACAGAGAGTACATGTGCCCAGAACCCGAGGGCAAGTACGGCAATGCCCCTTACAACAATAAAAAAACTACTGTTATGAGTAACTACACCTCGCTGGACGAACCGCAATTACTGGTGTCTATTTCAGACCCCTCGCTACTGGGGAAACTCAAGAATGCAATAAAGATGCTGAATGGCGTCAGCGCAATCACTGTGCTCAAACCCAAGAAGACAGAATTGGAGATGGCCAGAGAAGATGCCGCAGAAGGAAGAGTGACCCAATGGAGTTCGGTAGATGAAATGTTTGATACTGTTCTGAACTGAGTCCTCCCCTCTCCCCACCCCCAAGCTCAAGGATATGACAAAGCCCGAAACCTGCAGATGGTTTCGGGCTTTGTTGGTTCTCGTGGGGAGAGGCGGCAGACTATTTGAGAGTCAGCTCAACGATGGTGTCCACACCCTTGGGCACAGCGGGGAGCTCAAGGGTCACGCCCTCAGCGTTCTTGCTGACACGCACCTTCTGGTGACCGTCATACATACGTGCACTTGCCACACGGCGTTCGGTGAGGGGGAGGAAGAGGGCACGGTCCTGGCAGTTCATGATATGCACATAGAGGGTGTTGCCCTTCTGGGTGGTAACGCCCCAGTCATGGGGACGCACGATGCCACCGCGGGTGCCGTAGATGGTCTCGCCATAGCGGCCCATCCAGTCGCCGATAGCCTTGAGGCGCTCGACAGCCTCTACGGGCAGCTTGCCGTCGGGGCGGGGACCGATGTTGATGACATAGTTGGCATTGTTGCCGGCAGCCTTGATGATGTGCTGGATGATATATTCAGAGCTCTTGTACTTCTTGTCGGTGATGTCGTAGCCCCAGACCTTGTTCATGGTCATCACAGTCTCCAGAGGCAGCTGTCCTATCACCGTTCCCTTGGAATAACCAGCAGTGTTCTGACCGGGCAGGTCCTGCTCAAAGGTCTGCAGGTCTTCGCCGGGCTTGGGGGCCTTGTGGTGGTTGTTGGCCACGAGACAGCCGGGCTGCAGGCGGTGGATAAGGCTGTATTGCTCGTCGAGGCGCCAGTCAAACTTGGGGTTGTTCTTCTGGTCCCAGTAGCCGTCAAACCAGATGGCACCGATGGGGCCATAGTTGGTGAGCAGCTCGGTGAGCTGGTGCTTCATGAAAGCGAGGTAGGAGTCGTAGTTGTACTGGTCCTTGGGCTTGCCGACACCCATACCGCTCCATCCCTGAGGATAGTCGGGGCGCGACCAGTCTACGTGTGAATAGTAGAGGTGGAGCTTGATGCCATACTTCTGACAGGCATCAGCGAGCTCCTTGAGCACATCGCGGTGGAAGGGGGTACCATCGACGATGTTATAGTTATTGGCCGATGTCTTGAACATCGAGAAGCCATCGTGATGACGGGTGGTAAAGGTGACGTAGCGGGCACCGGCTGCCTTGAACGCCTTGACCCATTCCTCGGCGTCGAACTTGGAGGGATAGAAACCGTCGGCCAGGTGGGTATATTCCTTATAATTAATGTTGCGGTTACTCATCACCCACTCGCCGTTGCCGAGCATGGAGTAGAGTCCCCAGTGGATGTAGATGCCAAACTTGTTGTCCTGGAATTCGGTACGGGCCTTGAGGATTTCGGGCGAAGCCTGATACTGAGCCGAGGCGGTAAGGCATGCCACCATCAGCAGGAGTAGTGTTGAAATTTTCTTCATGACATTGATGATTGTTATAACGCACACAAAGTTAAGGATTTTGGCTGAAAGAGCCAAACGAATGTCCGCTTTTTAGCAGACTATCCCCCAAGATTTTGAGAGCCCCGCCATAGACGGGCGACCTACAACCCACATCGCCGACACCATGTCCACGGAGGACACGATGTCGGCGATGCCTATATATATTAATAAGGTGTAACCCTTACTTCACTACCTTATGGCCGTTGATGATGTAGACGCCGTGGGGGAGCGAGCTGGCGTCGGTGCCGAGATAGACACCCGAGAGGGTGTAGATTCCCACCTTGGCGGGACGGGCAGAGGGAGTGTAGACATTGTCGATACCCGACTCTACGCTGGTCTGGATTTCAACCTCATCGAGGAAGAGACGGCAGGAGTTGAAGGTGAGCTGCGTCTTGCCCGAAGCTCTCAGCGTGGTGCTGCAGTCGGTCCACTGGCCTTCGGTCAGGTTGAAAGTAGTGGTCGACAGCGTACCGTTGCTGGTAGAGAGGGTGAGCGTATTGTTGTTGTTCTTGTCGAAGGGAGCAGCCTTGAACTTGATGGTGACAGGCGTGTTGGCGTCGACATTGAATAAAGGACTCGTCACATCATAGGTGCCTGACGCGCTGCCATTGCGACCTACGACGGCACACTGATAAGCGCCCTTGAGGGTCATACCAGCATCCCATCCTGTAACATCGGGTTCGAAAGTACCATTGGCAAAGTTTCTTGCCATCAAAGTGCTGGAGGGCTTGTAGAAGCCATTGTCGTCGTTGGCACCGGTACCGAGACAGCGGTCGAAGGTCTCGTTGAGCAGATAGCCTTCCTGAGAAGCACCGTTGTTGAGGTTGGCAAAGTTGAACGAAGCCAGACCGCCCGAACAAGACATCTTGCTGATGAGGATGTTCATGAGCATCTTGCCGTTATTGTCGTTATACACCACACAGGCAGGACTGGTGCTGTTGCCCAGACTGTTGTGACCGCCATAGGGCCATGCGTCGCCAGCCTCTGTTTTATCGCTCTTGTCATTGTCGGCAGGGATGATGGTGATGCGCTCGTGGTCGTTGCCTCTATCAGGAGTATTGGGGCAGTTCCACTGCCAGAGAGTAGGATTGTAGTCGATATGGTTGATCATAATGCCCGAAGCCGCGATATACTTGTCCCAACCTTCCTGCTGACGGTTCTCGATGAGATAGTACTCATTGCTACTGCCGGGGTTGGTCACTTTGTAGACTTCGCCACCCTTGGCAGTGGTCTTCAGGTCCTTGACGCTGCAGGTAAGAGTTTCAGAGAGGTCAACGGGCTTGATCCATCCGCCGACCATCTTCTCATAAGCGGTGTAGCCGGCAGGACAATACTCGTTGCCATTGTAGCTGCCCGAGCACATGATGTCCCAGGTGCCCATGCCAAACCAGGTGTTGCCGGTGCCCGAGTTGGCGCGGGTGTCGTACATGTCGGGATAACCCAAGCAGTGGGAAAACTCGTGGCAGATGGTGCCGATGCCCATATAGCTGCTGGCACTGCGCAGCTCGTTGGAGCAGGCGTAGACGCTGACATACTTGTTGCCATACTTCACAGGCGAAGCGAGCTGCCACTTGTGGGGCCATACGGTATCGGCGCCGCCACCGGTAGCCTCGCCACGGCCGGCATAGATGACATAGACTTCCTCGACAAAGCCGTCGCCGTCCCAGTCATAGGGCGAGAAGTCGAGGCCATCGGCATAAGCCTTGTTGCAGGCATCAAGTATCATACCGCGGGCGTTCTGGTCGTTGCCACCGACATTGCCACCATAAGAAACCTGCGAGCCGAGGGTATAGGGACCTACCACGTCGAAGGTGATGTTGAAGACGCCACCGCTCTGGGCGCTGAAGTAGTCTGCCACACTGCCTACAAACTTGCCTTCTTTGAGACCTTTCTCATTGGCCACGCGGTTGTAGTAAGCCTGGGGGTCGTCCATCGTGAAAGCGACGTCAGAGAACTGGGCGAGGATAATGAGGCAACGCTTCTCGCCGGAGAAGTTGACACGCTGTGCCACCTTCTCTCTCCACGACTTGCGCTGCTTGCCCTGACTGCGGGCAGGCTCCATCTGGCTGCGCATGTTGGTGGCGTTGAGCTGCAGCTGCTGCATGTCTGCCACACGCAGCACATCGTTGCTCTCAAGGGTGTAACAGGCGCCGTTCTCGGCTTTCCAGTAACGCATAAACTCGTCGCCACACAGCTGTACGCGAACAGTCTTGCCATTGGCGGTCTTGAAGATGCGCCACACGCTTGGGTCGGCGGGGACGGCATGGACTGCTACTGTAGCTACCAACAGCAACAGTGCAGTAAGGAATCTTTTCATCATGATTTGAATTATTTTATTTGACATTTTTGTCGATAACGTGTTCATTAGCAAACTCGTATGCAAAAATAATTATTTTTTCCAACCTAACGGCTATCATCGGGCAAGAAAATGAGGTCAGGGTATAAAAAAAGATTGCCGGCGCTGTGCCGGCAATCTTTTTTATTGTCATTTTCGCGTGAACCATCACGCTGAAAGTGATGCTCGATTAGCGGGTCATGGTGATGCTCTTAACCTGGAACCATGCAGCGCGCATGAATGTTCCATCAGCACCGAAGATGGCACCAGCCAAGACCTTGTCGGGATCGAAGGTGACAGTCTTGAAGTCTGCACTCCAGCTACCATCGATAGGCTCGGTGGTAAGACCCTGTGATGTGCTCTGATAGAGGCATACGTAGTTGGGGGTGTTGCCAAGACCGAAGTCGACACCGTCGGCAAACTTGTAAGAACCAAGTTCGTCGAATGCCAGCGAGCCCTGTCCGGTAGCCTTGTCGTAGTCATACTTGAGCACGGCCATTGTCCAGTCATAGCCCATCATGCCATAGACATAGAGATAGTGGTTGTAGTCCTCGCTGTCCTCATCGCCGCCGGTCACGGTTACTGACCACTCCTGAGCAGCACCCTTGGAGGTGACGCACTTCATCTTCCATACACCCTGGAGTTTCTCATAGAACTCAGAGTCGTTGTCACGAAGTACAACATTGGTAGAAGAGTTGGCACCTACCTTGGCACCATCGGCAGAAACGATAAAGAGTTCGAAAGTACGGTCTTCATTGATCGCATCGTCATCGACGGTCTTGACTTCTACCTTGCCGGCACCGTCAGAGATGACGATGGTGGTATCGGTGACCATATAGTTGACGTCCTTCTTGGCAGGGTTGTTGCCCGACTCTCTCATTGACACATGTACACGCACGGGTGCTGTAGTCTCACCTTTGACAACGATAGGCACATTGAAAAGACCTGCACCTTCCTTGACCTTGACTTCTGTCTTGCCCATCTCGACGGTTACGTCGGCATTGGTGTTCCAGCTGGCATCATCGTCCGAGCAGGCCGCAAAGAAAGCGGTCACTGCAAGGAGCATAAACAATTTGATATATTTCATACTGTGATGTATTCTTTAATAGTTATACTGATTAATCGGCGTATCCGGGGTTCTGCTGAGTTTTCAGCTTGGGGTTGCTGTCGAGCTCGCTCTGAGGAATAGGCCATGTGTAACGATAGTCGCCAGCCTTATAGGTAACGCTTGCGCTCTTCACGGTGATGATACCGTTGAGACCCATAGCGGCAGGATAGTCGGCAGTACGGCTGAAGCCGAGACCCAGACGACGCAGGTCGCTCAGACGGAAGCCCTCGCCTACAAACTCAAGCTGACGCTGACGCAGAGCCGAGGTGAGCAGCTGCTCAGAGGTGAACGAAGCGGCCTGGTAGTCCTCGATACGGTTCTTGAGGAAGTCGTTCAGATAGCTTGAGCCATCCACATTGGTGCGGGCAGCAGCCTCGGCAGCGATGAGGTACATCTCAGAGAGACGGAAAGGCTTGCACATGTTGACCAAGTTGTTAGCGCTACCGGTACGCAGTGAGCTGTTGCCGGGGAACTTGACAAACTGGTACAGAGCATAGGTGCTACCCTCGACCTTTACACCCTCGTTGACCTCGAAGAATGTGTCGAAGCGCACGTCGCCTTCAACAGCAAAGGTATTCAGAGTGGCGTAGGTGGGGATATAGTCGCAAGTCTGGTTGTCGGAAGAGATGTAAGCACCACCTACCGAACCGCCAAGCTCAGTGTTGGACATGAAGGGGCGGAAGATTACCTCAGTACCGGCGTCATTGGTCCAGAGCTTCTTGTAATCGGCAATGGTGGTAAGTGTATAGGCACCGTTGGTGATTACGTCCTTGGCCTTGGCAAGAGCAGTGGCATAGTCGCCCTTGACGAGAGCCACACGAGCCATCATAGCCTCTACGGCAAACGAAGAAACGTAAGCGGCATTGGGCTTGAGCAGGTCGGCTACATCACTGGCACCGCTGGCCTCGTAGGCCTTGATGCCGTCGTAGGCATTGGCAAGGTCGGTCTCGATGAGACTGAAGGTCTCTGCCAATGTGCTGCGGTCGGGATAGTAGGATGCATTGGACGTAGGATAGTAGACCGTCTGCAGGGGCAGACCAGAGTGCTCAGCCTCGGGATTGGTCTGTGTGTAAGACTGGCAGAAGTGGTCGGCCAGGAAGAAGTAAGCATAGGCACGGGTAAACGAAGCCTCGGCGCGATAGCGTTTGATGGCAAGCACCTGGGCATCGGTAAGACCCTCCTGAGCCAGCAGCTTGTCGGCCTCTTCCATCAGCTTGTTACAGTTCTTGATGACGCTGTAGCAGCCACCCCACATGCTCTCGATTTCGCCGGTAGAAGCGAGGATGTTACCGCTGTTGAGCTCACCGTTACGGTTACCGTTGCTCAACAAGCCCACAAACTCGTCGGCTACCAGGTCGGGCTGGTAGAGCCAGCCGCCGGAAGTAAGACCGCGAAGATTGCTGTAGAGAATGTTACGGAACTGATAGAGGTCCTTCTCGTTGCGAATTGCGGACTGGTCGTCAAGAGCTCCGAAGGGCTTCTGGTCCATGCTACATGAAGTAACGAACAATGTCGCAAGCAACATCAGTGAAAAATATATTTTTTTCATATTCTTTTCCATTTATCGTGTTATATTGTTAGAATGTAACTTCGGCACCGAGCACGAACTGGCGGGTGTTAGGATAGTTGAACCTGACCAAGTTGATATCGGGCTCTGGGTCATAGCCAGAGAACGAAGTAATGGTGAAGAGGTTACGAGCGATACCAAATACCTTGAAGCCCTTGACATAGCGCAGAGGAGCAAGCCACTTCTTGGGCAGGTCGTACTGGAGGCTCAGGGTCTTCATACGCAGGAATGAAGCGTTGTCGAGCAGATGGTCGTCGAGCTGGGTCACGTTGTATCCAGCAGCAGGGATGTCGGTAATCTGACCGGGCTTGGTCCACATGTTCAGCATCTTGGTCTGCTGGTTCCATGAAGTAGCGTTGGCGGGGTTGGCGGTGAAGATTTCCTCGTTCATCAGCAGGTACTTGCCGCTCTGCCAAGCGAAGTCAGCGATGATGGCAAAGCCCTTCCAGGTGAAGTTGGTACCGAAACCACCAATCCAGGGGGCATAACGGTTCTTGCCAGTCCATACAGTACAGTTCTCCTCGCTGAAGGTCTTGGTGATGTTGCCATCCTTGTCGTACCACATGGGGGCACCGTCGCGTGGGTCAACGCCTGCACGGCGGGGCAGATAGAACTCACCATAGCTGCGGCCTACCTCATAGCGTACACCGGTATTGGCGATGGTATAGTTGTCACGACCGGCAAAGAGCTCGGTGATTTCGTTCTTGTTGTAACCTACGTTGGCCTTGAAGGTCCAGCGCATGTCGCGAGTCTTGATGATGTCTACATCGACGTCGGCTTCAAATCCCTTGTTGACCATCGAACCTACGTTACCCACACCAGCAGAGAAACCAGTGGTGAAAGAGTAAGGAACGTCCATAATCATATCGGTACTCTTGTTCTTGTAGAGGTTGATGTTGACACCCAGACGGTCAAAGACGCGGGCATTGATACCGAAGTTGAGCTTGCCCACCTTCTCCCAGGTCAGCATATAGTTGGCAGCCTGTGCGATACCCAGAGTGGTCTGGCCGTTGTAGAGCGAACCCTGGCCATAGAGACCGAAGTACTCGTAGGCACCAGGACCTGCGTCACTACCGGTAGTACCATAGTTGAGACTCAGTGAGGCATCGTTGAGCCAACTTACGTCCTTGAGGAAGCTCTCCTTCTTGGCATCCCACTTCACACCGAGTGACCAGAAGGTACCCCAGCGGTGGTCGGGAGCAAACTTGGAGCTACCATCGCGACGGATAGAGCTGTAGAAATAATACTTCTCCTTGAAGTTGTACTCCAAAGTGGCGAAGAGTGAGTTGGCAACAACCTTGGTCTGAGCATCCTCGAGGTCAGAGAGGGCAACGTTAGTACCGCTGGTGATGTTCATCAGACGGGCATCGGCATGACCTGTTGCGAAGGCACCAAACTGCCAGTCCTTGGTGATGCGGGTTTCCTCACCGACCAGCACGTCGATGTTGTGGTCGCCAAAGCCCTTGCGGTATTCAGCAGTGTGGATGAGGTTGTACTGATAAGAAGAGGTATAACGGTTCTGTACGGCACCGGTGTTGACAGAGCCTACAGCACCACTACCTACGATGTCGCCCATAGGAGTCTTGAAGGTCTCCCAAGGCAGGTTACGGTTGTCGAGGGTCTGGTTGACCAGCTCGAGCGACTGCTGGGCGGTCAGGGTAAGACCGTCGATAGGAGTGAGCACCTCATTGAGTGAAGTGTTGAGGGTGATACGCTTGCGGAAAGAGCGACGGTATCTGCTGTCCTGCTCCATGGTCTTCAGGCCAGTGTAGTGCAGATAGTCGGCCTTGGCGCCCTTGATGAGCTTGCCGCTTTCGTCGAAGCTATAATAATAAGGTACGTCGAAGGGCAGAGCCTTACGGGCAAATACCAGAGGGTTGTTAGTATAGACCTCTTGGGCACTATTACCGGCGCTCCATACGGCGTTCTGCTCGAAGTCCTGAACACCGATGTTGGCGCTGTAGCCCACCTTGAAGAACTTGTTCAGACGGGCGTTGATACGGGCATTGAGGACAGAGCGCTGCATAGCAGACTTCTCTATCAGACCCTGCTGCTTGTGGTGGTTGTAAGACAGATAGTAGTTGACTGTCTGGCTACCGCCCTGCATGGTGGCATTGATATCATAAGTAGGAGCCGAGCTGCTCAGCACCTCGTCATACCAGTTGGTATTGAGGCCGTAGTTCTTGACCAGATTGCGGATTTCGTCGCTCACGGGCTGACCGATCATATCGCGGAACTGTACGTACTGCTCAGAGTTCATCATCTCCGCACCGTCGGAAGTAGGAGAAGAAACACCCCACTGGGCCTTGACGCTAATCTGGGCGCTCTCGTTGTAACGACCCTGCTTAGAGGTGATAAGGATCACACCGTTGGCAGCACGCGCACCGTAGATAGAACTAGAAACAGCATCCTTGAGCACGGTGATATTTGCAATGACCTCAAGCTTAAGGGTGCTGAAGAATGAA
>ERZ1023862.272-NODE-272-length-11719-cov-8.256344_pt1 | contig 11719 bp, 14 predicted proteins | sample MGYA00380388_ERZ1023862 | MGnify/ENA primary metagenome ERZ1023862 (study PRJEB33179, sample SAMN07449007) | human gut metagenome | biome: Human-gut; feature: Human associated habitat; material: Faeces | host: Homo sapiens | place: India: Bhopal | collected... | reverse complement strand
TGAAAAAAGCAAATAAAGCATCCATTTCAAAGATGAAATCTGTAATCATTTCAGAACAAGGTCAAAAAGATATTTTTGAATTTACAGAAGAACTACAAAACATTCTTAAGGAACTAAAGAAAGAATCTACAAAAAAAGATATGGATACCCCAAAAGAAACAAATTACAATATAGACAAGCAATATTGGTGGCTCGTAGCCAGTCCTAAGATTTGGAGTTTCTCCAAGATGAAGGTCGGTGAAATCCAAGACTATACTCTTTATAATGAGAATGGCAATCCACGAAGAATCTTTCAGAACTTCGTGAATGCCAAGAAAGGGGATATTGTCATAGGATATGAGGCCAACCCTGTGAAACAAATCGTTGCCATTGCCGAAATCGACACGCCATCAGATGGGCAGCATATTTGTTTCAAAAAAGTTGAATCCCTGCAATACCCTATCGACTACGCCTCATTCAAGGATGCACCAGAGCTAAAAAGCATGGAATTCATTCAAAACAAGAATGGCTCACTATTCAAAGTTGCCCCTGACGAATATGAGTACCTGATTGATCTCATCAGAGAATCCAATCCAAAAGAAGAAAACAAACAGCTGAAACCCTATACACAAGAGAATTTTCTCAATGAGGTATATATGAGCGAAGAAGACTATACCAAGCTGCGCTTGCTCTTGCAAAACAAGAAGAACATCATCTTGCAAGGAGCACCTGGCGTAGGTAAGACATTCTCCGCTAAGAGATTAGCTTACTCTATGATGGGGGATATAGACGAATCGAGAATCGAATTCATCCAATTCCACCAAAATTATAGCTATGAGGATTTCATGATGGGGTATCGACCAAACGAAGATGGTGGATTCGAACTCAAAAAGGGAGTTTTCTATAACTTCTGTAAAAGAGCCCAAAGTAATCCGGACAAAGATTACTACTTCATTATAGATGAAATAAATCGAGGAAACCTGAGCAAGATATTTGGTGAATTGTTAATGCTAATAGAAAAAGACTATCGAGACACAGAAATTAAATTGGCTTATAATGGCGAAATGTTCTGTGTGCCAAGCAACCTATATATAATAGGTATGATGAATACGGCTGATCGAAGTCTTGCCATGATAGACTATGCCTTGCGCCGTCGATTTAGTTTCTATGAAATGACTCCTGGATTTGACACTGAAGGTTTCAAGAAGTACCAAGAGTCCATAGGAAATGATAAGTTTGATAGCGTTGTCAATGCCATAGTTTCACTCAACCAAGACATTACCAATGACGATTCTCTTGGTTCAGGGTTCTGTATCGGTCATAGTTACTTCTGCTCCTCCAAACCAAAAGACATCAACGACTTGTGGTTGGAAAATATTGTGGAATACGACCTCAAGCCAATGCTTAGAGAATATTGGTTTGACAACGATTCGAAGTATCAAATGGCTGTAGATAAACTATTAGATTCACTCAAATGACGAAAGACAAGAACATATTCATACTCAACATCTACTTTATGCTCACTTATGCTTTTCGTGAGCTAAAGCAGAACAATTATGAAGAGATTGCTGGTGAGGATTTCGACAATATACAACAATTGTTTGCCGAAATTCTCATCAAGGGTATCTCATGTCAATTGAAACAAGGCATCCTCAAGCAATATATCATTCGCAAAGACTCACTCCCTACCCTTCGTGGAAAACTTGACTTGAAAGTTACCATACAAAACAAGTTATGCAGAAAGCAAGAAATCGGTTGTGAATATGATGAGTTATCGGAAAACAACATCTTCAATCAGATTATAAAAGCTACAGTCTTTGGACTTCTCAAGCACGGAGCCATCAAAAAAGGTCAAAAGACTAAGCTAAAGAATCTCATGCTGTTCTTTTCAGGCATCGACATCATAGAACTAAGCACGGTAAAATGGAACATGCTGGCATTCGACAGAAATAACAAGTCCTATCAAATGTTGCTTTATGTCTGTTATTTCCTTACCGAAGATATTCTGATGACAACTGAAAAGGGAAAATATAAGATGAAATCATTTACGGATGAACACCTTTGTCGCCTTTTCGAGAAGTTTGTCTTAGAATACTATAGGGCTAAACATCCTGAATACAAGGCTCAAGCTGCACAAATAGATTGGAATATCGACCGAGAAGTATCTTCCACTCATGTTCTTCCTATCATGCAAACTGACATATTACTTACTCTCAATGACCGAACGCTCATCATTGACACCAAGTATTATGGACATACCATGCAAGTGCAATTTGACAAAGCGACAATACATTCTAACAACTTGTACCAAATTCATACATATGTCATGAATAAGGACAAACTGCATTCGGGCAAAGTGGATGGCATGTTGCTTTATGCTAAAACAGACGAAGACATCACACCCAATGGGAGTATGAAGCTTGCGGATGGCAATACCATATACTTCCGCACTCTTGACCTCAACGTACCTTTCGCTGAAATAGAGAAGCAATTAGAGGCTTTCGTATCGTATTCAAATTACTAAAAAGTACTGATAGTGGTGCCAAAAGTCCTAAAAAAATCGACTTTTGGCACCACTATCGGCACTTTTCTATGCTTTTCTGCTTATTTTTCAATATTTTATAGTATCTTTGCCCCATCATCAAAACGACAAAAGATATGCAGCAAAATATAATAGGAAGAAAGCGAGAAATCAACTTGTTGGAGATTAGCCAAGAAGAAAATTGGAATGAGCCGTGAGGACATCATGAAATCCTTAAAACTCACTTCTGGTGGAAAGTTGACCGAAGCCTTCAATGATTTGATAAGTTGTGACTTCATCAGAAAATACAATGCTTTCGGCAACAAGAACAATGGTGCCATGTTCCAGCTCACAGATTTGTACACCTTATTTTATTTACATTACACTAACAGAGCCCCTTTTTTAAGAGAGCTCAGTAATTCTAACATATCTGCTTATGTTAATATTTCTCCCCAAAAATAAAATAGACATTATGCAAAGAATGATTATCACTCTTTGCATAATGTCTATTCCTTTTTTCCAATCGTTTTCTAAAAGGTATTCAAAGACAAACTTAAAGATAGATATTCCTTCTGAGAATATTCATTTTAGAATGCAAGTATATAAAGGCAAGAACTATTTTATTTTACCGAAAGTAGCTTTAAACTCTTTAAATAAATATATGGATAATGAAAGAATTTGGCAATGGCAGAAAACATATATTATTGGCAAAACAAATGTAATATTAGACAGTTTAAAAGCTGGAGACATCGTTGGAGATATATGTACTGGTTTTTATAAAATTCGTAAGAAAACTTCTTTTAGATTATTATATTTTATTCCACCACAAAAAATAGGATATGTCATATTACCTTATATGTATAATGAAAAAGCAAATAGACTTTATGTTAAAAATATTAGTGATTATATAACTACACCGGATACAAAATACCTCTATTCTATAGATGATAATCACCTTATATGGATAGAAAATACACCATCTTATGAAAAAATACCGAATGAAGTATGTCGTTTGCAGATATATAATCATCCATCACTAAGCGTAGAGAGAGAATTAAAGGAAGAATATTTTAAGAAATAAGAGTTCTAATGGCTTAAAACACAACTAAATAACTTTGCTTGAAAGGGAAAAATAAAATAAAGTTCGAGAGTGTAAACTAAACTGTGTCAAACTACAATAAATGTAGTTTGACACAGTTTTTTAATTATGGACAACTTATAAATCGTTTACTTTAATAAAGAGTTTAAATGGAACAGCCGTGGAAACAAGGAGAACATGCAGCTCAGTTCTTCCTCTAGCCTTAATGCCAAACTTTACAAGGCTTTCTGCAAGAATCGTTTCTCGGTTACTCTTGAAGGTAACGACATCTTCAACAAGAGCAATCGTGACATACTATTCTACAATAAGGATGTCACGCTTTGGCAAAGCAGCACCAGCGATAGCCGTTCCTTGCTCTTGACATTCCAGTATAACTTCAATATGTCAAGAAGTCGATACAAGGGTCAAGGTGCTGGTAATGAAGAATTGAATCGCTTCGAATAATTCCAAAGAGCTTAATCTTTCTCCCCCAACCATTCTTCCAGCACCTGGCAATACTCATCATTTTGCTCGGCGAAAGGCATGTGGCGGGCTCCTACGAAGAGATGCCACTTGGAATCGGAGATACCATCATAGAGGGTCTTTGCCACCAAAGGAGTGCAGAGATCGTTGGTGCCACTCATCACCAAGCATGGCACTTGTATCTCGCCAAGGCGGTCGGTGTAATCATAATCACGGAGCGTACCTGTAGGAGTGTATTCGTTTGGTCCCCATCCATAGAGATAAGCCTCAGCACCTGCACGCTTCTTTCGGCGAAGGCACTCTGGACTATCCTCCGTCACCTCACCTGCACAATGCAGGAGCATGAAGTGTTCATTCGCCTTGGCATACGCCTCGCTCGAAAAGTCATCCTTCGCCTCAGCCTCAGCGATGGCACGCTGGTCTTCCTCCGACATAAACTTAATCATGCGATGTTGCTCACTTGCCCAAAGCTTGCTGCTCGAAAGAGTGCTGCTGAGGATGGCTGACTTCACGCCCTTTGCTTGCTTCTCTATCAGATAAATGATGGCGAGCATGCCACCCCACGACTGTCCCAAGAGATGAAAATGGTCGATGTGGAGATAGTCGATGAGCACACAGAGTTCGTTGAGCCAAGTCTCAGGAGTCCAGAGTTCGGGATGTCCCTCCACAAATGAGTTGCCACAGCCCAACTGGTCGTACATGATGACAGCTCTACCTGATTCCGCTACCCTATCCAATAGCTCGAAATAGTTGTGGGTACTGCCTGGTCCACCATGCAAGAGGATGATAGGGCTCTTGCCCTCCTCTGTTTTACCTACGATACGATAATATGTTTGATAGCCCATGAAGGGCATATATCCTTCCTTGATTTCCATTGTCTTCAAATGTTTATATATTATAATGTGCAAAAATATAAAAAATATGGCAATTAAACAAATATATCTTGCTTATTTTATCAAAAGAACTTAAATAATTTGGCTGTTTCTAGCTAATGCAATATCTTTGCATTCTAAATAATAATGAAACCAAATAAAATAGAATATATGTTTAGTGGAATCGTAGAAGAAATGGCTACCGTCGTAGCTATCAGACATGATAAGGAGAACATCGACTTCACATTGAGATGCTCTTTTGTTGATGAACTCGGCATCGACCAGAGCATGGCGCATAACGGCGTCTGCCTCACTGTGGTAGAAATCAAGGACGGTACTTATACCGTTACTGCCATGAAAGAAACCCTGGAATGCAGCAACCTCGGTCTACTCAAGGTGGGCGACAAGGTAAACGTGGAACGTTCTATGGTGATGAACGGCCGTCTGGATGGTCATATCGTACAGGGACACGTGGACGAGACTGCCAAATGTATCGCAATGAAAGACGCTGATGGCTCTACTTATTTTACTTTCGAATATGAGCTCAATAAGGAAATGGCAAGAAAAGGATATTTCACGGTCGACAAGGGCAGCGTTACCGTTAACGGCGTTTCGCTCACCGTCTGTGATCCTACAGACAACACATTTACCGTTGCCATCATTCCTTATACCAGAGAGAATACCAACTTCTGCGACATCGAAGTGGGAACGGTAGTGAATATCGAATTCGACATTCTGGGCAAATATATCGCTCGACTCAAGAGCTTTGAATAAGCCAGCAAAGTTAAGTACGGACGTTCTAAAAAACTTGCACATTTCTTGCGTTTTGCGCACAAAGCAAGACTAAATGGGCATTTTTTTAATAAAATATTTGCGTAAGCCATAAAAAAGTGTTACTTTTGCCCCCGTGTTTTGTCCCAAATTGAACATTGGACAGTAACTTATTAGACGATAGCAAGTCTGACAATCGCACTAGACGACGAACAACTTGAGTACTGAGCACTAACAAACTTAGGAAATTATAACAATAACCATTTTTAAAAATATGAGTTTAAAAATCGTAGTACTTGCCAAGCAAGTACCTGACACAAGAAATGTGGGTAAGGATGCGATGACCGCCGAAGGCACAGTAAATCGCGCTGCCCTTCCTGCAATCTTCAATCCTGAAGATTTGAACGCATTGGAGCAGGCTCTCCGATTGAAAGAGCAGAATCCAGGTTCTACAGTTGGTATTTTGACCATGGGTCCTCCACGTGCTGGCGAAATCATCCGCCAGGGTCTTTATCGTGGTGCTGATACGGGTTGGTTGCTTACCGACCGTCTCTTTGCCGGTGCTGATACATTGGCTACTTCCTATGCCCTTGCTACTGGTATCCAGAAGATTGGTGACGTTGACATCGTGATCGGTGGTCGCCAGGCTATCGATGGTGATACAGCCCAGGTAGGTCCGCAGGTGGCTCAGAAGTTGGGATTGAACCAGGTAACCTACGCAGAGGAAATCCTCAAGGTAGAGGATGGCAAGGCTACTATACGCCGCCTCATTGATGGTGGTGTGGAGACTGTTGAGGCTCCATTGCCATTGGTAATTACCGTAAACGGAAGTGCTGCTCCATGTCGCCCATGCAACGTGAAGCTCGTAATGAAATATAAATACGCTACCTGCCCTATGGAGCGCAAGGGTGATGAGCCTTGGGCCAACCTCTATGAAGAGCGCCCTTACCTCACTCTGAACCAGTGGAGCGTTGCCGATGTTGACGGCGACCCTGCACAGTGCGGTTTGAGCGGTTCACCTACCAAGGTGAAGGCCGTGAAGAACATCGTGTTCCAGGCTAAGGAAAGCAAGACCTTGACCAGCAGCGATGAAGACATCGACGGACTGATGAAGGAATTGTTGAACGAAAGTATTATCGGATAATTTTGAAAAAACAATGAACAACGTATTTGTATATTGCGAGGTAGAAGGCACAACCGTTGCCGAAGTATCTCAGGAATTGCTCACCAAGGGTCGTAAGCTCGCTAACCAACAGGGCGTGGAGCTCCATGCCATCGTGGCTGGTACCGGCATCAAGGGGCAGGTAGAGGATCAGATTCTCCCTTATGGTGTAGATAAATTATTTGTTTTCGATGCTGAGGGTTTGTTCCCATACACTTCAGCTCCACATACCGACATTCTCGTCAACCTCTTCAAGGAGGAGAAGCCTCAGATTGCATTGATGGGTGCTACCGTTATCGGTCGCGACCTCGGTCCTCGTGTTTCTTCTTCATTGACCAGCGGTTTGACCGCCGACTGTACAGAGCTTGAAATCGGTGATTACGACGACAAGAAGAGCGGCAAGCACTATGATGGTCTGCTCTATCAGATTCGTCCTGCCTTCGGTGGTAACATCGTGGCTACTATCGTAAACCCAGAGCACCGTCCACAGATGGCTACCGTACGTTCTGGCGTGATGCAGAAGAGCATCTACGAGGGTGAGTGCAAGAAGGAAGTAGTTTACCCTGAGGTAAGCAAGTATGTTCCTGCTGAGGACTTCGTAGTAAAGGTACTCGACCACCACGTAGAGGCTGCCAAGCACAACCTGAAGGGTTCTGCCATCGTCGTAGCCGGCGGTTATGGCGTAGGAAGCAAGGAAGGCTTCGACCAGCTCTTCGAATTGGCTCATCTCCTCCATGGTGAGGTAGGTGCTTCTCGTGCTGCAGTAGATGCAGGTTGGGTAGATCACGACCGTCAGATTGGTCAGACTGGTGTTACCGTTCATCCTAAGGTATATATCGCTTGCGGAATCTCTGGTCAGATTCAGCACATCGCCGGTATGCAGGATTCAGGCATCATCATCTCTGTAAACAACGATCCTGATGCTCCAATCAACAAGATTGCCGACTACGTTATCAACGGCAATGTTGAAGATGTGGTTCCTAAGCTCATCAAGTACTACAAGCAGAATTCTAAGTAATCTGCATTACACATTATTTAAACAAGAAAAGCAAAATGGCTAATTATTATACAGACCATCCTGAAATAGAGTTCCACTTGAATCATCCGCTTATGAAGCGTGTTGTGGACTTGAAGGAAAGAAATTATGTAGAAAAAGACCAGTTTGAAGATGCTCCTGTCAACTACGAGGATGCCATCGAGAACTACAAGCGATTGCTGGATATTACCGGCGATGTAGCTGCTAACATCATCGAACCAAACTCTGAGGATGTTGACCTCGAAGGTCCACACCTGGAGAACGGCCGCATGATTTATGCCAGCAAGACATTCGAGAACCTCGATGCTACCCGCAAGGCTGGCCTCTGGGGCTTGTCAATGCCTCGCCGTTACGGCGGCTTGAACCTGCCTAACGCCATCTTCTCTATGGCTTCTGAGATCATCGCTGCTGCTGATGCAGGCTTCCAGAACATCTGGTCACTGCAGAGCTGTATCGATACGCTCTATGAGTTCGGTTCTGAGGAGCAGCGCCAGAAGTACATTCCTCGCATCTGCGCAGGCGAGACCATGAGTATGGACTTGACAGAGCCTGATGCTGGTTCTGACTTGCAGCGCGTAATGTTGAAGGCTACACAGGATGAGGACGGCACATGGCGTCTGAACGGTGTGAAGCGTTTCATCACCAATGGTGACTCAGACATCCACCTGGTTCTGGCTCGTTCTGAAGAAGGCACCAAGGATGGTCGTGGTCTTTCTATGTTCATCTACGACAAGCGTGATGGTGGCGTAACCGTTCGTCACATCGAGCACAAGTTGGGTATTCACGGTTCTCCTACCTGCGAGTTGGTTTACAAGAATGCCAAGGCAGAGCTTTGCGGTAACACCCGTCTCGGTTTGATTAAGTACGTGATGGCTCTGATGAATGGTGCCCGTCTGGGTATTGCAGCTCAGAGTGTAGGTGTTGAGCAGGAGGCTTACAACGAGGGCTTGGCTTATGCCAAGGAGCGTGCTCAGTTTGGTGAGAAGATCATCAACTTCCCAGCCGTTTATGACATGCTTTCAAGAATGAAGGCAAAGTTGGATGCAGGCCGTTCACTCCTCTACTGCTGCGCTCGCTACGTAGATATCTACAAGGCTTTGGAAGACATCGCCCGCGACACTAAGCTCACTCCAGAGGAGCGTCAGGAGATGAAGAAATACACCCGCTTGGCTGATGCATTTACTCCATTGGCTAAGGGTATGAACTCTGAGTATGCCAACCAGAATGCATACGATGCCATCAGCATTCACGGTGGTTCCGGTTTCATCATGGAGTACAAGTGCCAGCGTTTGTTCCGTGATGCCCGCATCTTCTCTATCTATGAGGGAACTACCCAGCTTCAGGTTGTTGCAGCCATCCGCTACATCACCAACGGTACTTATCTCAGCATTATCAAGGAGATGTTGGAGAATGAGGTATCAGATGATTTGAAGGCATTGAAGGAGCGCGTGGCTAAGCTCGTAGAACTTTACGAGGCAGCCATCAACAAGGTGAAGGAGGCAAACGATCAGGCTGTTCACGACTTCCTGGCTCGCCGTCTCTACAACATGACTGGCGACATCGTAATGTCTCTTCTCATCCTCGATGATGCAACCAAGGCACCAGAGATGTTTGCCAAGAGTGCCAACGTATATGTTCGCATGGCAGAGGAGGAAGTTCTCGGTCATTCAGCATACATCCAGAACTTCAAGGCAGAAGACTTGGAGAGCTTCAAGGCATAAGACATTTATAAGAATCAGATAATTTAAAAAGTCCGTGGGCAATGAATGCTCACGGACTTTTTCATTTTATTTTCTTCTTTGTATTACTTCGAGTCATTGTTGTGTCTGCCACAATTTTTTGCTGCGGATGTCTTGCCGTAAACTTATTCGCTTCATAGTTCGACCTAAAAGTTGGTACATAGTCGTACAACTAAAGAGGGTTGCCACTAGGCTCAGCAGTCGGAATCTTCTAGAAACAGGCTTCGTATACTTAATATATTAGTCCATTGAATCTGATTAAACGCCTTTCGTTACTTACCCAGTCGTCTCGGTGCGGTTATTCAGTCATATTAGGCTTTAGCAGCAAATAATAATCTCTTTTTATAATCACAGCCATTCCCGAAAAGTGAACCAAATAACAAAAATCAGGAATAGGGATTTTCCCTTCTACTTTAGGGAATCCTTCTCTTTTTATTTCAAAAAAAAGCTGTACTTTTGCAACCATAAAACAATATAATAACTTATAAAAACAGTTTAGCTTATGAAAAGGAATGATTGGATGGCGCTCATCGCCACAACCATATTGATGTTTGCCGTATGTCTCACAGCTTCGGCTAAAGGAAAAAGAAACGTGGAGCGGGGAATGACCAAGCAGGAAGTTATAGCCATTCTTGGAGAACCTAAGCTCACCAGTTTCGACATGTTTGGGGACAAATGGGAATATGCCAAATATAATAATCTGTTTGGAGATTCCAAGTACATCACGGTCTTCTTCGACAGAAACGGAAAGGTAGTGCAGTACGATACAAGAATCATAGAACCAAACAGCCAGACGTCGAATGTACAGCAGTCACAACCCCCAACTCCACCCCTCTACGATGGAAGATGTGATCCAGATGGCAGAATGGATTACGGCTATTGTCTCGATGATGCTTCCTTCTCCAAACTATATAATAAGGTGAAGAAGGCAAGCTTTGATGACAACAAGTTCGATCTGATAGAAGTGGCCAGCCTCGGCTGTTACTATTCTTGTGCCCAAGCCGTCAGCATGATGAATATATTCACTTTTGGTGACAGCAAGATGAAAGCCCTCAGACTGATGGCTCCTCATATCATAGATTTGCAGAATGCTAGTATCATCTATCAGCAATTCAGTTTTGAAAGCGAAAAGCAAAAGGTAGGAGAAATATTAAGAAGCAGCAGAATATCTCCTCAAAACTTGCATATTCAATGAAAAAGCATTAATTTTGCACTCAAAAATTGCAAAATAAATGAATACAAAGATATTATCAAAAGACAAAGACCCGATGGGCGCCGCTATCCTTGATTATCAGAAATCGGGAAGAGCAGGAAGATTACGTGTGCTCTCTTCTATGTTCGAAGAGGACGAAATGCCGGTGAAACATCTCTTCAGAAAAGTTGAGGAAATGCCGATGCTGGAGCAGAAGGCCTTGCAACTCACAAAAGGGCGTGTACTGGATATCGGAGCCGGCAGCGGCTGCCATACGCTCACCTTGCAGGAGAAGGGCTTGGAGGTAAAAGCCATTGATATTTCTCCTCTGAGCTGCGAAGCGATGGAACTGAGAGGAGTAAAGGATGCGGAATGCATCAATCTTTTCGATGAACATCTGGAAACAGGGTTCGATACCATCCTCCTCCTGATGAACGGAACGGGTATCGCCGGAAAGATAGAACATCTCCCTACATAATTAGCCACTGTATTAAAAGCCCTCTGAGAAGAGTATCGCCGGAAAGATAGAACATCTCCCTACCCTCTTCAACCGTCTCAAGGCTTTGCTCAACAAGGACGGACAGATTCTTATCGATTCCTCCGACCTCAAATATATCTACGAGAATGAAGACGGAAGTTTCGACATCAATCTGAATGGTGCCTACTATGGTGAAGTGGATTATCAGATGATTTACAAAGACATTAAGGGAGACTGTTTCGACTGGCTCTACGTAGATTTTCCATTGCTCAAATCCATCGCCGAAACCTGCGGTATGCATGGCGAACTCGTGGCAGAAGGCGAACATTACGACTATCTGGCAAGGTTTTTCTAAAAAATTCTTCTATAATCTGCTGAATAGCTTAAAATGAGCGATTTATAAGTGTT
>ERZ1023862.267-NODE-267-length-11842-cov-8.150420_pt1 | contig 11842 bp, 8 predicted proteins | sample MGYA00380388_ERZ1023862 | MGnify/ENA primary metagenome ERZ1023862 (study PRJEB33179, sample SAMN07449007) | human gut metagenome | biome: Human-gut; feature: Human associated habitat; material: Faeces | host: Homo sapiens | place: India: Bhopal | collected... | reverse complement strand
CCTGATTATCATGTATTTCTCATATAATAACCGGGAAATCGCTCTCCGCAAGGAGGCTGAGGCTCAGAAGGGAAAGATCGAAACGGTGCACGACACCATGTGGAAGACTCTCAAGCAGGAGGCCGGTGTTACTGAAAAGTATCGTGAGACCTTCGAGAAGATTTATCCGGAACTCATTGCGGGACGTTACAACGGGGAATCGGGTTCATTGATGAAGATGATACAGGAATCCAATCCTCAGTTCGACACCAAACTGTACGACAAACTGATGCAATCCATTGAGTCTCAGAGGGCTTACTTCGCCACTTCGCAGCAGAGAATGCTCGACATCATCCGCGAAAGGGAGACTTTGACAGAGTCAATGCCGGCCTGCTGGTTCGTGCGCAACAAGAGCAAGATTACTTATGAGGTCATTTCTTCGACAGTAACTCAGGATGTCCTCAGAACGAGACGCGAGGATAACATTGACCTTTTCTCTTAGGAATACTGGATTTTGCACAGGTTTTTCTATATTCTTCCGGTCGTCACGGCCGTGGTCCTTTTCTTCTACTATCCGGATACGGATGGGTGGTGGGAGTATCCGGTGATGGTTGCCGGATGCGAACTGCTTCTGTATCTCTGCATTAATCGTGCTGGCAAGACCAAAGAGTATCTGAGCGGATTCGCGACCAATGTCCAGCACCATAATCCGTGGGTGGAGCGGCAGGAGTATGAGGAGACTTATACTGATTCCAAGGGTGAGACCAAAACCAGGACCGAGGTGAGGTATGTCAAACATCCTGACGAATGGCTGCTTGAACTGAATACGGGAAAGGTGACTATCATTGACAGCAGTGTTTACGATTATTACGTGTCGCTGTGGGGAACGCCTATGCAGTGGATTGATCCTCCTCATGTGAATTGCGTTTCAGGAGGAGGCGGTCAGCTTTATGTTTGGGACAGGGTGTATGAACATGCTCTTACTCAGACGTATAAGGGTCTTTACAAGAACTATGTGCTGAACTCGAATTCCATTTTCAGGGCCGAGCGTGTTTCAGGCAAGTCGGCCGAGGCTTTCGGCCTTGTGGATTATCCGTCTTTTTCACTGAGATTTCTGGAGCAGGATGCCATCATCGTCTCCCCGTCATTGAAAATGTCCGTTCCCGCCGCGGCCCAGTTCAAGTTGCAGCTTTTCAATGCCTTTTACGGGGCTCCTTCTCAGATTCATGTTTTTGTGATATTGTTTGCGGCTGAAAAGGGGATTGTGACGACTCTCAAGCAGCGTTCCTGGTGGAAGGGCGGAAACAAGAACGAGTTCACGATTTGTCTGGGACTTGAGCCCGGGTCAATGTCAGTGAAGTGGTGCAAGGCTTTTTCCTGGTGTGACATCCCGCGGATGGAGACTGCGCTGGAAAGCTGGTTCATCGCCAATCCGAAATTGGATTTCGATGAACTTTGCATGTGGCTCAGGAACAATGTATCTCTCTGGAAACGCAAGGAGTTCAAGGATTTCAAATATCTGGGTACGAGCCTTTCTACCGGCAGATTGATATTGATGGGCCTTCTGGCTGTCGCCCTCTGTGTGGGGATGTGGTATATCGCATTCGATAGTGGCTGGTAATAGAGTGAGTAATACGATAAAAGTTTTTGCCGTTACGAATGGAATTGATACCTTTGCACCGATATTAATAAGGTAAAAGAAAGCAGTATGACGATTATTTTTGCAACGGGCAATAGCTGTAAACTGCGTGAAGCATCAGAGATTTTGGGAGAGGGATTTGAGCTCGTTACCCCTGCCATGAAAGGAATTGTGGAAGATATTCCGGAAACAGGCACTACTCTGCGTGCCAATTCATTACAGAAAGCACAGTACATATTCGACCATGCCGGCGGGGCTGACTGTTTTGCTGATGATACGGGACTTGAGACCGATATCCTCAGTGGTGCTCCTGGGGTTTATTCTGCACGATATGCCGGACCGGAGAAGAGTTTTTCTGCTAACATTGACAAACTCCTCGACGAGATGGCGAGACGTGAATATGAGGCTTCGGTTGCCAGAGAGTATGGTCTCGAAACTCCTAATGCGACCAGAAGGGCCAGATTCAAGACGGTTATAACATTGATTCTCAACGGTGAAAAGCACTTCTTCGAGGGTGTGATGGAAGGCCGTATTTCTTATGAGAGAGTCGGAAACGGCGGATTTGGTTATGATCCTGTTTTCATAGCAGACGAATATCCTGACGTTACTGTAGCGGAACTTACCGACGATCAGAAGAACGCGATTTCTCATCGTGGAAAGGCTTTGCGCGCTATGGCGGCATGGCTCCACGAGCACGCGTCCAAATAATCTTACCTGGATATGGATGAATCGGCTATTGTGCTCAATTTCACGAAGATACGTGACAATGCCATCGTTCTTCACACGTTGAGCCGCAGTTTCGGAAGGCGCAGTTATGTCGTCCGTGTAGGGCCGAAATCCAAAATGGCCTGGTATTTACCACTGAACATACTTGAGTTGTCTGTCACGGAAAATCCGAAAACGAATCTGTGGCAGGCGAAGCCGGTGTCTGCAACTTATGCATTGACAGGTATCCGGAACAATATTTTCAAGAACTCGATGTCAATGTTCATGGCGGAGGTCCTGTATCGCATCATCAAGGATGGCGCATCCGAGGAAGGCCTGTATGACTGGTGCATCCGTCAGATATTGACCTTGGATGCCCTCGAGTCCGACTTCAGCAATTTCCATATCCGTTTCCTTCTGGAACTATGCGTTGCCCTGGGTTTCCGCCCGGAGGCCTCCGACATGGAACCGTTCTCGGGAGACAACCAGAATCTGATCGAGCAGTTCATGCATGAGGACTTGCCCGGCTCCATGCTCATCCCCCTGAACGGTCAGCTGCGCAGTGATATCGCGGCTTCCATAATCAAGTACCTCGAGTTCCATACCGAGTCCGCAATCAATATCCGCTCCCTGCAGGTGCTTCATGAATTGTTTGCGTGAGTGAAAATCGCGGCAGTTTGTGGTAACGTTTTAATAAATTCCGATGCATGGGTGGAAATACTACCTAATATTCTGTAAATCAGAGGAATATATTTCTCGAACTTATCGTTTTGCATAGGTATTTTTCAGAATATTTTCGGCCTGCATTGTCATAATATGGGCTGAGAAATTGGAGACATGTCTTTGTCAATGTAATTTTGCTCCGGTTCGATGAAAGATATCGTAATGGTATTTTTCGACGGGCCGGAGATTGTTGCTTCTCGGAGCAACCATTCTGCTTATGTTTTTTTAGTAATAACACTTTAACGAATGATGCAATGAAAAGGTTTCTTGCAATGCGTTTAGTCGCACTAGTGTTTTCATTCACTTTTATTGTTTGTTCAGGCTTTTTTACCTACGCCAGCGCGCAGAGTAATGTAAAGGTCACCGGTCAGGTGACTGACAATGCCGGACTGCCTGTCATCGGAGCAGGAGTCGTAGAGGACGGAACAACGTCCGGAGTAGTTACTGACGCTTCCGGTAACTATGCGATTTCTGTAAAAACAGGTGCAAAACTTGTCTTCACCTGTCTCGGATATGAGACAAAGACTGTAGTTGTGGGCGAGCAGTCTATTATCAATGTCGTGCTTAACGATGATACCACCATGCTTGACGAGGTGGTGATGATCGGTTATGGTACTGCGAAGAAGAGTACTTTGACTGGAGCTCTTTCTCAGGTAAGTTCCGAGTCATTCAAAGCACAGAAAGTTACACGTGTCGATCAGGCTCTGCAGGGCCGTGCATCAGGTGTGCAGGTATCCAATACCGTAGGTGCTCCTGGCGGAGACGTAAGAATCCGTGTGCGTGGTGCCAACTCTGTCCTCGGCGACAATAGCCCTCTCTTTGTCATTGACGGATTCGTCGGTGCCGATTTCAATTCCATCAATCCTAATGACATCAAGTCGATGGAGGTCCTCAAGGATGCATCTTCAACTGCGATTTATGGTTCACGCGGTGCCAACGGCGTTATCCTCATCACTACCAAGAGCGGTGATAAGCAGGGCAAGACACATGTTACCTATGACGGTAGTGTCACAGCATCCAAGATTATAAAGAACTATGATTTGTTGAGCGCCGCTGAATATGCGACACTTTACAACGAGCATAACAAGGCATTCGGTACGGGAGAAGTATTTACTCCGACCCAGATTGCTGAACTGGAGAAGACCGGCGGCTACGACTACCTCGGAGCGGTTCTCCGCACAGCCGTTTCACATCAGCATCAGATCAGCATTGACGGCGGAAACGACAATACCCAGTACCGAGTTTCAGGAAACTATCTGAATCAGCAGGGTATTGTGAAGGAATCAGGCTATGAGCGCTTCAATGTAAGGGCAAACCTCAATTCCAACATTACAGATAAGTTCAAGGTCCGTTTCAATATCAATGCTAGCCGTTCGACAGGAAAGAACAACGGCGGTTATTCCGGTGCATCTACCGTCATCAATCAGGCTATTGCATGGAACCCTGCAATCGGTCCGTACGAAGCAGACGGTGTCACTCTCAGAATGAATGATACCAACGGCTCCCTCAAGTCCAATCCGCTTGCGCTTATCTATGACCAGGAATCAATCTCAGAGAAGACTTTCCTGACAATGCTCGGCGGTGCGAATTATGAGATTATTCCTGGATTGACCGCTGATTTCCAGGCAGCTACGGACATGGTACTTTCCACAGACAAGAACTGGTCAGGAAATATCGCTTCCAAAGGTTCACCTAGTGCGAATGTGTTCAATTCACAGGCAAGAACCATTCAGACGACATCACAGTTGTCATATAACAGAACTTTCAACAAGCATGAGTTGAGTGCAGTTGCAGCTGTGGAGACCCAGTCTTACAAGTTCAACAGCCAGAATTCCCAGGCACTTGGCCTGCTCTTCCCGGACTTGAAGTACGACAACCTTTCCCAGTCAAGTACCCAGAAGGTGTCAAGTGACTATTCAATGTGGACTCTCCTTTCGTATATCGGACGTGTAAACTATTCATATGACGGAAGATATCTCATCTCTGCCTCTATACGTCGTGACGGTTCATCCAAGTTTACGAAGGACAACAGATTCTCTACCTTCCCGGCATTTGCTGCCGCATGGAACATTGGCAAAGAGCACTTTATGGAGAATGTTGACGTTGTCAGCAAATTGAAGCTCCGTGCCAGCTGGGGTCTTTCCGGTAGCCAGGCAATTTCACCTTATGCGACCAAATCCGCATTTGATAATGTAACCTATCCGTTCGTCCCAGGTACATCGAACAGCGGATTGTCTGCAGGAAATCCTGCCAATGCTGATCTCAAATGGGAGACCACATCTCAGGCTGACTTCGGTCTGGACTTCGGTTTGTTTGACGACAGATTGACATTGGAAGCAGACTACTATACAAAGGAAACCCGCGATTTGCTTCTGAACAAATCCGTTCCTAACTATCAGGGTGGCGGAAGCGTCGTTTCAAATATCGGAAGCATCAGAAACTCAGGTGTTGACCTTTCAATCACAGGAAGAATCATCGAGAATAAGGATTTCTCTCTCGAAACTACTGTCAATGTATCCTTCCTCAAGAACAAAGTGCTTGATCTCGGAGAACAGGAAACTGTATATGTGGCATCCAACCTTACCGGTATCAATGACGGTATGTATGATTTCATCTACCGTGTAGGACAGCCTCTCGGAACAATCTACGGATTGAATTATCTCGGTCCTTGGAAGCAGAGCGAGGCTGCAGAAGCTGCCAAGTATGGCATGGTTCCGGGTGATGCCCGTTATGAGGACCTGAACGGAGACCATGTAATCGACGCATCTGACTACAAGATAATCGGTTACGGTATGCCTAAGACCACAATGGGATGGAATACCAATTTCAGCTATAAGAATTTGTCTGTCAATATGTTCTGGCAGGGTACATTCGGAAACGACAAACTGAACTACAACCGTTGCATCAACATGATGGCTTCACGTGATGTTACCGGAGCGAGATTCAGCGAAATCAAGGAAAGATGGACTCCTGAAAATCAGGATGCATTCCTTCCTGCATGGAGTGAGACCAGCAAATGGTACCCTGTATCAAGTCTCTGGCTTGAGAAAGGCAGCTATGTAAGACTCAAGAACCTCAGTTTGGCTTACAACTTCAATGTAAAGAAGGTCGGAAACTTCACAGTATCATTGAACGCGACCAACCTCTTCACAATCACCAAGTACAAAGGCATTGACCCTGAGGCTTCCAACGTTGGCGGCGGAACTTCAGATATCATGCAGGGACTTGACTATGGATCATATCCTAATGCCCGTTCATTCACTCTTGGCCTGAATATCAAATTTTAATTATCCGACATCAATCATGAAAAAGATATTTAATATAATGGTTGCCGTATGCGCTCTCGCATTGACAACAAGTTGTGGAGATTTCCTTAATGAGGAGTCAAAAGGCAAAATATTCGATTCGTACCTTCAGACTCAGAATGGTCTTGAGGCTGCACTTACAGGTGCATATCGCGGACTGAATACACCATGGGCTGCAGGTCTTTGCAATGGAACTTACCACCAGATTACGGCCGGTGCAGATGACATGTATCTGCCTACCACCGATGCCGCCGGTACTGAAATCGACCGCTGTTGCGTGACTGATGGAAACGGTTCCGTCGGAAGCACTTGGAATGGCCTCTTCAAGGTTATTGTCAATGCCAATAAGGTCATTGCAAATTACGAGTCTTGCACCGGCAGCCAGGATGTAATCAAAGTGATTGCAGGTGAGGCTTATTTCCTTCGTGCCTATGCCAATTTCATCCTCTGCCAGCTTTGGGGAGACATGCCGCTGATGCTTTCTCCAAACTACAATGTGGCAGATGCGACAATGGCCCCATCTTCTCCTGCCGAAGTTTACGAACAAATAGAAAAAGACCTTGAAAATGCGGTAGAGCTCCTTGGTAATGAAAGGCGCAATGGCGAGGTTGGACGTCCTAACAAATTGGTGGCCAGGGCTTTGAGAGCTGAAGTCTATCTGGTTGAGGCAGGCTGGCCTCTCAAGAAGGACGGATATTATGCAAAGGCAGCCGATGAGGCGAAGGCTGTTCTGGATGGTGCTGCCTCTGCACATTTCGAACTTGAAAATGATTTCAAAGACCTGTTCAGAAACATTGACAAGGGCGACAACATTACCAAGGAAGATCTCTTCGTGATTCCTGCATCAGTATCCGACGTCTGCGTATTCTACGGCTGGTGGTCAGAGCCTGGCGAGATTGGAGGATGGAACATCCTGTTCGCCGAAGTTCAATTCTTCAAAGATTTCCCTGAGGGCGTAAGAAAGGATTATACATTCTATACCAAGACACCGGACGGACGTTCTTGGGAGACTTGGGAAAAACAGCATCCTTCATATCTGAAGCTTATGATGTTGCCTCAGAACGGTTATTCGAGCTGCTCTGCTTCGATACCTGCACATCTGCTCCGTCTCTCACAGACAGCATTGACCTATGCGGAAGCTACTGCAAGATCAGGTTCCGTAACTGATGAAGCTTATCAGTGGCTCAACAAGATCCGCACAAGGGCCGGTCTGAGCACATATTCCGGACTGTCAAGAGAAGATTTCATCAAGGCAGTTGTGGATGAGCGCAAGTGGGAATTCGCAGGTGAGAATGTGAGATGGTATGATATCCTCCGCCTTGAACTTGAAGATGAAGCTTTTGCGGGGAAAGACAACAATTATGATCCGGGCAATCTTCATCCGGCAGGCGACAAGGACTATACTTTCCCGATTCCTGCTACAGAGACATTGGTTAACCCTAATCTTAAATAATCATGAAGAAAGGTTTGTTTATGGCAGCCCTGTCGGCTCTTCTTCTGACAGGATGCGCAGGCAACAAGGCTGAGACAGAGTTTGTCACCATCCAGGGAACTGATCTGGTAGCTCCTGACGGCAATAAACTTTTTATCAAGGGTACAAACCTCGGCAACTGGCTCAACCCTGAGGGTTATATGTTTGATTTCGGGCGTACGAGTTCCGGACGACTTATTAACCAGATGTTCTGCGAAATGGTCGGTCCTGATTTTACCTCAGAATGGTGGCAGAAATTCAAGGACAATTATGTGACATTGGCAGACTTCCGCTTTCTGAAGGAAAGAGGCTGCAACACAATACGTATTCCGTTCAATTACAGGCTCTTTACCTATGAAGACTTCATGGGACTCAATGACCCTGATGAAGGATTCAGAAGAATCGATGCTGCTGTAGAATGGGCACGTGAAACCGGATTGTACCTTATCCTTGACATGCACGATGCTCCTGGCGGACAGACCGGAGACAATATTGATGACAGTTACGGCTATCCTTGGCTGTTCGAATCGGAGAGAAGCCAGAACATGTTCATCAGCATCTGGAAGAGGATTGCAGAGCATTATGCAGATGAGCCTGTCATTCTCGGATACGAACTCTGCAATGAGCCTATCGCTCCGTTTTTCGAAAATATTGACAGCCTCAATGCCAGTCTCCAGCCATTGTACATAAAGGTGACGAAGGCTATCAGGGAGGTGGACAACAATCACATTGTGCTTATCGGTGCCCCTCAGTGGAATACCAACTTCAAACCTCTGACTGACTGGCAGTTCGATGACAAGATAATGTTCACATGCCACCGTTACGGAGGAGAGGCCAATGTCGAGGGAATACAAGACTACATTGACTTCAGGAACAAGACGAATCTGCCTATGTACATGGGCGAGATCGGACACAATACATGGGAATGGCAGACATCTTACAGCCGTATCATGCAGGAGAATAACATCGGTTACACCTTCTGGCCATATAAGAAACTGACTCATGAATGTGTCAATGCTTTTGCGAGACCTGAAAACTGGGACAAGGTTGTTGCATTCGCTGAGGGAGACAGAAGCGACTTCGGCAAAATCAGGGAGGCTCGTCCGAATCAGGAAGAGATGCGCAAGGCGATGCTTGAGCTGGTGGAAAACGTGAAGTTTGAAAACTGCACCCCTAATGAGGAGTATATAAAATCAATGATGCTTAAGTAATGAAGTATAAATTGGTAGTGTTGTGCATCCTGTCAATTCTATTGGCAGGATGTGCTGGTAAAAGAGAAATCACAATCCGTTTCTCTGACGATGTGGAAATGTCCGGAAAGAAGATAGCTCTTAAGGACATCAATCCTGACTTGCCGACTGACTGGGACGGTTATAACTACGTGGTATTGGAATACAAGACCACTACTGCACAGAGATTCCAGCTGGGATTTACCACCGAATGGGGATACAATGAACTTAGGATAATGAGCTATGTCCCGGGTGCCTGGAACAGACTTGTCATACCTATGAAATACTTCACCCAGTTGCCTGATGCTGCATTTGACCTGGCTGCGACGAACAACAAGCCGCGTTATATGGGTTGGATAAATCTCGGCGGAAAACGCGGCCCCATGAAGGGTGTGGATTCTGTCGGAGTCAGAATCAGAAAACCTATAGGAAATCCTGAAATATCCATCAGAAATATTACTCTTTCCATAGATGACCCGGGTGATGCGTATCTTGAAGATACTCCGGCATACGATGAGTTCGGCCAGTCCATCAGATGTGATTATCCTGAAAAGGTCAGTTCTCTGGACGGACTGAAGAAGGAGTGGGCGGAGGAAAGTGACTCGATAGACACTTATGAGTCTTACGGATATTCCAAGTTCGGAGGTTATCTGAGATTCAGATATGACCAGGGAACAGGTTACTTCCGTGTGGCAAAGATTGACGGACGCTGGTGGTTCATTGATCCGGAAGGATATCTGTTCCTCTCAGTAGGTGTCGATTGCGTAGGCATCGGTCATGGCGGAGATGTAAGAGACTTGGAAAAGCGCAGGGCAATCTACTCGGAATTGCCTTCCGACAGTTTGGCGTTCAATGGCTCGAGTCCGTCTTTCGGGCGCTGGAATCTGATCCGTCGCTTCGGCAATGATTATGAGTCTCCGGCCATCGATTTGACCATCAAGAGAATGCGCAAGTGGGGACTTAACACTATTGCCAACTGGTCTGAGCCGCGGGTCTTCGACAAAAATGAAATGGCATTTATCGTGCCGATGAGGGATCTCGGAATGGATGCCCAGCTGATGAGCCTGTGCGATGTCTATGACCCTATCTACAAGAAGGTGATAGATGAATCCGTATCATCCTTTGTGGCTCAGTTCAAGGGAAATCCTTGGCTGATAGGCTATTTTGTGAGCAATGAACCTTCATGGATAAATAATGAGACCAGGCTCTGCCAGATGATTCTCAATGGAACCGAAAGGCCGATAAAGAAGGCATTGGAAACGTATCTTGCCAAGAATGGGGATACTGTTCCGAACAGGAGACGTTTCATCCTCGAAACCTTCGACACATTCCTTTCGACTGTTTCTGAGGCATTGAAGAAATATGATCCTGACCATCTGAATCTCGGTATCAGATTCGGAGACCCCGATACTTTGGGAGAGGACCTTCTGGAAGTGTGCAAGCGTCATTTCGACGTCTTCAGTTTCAATTGCTATCAGTTGAAACCAGATGCGGCAATGCTCGACAGGGCTGCGCAAATTCTTGATTTGCCGATGATTGTTGGCGAGTTCCATTTCGGTACCATCGACCGTGGTCTGGCACAGTCTCTTTGGCAGGTGGATTCTCAGGCCGATAGGGGAGTTGCTTACCGCTATTATGTGGAGAATGCCTATTCCCATCCGAACTTCATCGGAACAGGTTACTTCCAATGGTGTGACCAGGACATTACCGGACGTTTCGACGGCGAGAATTATAACTGCGGACTCGTGGATGTCACTGACCGTCCTTATAGGGATTTGGTCAATGCAGTGTCAGAAACATCCCACAACTTGTTCCAGGTCCATTCCGGAGAATCCAGACCGTATGACAGACAACCGAAAAATGCCAGAGGCCATGAACTTGTTCCGGATCTCTGGAATGAATAACCCGGTCCCCGTCAGATTTTGGAAATGATATCGGAGAGCGAATCCTCCTGAGAGAGCCCCATATTCTTTCTGAGTCTGTATCTGGCTGATTGTGCGCTGATTACCTCAATATTCATCAGCGACGCAATCTCTTTGGACGACATCCCCATCCTTATGTAAGAACAGATTTTTATATCGTTCTGGGTAAGGTGGGGATATTTTTGTTTCAGCCTGTCGATGAACCCGTCATAAACCCCGTTGAAATATAATTCGAAGGCTTTCCATGAGCCGTTTTCCCGGAAGTGCCTGTCAATGATTCTTTTGACAGGCTTCATCGATGTCTTTATTTCAGACGAATCGCCGATGGCCTCATTTATCGCCTGCTCTATTTCTTTGAGCATATTGTTGATAGTGGTGTCATTGATGGCCATCGCGGAAAGTTTCGCATTTTTCTCGCGGAGCTCCATTGTCAGCTTCTCGTTCTCATATTTGATTCGCTCCCTTTCCATGAATTCATCCTGTTCCTCCTTATACTTCTTTTCAAGCGCAAGAGATCTCCTCTTCAGGATTCTGTCAATGACATAAATCAAACCAGCCAGAGCCGAAAGAACCGCCAGAAAGAACCACCACGAATTTGTCCAATGACCGAGTATTTCAATGTCAGTGGCCATCAGGACCTTACCGGAGTTGTCCGTAAATGAAATTTTATGGATGCCTTTGGACAAATGCGGCAGTTGGATAAAAGAATGATCTCTTATCAATGTCTTCGGAGAGTTGTCAATGGAGTAGTAAACAGTCCTCTTATGTGACATTCCGGCCAGCAGAAGCCGTATTTCCTGTGAGTTATATGGGAGTATAATATTCTGATTGTCAGCTGTTTTTGCATAATTGAGCATCCCGTCTAACAT
>ERZ1023862.263-NODE-263-length-11893-cov-7.922960_pt1 | contig 11893 bp, 7 predicted proteins | sample MGYA00380388_ERZ1023862 | MGnify/ENA primary metagenome ERZ1023862 (study PRJEB33179, sample SAMN07449007) | human gut metagenome | biome: Human-gut; feature: Human associated habitat; material: Faeces | host: Homo sapiens | place: India: Bhopal | collected... | reverse complement strand
TGTCATAATGATTGACTCTTTTTGTGAGTCAACCTTTTTTAGGCAAATACAATTTCAGAAAATTCAAACAAACGGGGTAAAATCAGGCCGATTTTTACACCGTTTGGTCCGTAGCTGTAGATGCCTGGGGCAAACCTCAGGGCAAGTTCTACACGGACACCTTCACGACTCCTACAGAATAACATTGAAAATCAGCCATTTGGACAGATGGCAGTATAGTAAGCGTTTCCGGCAACATGGGCATCGGGGACGCTTATTTTCTATTGTGTAAGCGTCTCCGGAGTTAAGCCGTTTGTCGAGACGGCGCCACATTGGTTTTTGCAATAATTTGATTCATAGGTAGTTGTAAAATTAGGTGTGGATTAGTGGTCAAAAAATCTTCGGGAATCCACGCTTAAAATAAATGATATTGATTATCAATGTGTTACAGAGGAGGCCGTGGCGTCGTCCCGACTGATGAAAGCACGTCAATACGTAACTCCGGAGACGCTTACTTTCCAATGCACATGTGCATCGGAAACGCGATTTTCTATTATATGAGTCCGCTACAGGCGCTGGCCGCCTATGAACTCACGCATGATGGATGTCGGCGGGATTGCGGAGATTTCCTCCGGCGACAGGGCCACTATATAATCCAGGAACTTGAGCAGGCGGATGGCCTCGGTATATGCCGGTGATGACGGGGCTATGCGGCGGAGAAGCGGCTCGGCGTAGTACTTCAGCATCGGCAGTTCATAAATCAGGGCAGAATTGAACGAAGCGTCCGCATTCTCCTGGAACGGAAAGATATTGCGGTTTTCCCCGCGGCGTACACTGTGCCAACGCATTATGGTCTCCTCGGGCGTAATGCCGCGCACCCTGTTGTCACGCACCATACGGCGGAGCAGGCGGTTATCCGAAGTCGAGATATTGTTATTCTCATCCACATTGAGCGAGGTCAATGCCGATGCATAGACTCTGAAAATCTTGGAATTGTCCACATCCGGGACCATCGCAGGGTCGAGAGCATGAATTCCCTCCATAATAAGGATTTCCTTGTCACCCAGCGAGATACGCTTTCCGGAAGGAACAGATCGGCCCTCCTTGAAATCAAACCGAGGCAGTTCCACCTCCTTGCCGGCAAACAGGTCATTCAGCTGACTGTTCAGCAGTTTGAGGTCCATCGCCTCCAACGCCTCGAAATCATAGTTTCCGTCACTGTCCTTAGGCGTATGCTCCCTGTCCACGAAATAATTGTCCAGCTCGATAACCTTCGGCACAAGACCTAGCACACGGCACTGGAGAGCGATACGGAGCGACGATGAAGTCTTTCCGCTGGACGACGGACCGGCGATGAATACAGCCTTAATTCTGTCTTTCTGCGCATAAATCTGGTCAGCAATCGCCGCATAACCCCTCTCATGCAACGCCTCAGCCATATTGATAAGCTCCACTGCCCTGCCGCCGACAATGGCACTGTTCAGCGTGCCGATACCATTGATTCTGATAATCGAGCACCAGTCCGAATACTTGCTCAGCGTCGCGGCGATCTTCGACTGGGTCTTCACCGGAATGACCTTCGAGAAATCACCCTCAGAAGGGAACTGAAGACAGAATCCCTGGGCAAAAGGAATCAGGTCAAACACCTTGAGCGCACCTGTGGAATGAAGCAGCGGCCCGTGGAACGTATCCGCCTTGCCGTCAAGGAAATACACACTGCACAGGAACTTGCCGAGAGAGCGCTGAAGTTCCGCCTTGTCCGGCTGGTTGTTGTTGTCGAACAGCAACTCCGCCTCGACTGCGTCCATCTTCCTCTTCTCGAACGGCATATCCGCATCCACAATCTCGCGCATACGGTTCCGGATCGCGTCAATGTCATTGTCGCTGAGTTTCAACGGCGTACGCCGCCCGTCCTCGCAAAGCTTCACCTCGCAGATATTGCAATAAAGGCCGCTCGGAAGGGAATGGTCAATGATAAGGACCTTGTCCGGAAAGAGCTCACGCACAGCGTTCTGCAGCACGAAACACAGAGAACGGAGATATGTACGCCTTCCGTCAGGATGGTTATATCCGATGAACTCCACCTCATGGGACATCGTAAGCTTGAAATCAAGTTCCTTAAGCTTGTGGTCCACCAAAGCAGCCAGAACAGGATATTCCACCCCGGTCTTGGCATCCTTCACGGTTCTGCACACCTCATCGGAAAGGTCACCGAGCCTCTTGAGGAACGGCACCTCATAATGCCTCCCGTCATTGACAAGGAACACATTGAATCTATCAGTTTCAGTCATATTTTTTTCTTTTACTCAAGTTTCGCAAATGCGAAACACCTCTTTTGGAGCCCGCGAGGGCGAGGGCAAGTCCCTTCCCCGAGGGGAGGGATTTAGGGTGAGGGTAACGTACACAAAAAAGTGCGTAGGCCTCAAGTCTTCTTAAGGAAGACAAACCTCCCATTTACGAAAATCCTCAGCAGGTTATCTAACGTGCGAAACTTGTAATCTTTTAATATTCCATCTGCCCTGAGAGCACTTCCTTCAGATAAGGACCCGTGACAGACTCAGGATTGCCGGCCAGGTCCTCAGGCGTTCCCTGAGCCACCACATAACCGCCGCGCCTTCCGCCATCCGGACCCATATCGAAAATATAGTCCGCGCACTTGAGCACATCGAGATTATGTTCAATGACAATCACCGTGTTGCCACAGTCCACCAGTTTCTGAAGAACTCCCAAAAGCACCTTTATATCTTCAAAATGCAGGCCTGTGGTAGGCTCATCGAGTATATAAAGGGTGCTTCCTGTGTCCTTTCGGTACAATTCCGACGCAAGTTTCATACGCTGGCTCTCGCCACCGGACAAAGTCACGGCAGACTGGCCGAGATGAATGTATCCGAGACCGACATCCACCAGCGCCTTCAGTTTCTGGGCAATCTTCGGAATCCCCTTGAAAAACTCATAGGCCACACTGATAGGCATCTCCAATACATCATTGATACTCTTACCCTTATACTTCACGGCGAGAGTGTCATCCTTATAGCGCTTGCCCCTGCACTCGTCACATACGACATTGACAGAAGGCAGGAAATTCATTTCGATAACCTTGATACCGGCACCCTTGCAGGCCTCGCAGCGACCTCCTGCGACATTAAAAGAAAACCTGCCGGGCCCGAAGCCGCGCACCTTCGCATCCGGAGTCTCGGCGAACAGGTTGCGGATATCATTGAAAACGCCAGTGAATGTGGCCGGATTGCTCCTCGGCGTGCGTCCGATCGCGCTCTGGTCGATTTCGATGAGTTTGTCAATGTTATCGATGCCGACAACCTCCCTGTACGGCAGAGGGTGCAGCTTCGCGCGATAGAACTTATTCTTCAGGACCGGCATAAGAGTCTCATTGATGAGAGACGACTTGCCGCTTCCGCTGACACCGCTGATGCCGATAAAGACACCGAGAGGAAAGTCAATGTCAATGTCTTTCAGGTTGTTGCCTGTCGCCCCGCGCAATCCCAGGAACTGCCCTGTGCCCTTCCTGCGGACGGAGGGAACCTCAATGCGGCGGATACCCTTAAGATAATCCAATGTCAGTGAATCCTTTACAATGCAGTGCCGAAGTGTCTCGGCATCAGGCCTCAGGCCCTTCAGAAGATACGGCACCGGAGCATTGAGACAAATCTTTCCGCCGTTCTCGCCTGCGCCCGGGCCGACATCCACAAGCCAGTCGGCATTGAACATGGTCTCCGCGTCATGCTCCACGACCATGACAGAGTTACCCTCGTCACGCAGTTCCTTAAGCGAATTGATAAGTTTCCTGTTGTCACGCTGGTGCAGGCCGATGCTCGGCTCATCCAGAATATAGAGGACATTTACCAGTTTCGAACCGATCTGGGTGGCCAGACGGATTCGCTGGCTTTCACCACCCGACAACGAACTTGTAGCGCGGTCCAGCGACAGGTAGTCAAGACCTACGTCCAGCATAAATCCCGTCCTCTCAGAGAGTTCCTTCAATATATCCCTGGCGATGACGTTCTCCCTGTCGGAAAGATGAGACGGCAGGGCGGCAAACCACTCGGCCAAGGCAGACATCTCCATGGCAGCAACCTCGGAAATGGTCTTGCCGTCGATCTTGAAACAGTTGGTCTGCTCATTCAGCCTCGTCCCGTGACAAACCGGACAGACAACCTTCTCGTCGATGTCTTCCACAATTCCGGGGAAGGAAACCATCTCGGAAAGAGCCCCGTCGCCCACACGGAAAAGTTCGTCCGAGCCGTACACTATCAATGATATCGCCTCATCCGGAATCTCCGAAATCGGGTCGTACAACGAGAAATCATATCTCCTTGCAATAGAGCGTATTATGTCGAATTTTCTAGTTTCCCGAACCTTTCCCAGCGGAACGATTCCGCCATCAGCAATGGAAAGACTGCGGTCAGGAATGATATTGTCAATGTTTACGTCCACTATCTTGCCGAGGCCCTTGCAATGCGGGCAGTAGCCTTCCGGCGAGTTGAATGAGAACGAATGCGGAGCCGGCTCCTGAAGAGAGACACCGGAATCCGGATCGACCAGATGCTTCGAATAATGCTGGAGCACACCGGTCTCCATGTCCAGAACGGCGACAGAGCCTTTCCCCCGTGTCAATGCCAGTGAAACCGAGTCCTTTACACGTTTGTCATCTCCCGGGACAGGCTTCAGCTTATCCACGACAAGCTCGATAAAATGCGCCTTGTATCTGTCCAGTTCGGTTACTCCTGAAAGGTCCCTCAGTTCCCCGTCGATTCTGGCCTGGGTGAATCCCCTCTTGCGAAGCTGGTCGAACAGTTCCCTGTAATGACCCTTACGGCCCCTCACGAGCGGAGACAGGAGATAACACTTTCTGCCATTGTAATTACGCATAATCAGGCTCACTATCTGCTCGTCAGTATAGCGGACCATTTCCTTACCGGTGACAGGAGAATATGCACGGGATGCCCTGGCATACAGAAGTCTCAGGAAATCAAAGATTTCCGTAATGGTTCCGACTGTAGAGCGCGGATTGTTTCCCGTGGTTTTCTGCTCAATGGCAATGATAGGGCTGAGGCCGTTTATCTCTTCCACCTCCGGCTTTTCCAGCACTCCCATAAAGTGCTTGGCATAAGTGGACAAAGTATCCATATAACGTCTCTGTCCTTCCGCATATATCGTATCGAAGGCCAATGACGATTTGCCGCTTCCGCTCAATCCTGTGACAACCACGAATTTACCACGTGGAATATCCAGGCTTACGCCCTTGAGGTTATGAGCCTTGGCTCCCCTGATTTCTATATAGTCTGTCTTTTTCATCCTTGTCTGCCCTAATTCATTCCATCAAATACAATACGACTTGTGGCCGGCCAAAACCGCGTTTTAGCCAGCCACAAATCTACGATTTTTTTTGGTATTAGAGAAGAGACTTCACTTCTGCCCCTTCCTGAGCGCCGCTCTTCACATCTTCCGGAATTGTTGTCTTCACGTATGTGGTAACTTCACCATTGGATGTCTTGAGCTGGAGCTTTCCGTCGCTTATTTTGGCATTGTAGAATGAGCCCCATGGCTTGCCGTCAGCATAATAGCCGGACAGCACGGATTTCTCCAGGGACCATGTTCCATGATAGTGGCGATAACGTCCTTCCTGAAGCTGCTGCCAAATGTCAAATCTGTCAGGAGATGTGAACTCCAGATATACTGTAATGCCGTAAGTCTCACCCTTCGTGGAGATTGCTGACACGTCCTCGAGTTTCCACTGTCCAAACACATCGTCAGTGCCGATTTTCTTCTCCTTGGAGCAGGCAACAGAAATCATTGCGGCAGATGCCATTGCAATGAAAAGATATACTATTTTCTTGATTGTCATAACCTTAAGTCTTAATTAACCATATCTACTAGAGCCATCCTCCATTTTCGCTCTTCACGCCTCTTGCAACGAGAGAGAAGGTCTTGGAGATTTCCATTCCTCCGATACTTGAACCTCCACCGACAGTATTGCCGCCGGCAATAGCCTTGACGGTAATTGTGGCATTTCCCGTCTTGGTAGGAGTGATGACAAGACGGCCGAGTTTTACGATAGGGTCTGAATCAAGTCCAATCTTGGCTTTATCCTCTGCTGAAATCTCGACACCTCTATAGGTAAGGCCAGCATAAGATGAACCGAAGATAGATTCAAGGCTGATTACCTGCTCACTTCCGACAGCAGCTGTGAGACAAGGAGTACCCTCAATCTGCATGAAAAGTTTCCATGTGTCCACTGAACCGGTTCCCATCTTGCCCTTGTACCTGCTGAGCGTAAGATTGCCGACATTGCCGTTAGAATAAATCAATGTGCGCTTGGTACCTACACAGAACTGGTCAATGTCATTGACAGATGTCAGAAGCATTGCCTTGAACTCATCCTTGGTGCAGGTCTTGCCCAATTTCTTCATATATGAAAGTCCGAGAGCCGCGACGCCTGAAACATGCGGACATGCCATGGATGTTCCCTGCATGTAGCCGTAACCGTTTCCGTCATATAACTCCATACCATAATATCCGTCATAGTATTTTACTCCGACAGGCATGGTAGAAAGTATCTGTCCTTCCTCTTCCTCAATACCTGTGGTATAAAGTTCTCCACCCGGAGCGGCGATATTGCAGCCGAAAGAATAGTTGGTGTAACCTGTAGGCTTGTTGTCGGAAGCAAATGCAGTTACTGCGATAATGTCATACAATGCACCAGGATAGTCAGCAAGGCTGGCGTTCTCGTTTCCGCCCGCGAAGATGGCCACACCTCCATTGATAGGATTGTCAAGGCCTTTCTTCTTCCTGTCCATCGACTCGAAATAACGGATGGCATCCACCTCTACACCTGCGGCGCGATAGTATGCATCGTCATTTCTATAGTACCCTGCAGTAACTCCCCATGAGCACTGGAGAATGCTGGCACCGTTGTCGGCAGCATATTTTATGGCTGCGGCCACGTCCTCTGTCGGGCATCCCTCTCCGCCTGAGAAAATCTGGCAGGACATGATCTTGACACCGTCATTATTGCCTGTACCGCCTGCGATACCGCAGATTCCGGTGCCGTTGTTGTTCACGGCAGCGATAGTTCCGGCAACATGGGTTCCGTGACCGGAATCAGGATACGTTGTATTCTTGCTGACATTATTCCATGTCACCTCACCCTGCTTCTGGTTAAAGTTATATCCGTGGATATCATCTACATAGCCATTACCATCTGAATCCTTTCCGTTCTTGGTCTCCTTAGGGTTGGTCCACATATTTGCCTTGAGATCAGGATGGGTATAGTCCACACCCTCATCCACAACAGCCACGATGATGGAAGGGTCACCGGCTGTAAGATTCCATGCATCTACGACATTGACATCAGCCCCCGGCACTGAAGTTGCCACAGGCTTGCCTTTTTCCGTGCTCAACAGATCCCACTGATTGGAGAAGCTAGGGTCATTGAAAGGTGCGGCAGTTCCTGCAGCCTTGGTGTTTGCACCCGGCTTGAAAGGCCTCGGCATCAGCTGCTTCGTGGAAACAGGCTGGACAATGGAGTTGAACTGGATCCTGCTGATTTTCTTTTCAGCTGACATCGAGAATGCCAGATTTTCCAGGTCAGTTCCCTTCTCGACTTTGATGACATACCAGCGGTCGAGTCCGAAACGCTGTTCCTCCGAGTAGTCGCCGGAAACCTGCGGGAAAACTCTTCTGCAGGAAAGGGCACCATAGGAAGCGGCCAGACTATCGACTTTGTCTGTCCCCGATATGTTCTTGTCAACATAGATAAGGAGAGATTCGCCGTCAGCGTCTTCAGGTAAGTTCAGGATTTTCTCCATGTCCGGAGAGGATGGTTTGCCGGAGTTTGGCAATTCCTGTTTGCAGCCAACCAGAATTGCGGATGCTGCCAATGCTAATGTAATGAATCTTGTTTTCATTATGTTCTTATTATTCTTAATCTCCATATTCTCATGGAACCGGGCGGTCTTCACTAAAATAAGACCGGACTCCGGTCCTCATTCAGAATGAGAAACCGAGTCCGACATTGATAGTATTCTTGATAGCCTCAGATGAAATGAGATATGAAACATTGAGAGCAACTCCCTTGAATGCCACGCCGGCTCCTACAGAGGCGAACGATGGCATCACGCTGTCTCCGCCATAGTGGTAACCTGCACGGAAGAAAGCAAGGTCCTTGAAAGCATACTGTGCACCGAGTGATGCAGCGAAACCTCCTTTGAAATAGTAGTTCGCATCGAGTGCAAGGTCAATGCTGTGGGACTTTCCAGCCTTGAGAGTATAAGCTCCGGCCACCACAGCTGCTGCAGGAATGCTGAAAGAACCTGTCTTGTCAGACTTCACGCTGGAGCCCACATTGGAGACTCCTGCTGTGATGTTCACGCCTGCAACTCTGTAAAGGGCGAATACGTCTGCTGAAACCGCATTATATGAAACGCCCTCCGCAAGGCTCTGTGATGCGTAGTGGAAATTCGCTCCGAGAGAGAGGTTCTTTATGATCTTCACACCCAGACCTGCATTGAACATAAGATCTGAAGGAGTAAATGTTCCTTTAGGATTGCCGCTGCCATCGATAACATCATATTTGGCACCCATCTGGTAAGCACCGCCGATAGTGACACCGATAATCTTTCCGAAACGCATTGTAGCACCGAGGTTCAAGTTGGTCGATTTCACTCCCTTAGGTGCCCAGTTCTGATATGAGAGGCCAAAATCGCCTTTTTTCTCGCTGAACGGAATGACAGCCGGATTTCTGAAAGAAGCGTATGCAATCTCAGATGAAGATGCGAGACCGGCGCTGCCCATTGCTGATGTTACCGGGCTTCTGTCGATGGCCATGAACGGCATTGCCACATCACCCTGAGCCTTCAGTCCTGTTGCAGAAGCGACCAGACACAGGGCGGCCGCTGATATTTTAAGAACAAGTTTCATTATTTCTTGATTATTGTCTGATTATACTCTTTGGAACCGATTGTGAATGTAGCGTTGTAGATACCAGGCGCAACATTCTTGAAATCAATCTGCGCAGGCTCGAACGCACTTGCATTGACAGTCTTGTCAATGACAACCTGACCGGTCTGTGAAACGATCTTCACCTTCGCCGCAGCCAAATCCTGTCCTGTAGCAAGGTTCAATGTCGTGGTCACCGGGTTAGGATATGCACTATAAACCGTGCTCTTCGCCCTTGCGAGAATCACAAACTCTGCTGTTGCAGAAGCGTTTCTAGGGTCCTTTGCAGTTACGGTCACTGTAGTATGGCCATACTTGAGGACAGTGCAGATAAGTGAATTTTCCCTCGGAGTGAAGAATGCGACTGAAGGGTCACTTGCAACGACCTCGTATGTAAGTCTGTCACCGTCAGGGTCAGAGAAATACTCGGAAAGGTCGATTGTGAACTCTCCCTTGTTGTTCTCAAGACGGTTCTCGATATCCTTAATCTTGGCCGGAGCATGATTCACCTTGATTGTATATTTCAATTTGTAAGTAGCCGACATGCCATAAGAATCCTTAGCTGTGATTATTCCAGTATATTCACCTTCCTCAGCATCGCTTCCGGTGATGGTGATATACCAGTTTCCTGAAGGAGTCTTGGACATCACATCAGCCTCCGAGCCCTTAGTATAAGTTACGGTAAACTCATGACTGTCAGGTTCGATTATAGTGACAGGAATCTCTACCACATCGGATGCATTCAAAGAAAGTTCTCCATTATAATCAACTTTGATTATAGGAGGATTGTTCGAACCTGTAGAAATCTCAGCGACAGAGGTACCTTCAGAATAGCTGCGACCGTATGAATAAGCCGCCATCTTCACATAGTACTTCGAGTTGAATTCAAGACCTGAAACATAGCCGGTAACCTTGGCTCCGACCTTTCCTTCAGGAGAAAGTGAAGTATAACTTACATTGGAAGCCGGCTTCTTGAATGTACTGCTCTCTACAGCAGCCTTATCCTTTCCATAGATAACCATATAGCCGAAAGCCTTCTCGCCTTTGGAATCGGCAGTAAGTGTCCAGGTAAGGTCAATGTTGTTTGAGCGTCCCTCAGCCTTCATATCCTTAACAGCAGCAGGGGCCTCATCAGCGCCATAAGTAATCGCGCCCATAGCATCCACGAGACCGCCAATCTTGTATGAAGAACTGAGAAGTGAGGTATTTGCGCTCTTCAGAAGTTTCTCCTTAAGCATATCATTGGTAAATCCGGGACCTCCGCAATATGAAACTACGAGGGCAGCAACGCCTGAGACATGAGGACATGCCATAGATGTACCTGTAAGATTGCCGTACCCTCCGTTAGGAAGAGTACTTACGATATCCGTACCAGGGGCGGCGATATCGCACCAGCTTCCGTAGTTGGAATAGCTTGCCTTCGTACCATCCTTGGAAATGGCACCGACTGCGATGACAGGAGCGTAATTGGCAGGTGCACCATTTTCGATTCCGTCATTACCGGCAGCGAAGATTACCACACCACCCTTCATCATGGAATTAGGCAGCTGATTTCCGGAATTGTCACAGCCTGCATACTTGATAAAGTAATCCACAGCGGCTCTGTCTGAATCTTGAATGGTAGCACTTATTGCAGCCTGATATTCGTCACCTGTGAGTTTACCATCACCATCTTTATCATAGCTGTAACCCCAACTATTCTGGCTGATGACAGCACCATGATCAGCACCCCACTTGATGGCAGCAGCTGTATTTCCGGTCTTGTTTTCTCCATTGACTTCCTTGAAAATCTGGCAGGACAGGATTCTCACGCCCTTGGAACCGGCTTTAAAATCACCGCCGGCAACACCACAAACACCTTTGCCGTTATTGTTTACGGCTGCAACTGTTCCTGCCACATGAGTACCATGACTTCCTGCATAGATGACCTGGTTTCCGTCAACAGCATTATAGTGTCCTGACTCAAGGCAGTTCCATGCAAGGTCCGGATGATTCAGGTCCACACCCTCATCTACTACAGAGACAATGACTTTCTCGCTTCCAGTAGTATAGTTTGCCCATACGTCAGACACATTGATGTCATAACCTTTTCTGGTATTGTTCACATATCCCCAATGATTGCCGAAATATGTGTCATTAAAAGCCTGATTCTTGATCTTCCTGCGCTTCTCCACCAATTCGATGCCATCGAGAGACTCAAGTTCATTGTCAGCTTTTGTCAATGATACAGACTCGTCAAACTGGATGATATACCATTTGTGGAGACCTTCCTTTCTGGTTCGCGGTTCGAATTCTCCCGCGTCAGGGAACAGTCTTGTCATAGATTTGATACCAAGATCCTGCATCAGGGCGTTCAATCCCGCAGAACGGGTTGCGGTGTTTCCTGCAGCGAGGTCCTCTTCCACAAGGGAAGTAAGCTCATCAGACAGCTTTACGATGACCTCACCTTCGATGTAGTCTCCGTTTTCAGAAGAAGTCTGCTCCTGTTTCTCAGCAGGATTCACCACGACTTCCTCCCTTGCGCAGCCATACATGAGCACGGCAGCAGAAAGTGCAATAAGTACTCTTTTCATTGTAATTTATTGTAATTAATTTTCTTTTAGGTCATGAATGAAATCCACGACTTTAAGCAGTGACTCCTCGTTCTTCCACTTGATCTTGTTGGCTTTGAAAAAGGCGTCTGCCGCGGATTTATCCACAAACGACAAATATAATACATCTTTTTTCGTAGCAGGCAAAATATCCGAATTTATTTTCAGATAAAGTGTTTCCATCGTCGGAAATACCTTTCCTGCAGCCCTTTTGGACAATGCCTGGGTAATATCCATATTGACAAGCAGGGTAGCACTTTCCCCCAGGAGAGAAGTGACATTCTGGCTGGAAGCAGTAGCTGACGAGATTCCGTAACCGATATCCGTCTTCGCCATCTTGTCCTTATCGACCTCGACGTTCCTGAGGA
>ERZ1023862.254-NODE-254-length-12039-cov-8.479973_pt1 | contig 12039 bp, 10 predicted proteins | sample MGYA00380388_ERZ1023862 | MGnify/ENA primary metagenome ERZ1023862 (study PRJEB33179, sample SAMN07449007) | human gut metagenome | biome: Human-gut; feature: Human associated habitat; material: Faeces | host: Homo sapiens | place: India: Bhopal | collected... | reverse complement strand
CCTATACTGATCGGTCTCGTGGGCTCGGAGTTGTGTATAAGAGAGAGGCTCAGGACAATATCTACCCGCAGATAACCATTGCCGAGATGTACCGCCTCACCACCCTGCGCATAGGTGCCGACGCGCTCTGGCAGCACGCGCTGCCCATAGCCTGCCGCCGGGGCTACTGGGCGCTGCAGGCGGGTACCGCCTACTGCGACTATCATGAGGAATATGCCGAACCTTATCGGCAGTTGCGGGTAAGGTCATGGCAGTCGGCACTGACGCTCACTGCCGCGGTAGAGTCTCGCCACATGCTTACCCGCCTCCAGGCCACCGCCTCGCGGACATGGCATACCGACGCCCGCGCCGACCACATCGAGGGCACTATGGCTACGCCGGTGATGCACGCCTATGAGACCCTCGCCCACCCCGCCTGGTCTACCGGCGCCGCCATCGAGACCTCCTATAAGGCCAGCCCGCGCTTCCACCCCTTTGTGCGCGCCGACTGGCGCTACAGCCGCTATGCGCTGACCGCTCACGGCATGGGCCTGACCCTGGCTGCGGGCATATATTTCTAACGGAATGACAATGACAACATAGACAAATAATAACCAAAACACAAACAAGTATGAAGAAAATTACACTCTTTCTGGCAGCATTTTTCATGCTCGCCACCGCATCGCTGGCAGAGACCCAGCCTGCAGTGACCTTCAACTGGGCACACACCGTTGACGGCGCCACATCGGCTGGCGACAACATCATCGGTATGGTCAAAGCCTCGGGCGGCGACTACTATGTGGCTACCACATGGGGCACCAACTCCGGGGCCTCACAGGTCAACCTCTGGTTTGACGGCGAACAGGTCACTGGCGCCGACGGCGCCGCCATCGTGGGTAGTCCTTACACGGGCACCAGCCAAAATGGCAATATGTTTCTGCAGAAGGTGAGCAACGCCGGATCTATCGTCTGGAACGCCTATACGCGCAAAGGCGACATCGCGCACGACAAGTCGCACATCGTCTCTACCAAGGACGGTGGACTGCTGGCTGTGCTCAAGACCCGCGCATGGGTGGCAGAGGCTGGCTATGACAACCTGGTAGAATATGTAGACCCCACGGGCCATGTGACCACCATCAAGGACATGGGCAATGTCAGCGGCGAGTACCGCTACCTGGTGCTCAAGATAGCCGAGAACGGCAGCCTGGAGTGGTCGCGCCTCATCGCGGGCAAGGTAGAGAAGCGCAAGAAGGGATTCACCAAGGACAACATGTCGGTCTATGGCGTGGCTGTCGACGAGGATGGTGGCATCTATCTCACCGGTAACTTCCGCACCGAGATGTATCTGAAGAAGACCGACGGAACCGTAGAGACACTCACCGCAAAGAACTCTACCGAGTGGGATGGTGACTCTCAGGGTGTAGTGGGCGACCTTTTCCTTGCCAAGTTAGACAAGGACGGCTACTTTGTCAAGAGCCTTACCGCAGAGGGCATCGCCGCCAGCGCGTTCCTGGACAAGGTGGTCTATGCCGACGGAAACCTCTACTTCAACGGACGCATAAAGGGCAAGGCAGGCAACGAACTGACGCTGGGCGGCAAGGCTGTAAGCGTCACCAACGACTGCGAGAACCTCCTGCTGGCATCGGTCAGCGCTGCCGACCTCAGCGTGGGCTATGTCAAGACCATCACCCCCGTGGGCAGCAAGAAGACCATACATAACAACGGCTGCCAGTGGATAGACGGATATGTATACTTCACCGGTTCGTCTATGGGCGGACTCACCGGACTCTACGAGAACAGCAAGGGACAGCACAAGGGCTACATCCTCAAGATGGATCCAGCCACAGGCGAGGTGGTCAAGAGCGCCATACGCCTGGATGGCGGCATAGGCAAGTTCTATGGCGTCTATCTCAACGGCTCCACGATGTATGCCTTCGGCTATGACATGACCGGTGGTGCTCTGCTGGTGCCTGTAGATGCCGCCACACTCTCACTGGGTACCGCCATCCCGCTGTGCAAGTATGGTATAGTGGCTGTCGGCGTCACTCCAATCATAGACGGTGAGAACATGGTAGTGGCCAACCGAGGCAAAAACACCGCGACGCTCTATGGCACCGACTACTCATACACCGGCAACAAGAATTGGGCGATGATATACTACAGCTACAAAGTGGCTGGCACATCGGTAGGCATCGGCACGACCACCGCCGAGAGCCAGAAGGGCAAGACAGATGTCTACACCCTCGACGGACGGCTGGTAAAGAGTGCCCAGAGTTATGACAAGGCGGTAAGCGGACTCGCCCAGGGCGTCTATGTCATCGGCAACAAGAAAGTGACCATCCGCTAACCACGACCCGCCATGAAGAGACAACTGTTATCACTCCTGGCCATCACCCTCATGCTCCCTGCCGCGCTGTCGGCACAGACGGTGAAGCAGGACGATGCCGTGCGCACGGGTAAGTTGAAGAACGGACTCACCTACTACATACGCCACAACGCCAAGGAGCCCGGACTGGCCGATTTCTATATCGCCCAGCGGGTGGGCAGCATTCTCGAGGAACCCCGCCAGCGTGGTCTGGCTCATTTTCTGGAGCACATGGCGTTTAATGGTACCAAGCACTTCCCCGGCAAGGGCAAACGGCTGGGCATAGTGCCTTGGTGCGAGTCTATAGGTGTGAAATTCGGAGCCAATCTCAATGCCTACACCTCGGTAGACCAGACCGTCTACCACATAGGGGCTGCCCCCATCGGCCGTGAGGGCATCGTAGACTCGTGTCTGCTGGTGCTCAACGACTGGAGCCACTACATACTGCTCGAGGACAAGGAGATAGACAAGGAGCGTGGCGTGATACGCGAAGAGTGGCGCAACCGGCGCTCGGGCATGGCGATGCAGCGGCTCATGGAGCGCGTGATGCCCAAGATATACCGCGGCTCCAAGTACGAGGACTGCATGCCTATAGGCAATATGGACATCGTCAGCAATTTTCCCTATCAGGACCTGAGCGACTATTATGACAAGTGGTACAGGCCCGACCTCCAGGCGGTGATTGTGGTGGGCGACATAGATGTAGACCGCATGGAAGCCAAAATCAAACGGCTCTTTGGCAAAATTCCCGCCGCCAAGAACCCGGCAGAGCGCATCTACTACCCCGTAAACAGCAGCGACCGCATGATAGTGGCGATAGAGAAAGACCGCGAGCAGCCCATCGCGCTGGGGCATCTCTACATGAAGCGCGCAGCGACGCCCCGCGCAGAGAAGACCACCATGGACTATCAGCGCGACGGATATATGGAGGGACTCATCGTCAGCATGCTCAACAGCCGACTGGCAGACAAGGGCAAGGAGACCGCCAACCCACCGTATATGAGCAGCACGGTGCGCGACGGGATGTTCTTCGTATCGGGCACCAGCGACGCCTTCAGCCTCAGCATAAGCTGCAAGCAGGACAACATACTGGGTGGCATCGCGGCGGCTGTGGCTGAGGTGGAGAGAGTGCGCCAGCACGGATTTACCGCCGACGAACTGGCAAGGGCAAAGGCCATCTATCTCAACGCAGCCCAACGGCGCATGAAGATGGAGGGCGACCGCCGCAACAGCAGTCTGGTCAAGCAGTGTGTAAACAACTTTCTCGACGGCGAACCGATACTCTCGCCCGCCTACAGTTACGAGTTGATGCAGAAGATGGACCAAGAGGTGACCCTCAAGGACATAAACAGCCATATCGGCACCATCATCACCGACCGCAACCAGGTCTTCGTGCTCTACGGCCCCGACCGCAAGGAGGTGCTGCTGCCCTCCGAGACAGAGATAGAAGAGACCATCGCCGAGGCGCAGCGCCGGCAGTATGACGCCCACGTAGACGCCCACACCGCGACAGCCATCATGGACAAGATGCCCACTCCGGGCACAATAGTGAAGGAAGAGGCTACGGGCAAGTGGGGCATGACGCGGCTCACGCTGAGCAACGGGATGGAGGTGTATGTCAAGCCCACCGACTATCAGGCCGACGTGGTGACCATGACTGTCAAGGGCGAAGGCGGAACCTCGCTCTACCCCGACGCCGACATCCCCAACTTCGCGCTCCTGGCAAGTGCCATCACCGAAGGTGGCGTGGGCAGCATGACAAGCACCCAACTGCGCAAGGCGCTTACGGGCAAGTCGGTGAAGGTGGCACCCGCGATAGGTCAGTCGTCACAGCGCATCACGGCAACATCGTCGGTGAAAGACCTGGAGACGATGCTGCAACTCACCTATCTCTACTTCACAGCCCCAAGACGCGACTCGGTGGCATTTGAAGGACTGAGAAACCGCACACGGTCGTTTCTGACCAACCGCAGTGCCAGTCCGAAGGTGGTTTACAACGACAGTCTGAGCGCGGTGCTCTATGGCAACAACCTGCGCACGGCGCCCGCCACACGGCAGATGGTAGACCGCGCTGACTATGGCCGCATCATGGAGATATATCGTGAGCGGTTTGCCGACGCATCGGCGTTCAAGACGGTCATCATAGGCAACGTGAGCATAGACAGTCTGCGCCCGCTGCTCTGCCGCTATCTGGCAGCGCTGCCCGCCACCCACAAGGGCGAGAAGGCCGACAAGAGCCGTCTGCCCCGCATGGTAAAGGAAAACAAGGTGGTGAAGTTTGGCCGCAAGATGGCTACGCCAGTGACCCAGGTCAACATCATGTACACGGCAGACATAGACTTCTCGCCCCGTGCCGACCTGACGCTCGACATCATGCAGCGCTGTCTGCAGATAGCCTATACCGACTCGGTGCGCGAGGACAAGGGAGGCACCTATGGCATCGGCGTGAGCTTTGAGTTGGACAAGGACGAAGAGCCCAATGCCCTGCTGCGCATAAGCTATAAGACCGACCCCACCCGCTATAACGAACTCAACCCTATCGTGTACCGACAGCTGCAGCACATGGCCACCGACGGGCCCATAGCATCGTCGATGGACAAGGTAAAGCAGTATCTGAAGAAGCAGTATGCGCAGAACGCCATGACCAACGACTACTGGAGCTATATCATCTGGCACCAGATAGACGACGAGGCCGACTTTGACACGGGCTACTGCCAGATGGTAGACAGCATCACGGCCCACGATGTGCAGCAGATGGCACAGACACTCCTGAAGCAGAACCACCGCATAGAGGTGACCATGTGTTCGGAATAGCAACGGGCAACAGCCAGGCTGCTGACCTCCTCTGCAAGCATGGAGGGTACCTCTGCAAGCGTGGAGCATACCTCTGCAAGCGTGGAGCATACCTCTGCAAGCGTGGAGCATACCTCTGCAAGCGTGGAGGGTACCTCTACAAAAGCGCTGACCGCGAAGCGGAGTGTGCCAGTGACATCGGCTGATGGAAATGACCGCATCTGCCGAGGCTGCAGCCATCATTGGCGGCTCGTATCAATAGGCACGTGGACACGTATCGAACGACAAGGAAGCACGTATCGTAGGGCACGCGCTCCCGCATCAAACGATACGAGCCGACAATGACGGTGAAAACACTTATATCAATGGTTGGCAAGGTCGCCATAGTGGTCTTGTCAACCATTGTTCATATACTACCACTTCGTAAGCATTACCAGCAAAATGCTAACTATTTTCTATTTTTTCTTCATTTTTCCTACAAATCTCTTCATTATTGTCAAAAAAGTATTACCTTTACAGCCGAAAAAAGTGAAGACATCGGCTGAGCCGTGGCAAAAGGCTGTGGCAAAGCAGATGATACAGGGTACAATAATCTGCATACAACCAGTATTCGTAGACCAAATAAACTTTTATCCAATATGAACAAGCAGACAGCAGAAGATAATGAGATTAGGGCAAGTTGACATCTCGACGTGAGTGTCACTTGGCTTAACGGGTGACAACGAGAACGATGACCATAGAAGAACCAATAATAATTATAACAAGTAGAAACATGTGTGGAATAGTAGGATATATAGGTCAGTCTGACGCCTTCCCCGTCCTCATCGAGGGCTTGAAGAGACTGGAGTATCGTGGATACGACAGCGCGGGAGTGGCGCTGATTAGCAATCAAGATAACCTCAATGTATATAAGACTAAAGGAAAAGTAAGTAATCTGGAAGCATTGGCAGCCGACAAGGACTGCAGCGGCCACATAGGTATAGCCCACACGCGCTGGGCAACCCATGGAGAGCCGTCGGCAGCCAATGCCCACCCCCATGTGAGCATGAGTGGAGAGCTGGCGTTGGTGCATAACGGCATCATCGAGAACTACCAGGTGCTGAAAGAGCAACTCGCAGACAAGGGCTATACGTTCAAGAGCTCTACAGATACCGAGGTGCTGGTGCAACTCATCGACCATTACTACCAGCAGAACGGCAAGGATTTGGTCTCTGCCGTATGTCAGGCGCTGAACGATGCCATCGGCGCCTACGCCATAACCGTGATGGAGAAGAAGGACCCAGGGCATATCGTGGCTGCCCGACAGTCAAGTCCGCTGGTGGTGGGCGTGGGCAAAGACAACAAGGACTTCTATATCGCCAGTGACGCCACCCCCATCGTGGAGCACACCAACAAGGTGGTGTATCTCGAGGATGGAGAGATAGCCGACATCAGAGTGGGAGAAGAACTGAACATCATCAACCTCGAACATGCCTCGTGCAGCTATACCATCAAGACCGTGGACCTGGACATCAGCAAACTCAGCAAGGGCGGCTTTGACCACTACATGCTGAAGGAAATCTATGACCAGCCCAACTGCCTGAAGGACTGTATGAGCGGCAGGCTCATCGTGGACAAGGAGCATCCGGAAAACAACCATATCGTGCTCTCGGCGCTCAGAGACTATCGCGACCGGCTGGTAAACGCCAAGCACATCATCATCGTAGCCTGCGGAACGAGCTGGCATGCCGGACTCATAGGCAAGCAACTCATCGAGAAGATGTGTCGCAAGCGCGTGGAGGTGGCTTACGCCAGCGAGTTCAGATACGTGGACCCCGTGATAGAGCCCGAAGATGTGGTGATAGCCATCAGCCAGAGCGGCGAGACCGCCGACACGCTGGCAGCCATAAAACTGGCCAAGGAGAAGGGGGCGCTGATTTTCGGCATCGTCAATGCAGTGGGCTCGTCTATAGCCCGCGAGACCGACACCGGCGTCTACATCCATGTGGGCCCGGAGATAGGCGTGGCAAGTACCAAGGCTTTTACGGGGCAGGTGACCGTGCTCACGCTGCTCGCACTGGCTCTGGGACACGAGCAAGGCACGCTCGACGACGCCGACTACCATGAGATGATAGAGGAACTCTCGGAGATACCGCAGAAGATGGAGAAGGTGCTGGAGCAGGCGCCGATGATAAAGTCGCTGGCTCTGATGTTTACCTACGCCCACAACTTCCTCTATCTGGGACGTGGCATGAACTTCCCGGTGGCTCTGGAGGGCGCTTTGAAGCTGAAAGAAATCAGCTATATCCATGCTGAAGGTTACCCCGCCGCCGAGATGAAACACGGCCCTATCGCCCTGGTAGACCAAGATATGCCCATCGTCTTCATCGCCACCCACCACCAGCTCTATGAGAAGATAATCTCTAACATGCAGGAAGTGAAATCAAGAAACGGCCGCATCCTCGCAATCGTCACCGAAGGCGACGAGCTGGTGAAGAACATCGCCGACAACGAAATAGAAATCCCCAAGACCCAGAATGCACTGATACCGCTGCTGAGCGTGGTTCCGCTGCAGCTCCTCGCCTACTACGTGGCGGTGGACAAAGGTCTGGATGTGGATATGCCAAGAAACCTGGCAAAGAGTGTGACCGTGGAGTAAACGGAGTCTATGACAGGACTACCCACGGCGGTCATCAAGGGATGGAGTTCAGTTACGGAATCGATGCAGACGGCTCCGAAAAAGTGGTTTTTTCCCACCAAGAGCGTCACTTTTTGAACAAATCGCTCTCTGATTGCTAAAAAAGTATTAACTTTACGGCAGAAAATAACCAAATGAATTATAAATAACACAAACCATTATGGATGCACAAAAAGTAGACATGTTTATCATGGCCAATGGCAAGTATTTTGCCGAAGAGAAGATTTCCTTTATTCGTACCAGGCTGCTCGAGCTGGACGACTCCAAGTGGGCGCAAATCAGCAGCCTGCAATTCAAGAGTCCCACGGTCGCCCTCGTCTTGTCCATCTTCCTGGGAAATTACGGCATTGACCGCTTCTATATCGGTCATATCGGCTTGGGAGTAGGCAAGCTGCTTACTTGCGGCGGAATCGGAATCTGGGCTCTCATCGATTGGTTTTTGATTTTAGGGGCTACTCGTAATGAAAACCTCAAGAAGCTCGAACCTCTGCTCTTATAAGAAATTCTATATCCTGTCGACCATCATCTACGCCATCGCATGTGCATGGATGATGGTGGCATACTGCACTGAGGGGCAAAGCGGCTTGGTCGTTTGCCCCTCAAAATTAATCTACCACATCCCGTGCCCGGGCTGCGGCATGACCCGTGCCACGCTGCTGGTGATACATGGCCACTGGGCAGACGCCATCAGGATGAATCCCAATGTGGTAATATGCATGGTAGGCATCATCATATTCCCCATCCTGCTGGTTGCCGACATGGCGAGAGGCACTGCCTGTCTGCATCAAACATATCAGAAAATAGAGCATCTGCTGCACAAGCGACTCGTCATCTCGCTCATCCTGCTCTTCGAGTTGGCTATTATGGCACACAACTACGTATGCGGTATATGAGGCGTGGATGAAGGGGCTGATGCCGGGTAAGGCGATGGAGATGAAAACAGTTTAGGGCTGGATTCCACGTATGGAATTCAGCCCTAAACGGTATTTGACGGGCAACGAACCCTTAATAATCAAGTTCAACGTCTTTGCCAAACGGAGCAAGCGCCAACCCAGCCATCTTGAAATGCTGCTTGCCCCAAGGGATGCCAATAATGGTAATATAAAGGAATAATCCGAAAATTGCGTGCATTAGCCAGGCAAAGATACCTCCACACATGAACCAAATGAAATTCATAAAAACGCGGAGGCAACCAGTGGGGGTTTCCGTGGGAATGACTCTGGCACCAAACGGCCAAAGGCAAAGCAGCCCAATCTTGAACGCCTGCATCGCAAAAGGGATGCCGATGATAGTAATGGCCAAAGCCAGACTACCCGTAAAATAGCCAAAGGCTGCCTCAAGACCGCCACACAACAACCATACAATGTTAGCAAACGTTTTCATATTCCTATTTATTTCAGTTATTAAGTTAATGGACGCATCCCCCACCATGCCGCCTGAATAAGATATGCAGAGCGACGCGCGATGAGACAACAGATTGCTGGTGATAATCACCAAGGGCAAAGATACGGCTTTTTTGAATATTACACACAACTTCTGCATACTTTTTATAAGTTTCATATTCAATACAACGGAAATTATAATGTCTATCTATGTATCAGCAAATTACAACTATCACATAGAGGAGAATGTAAACTTCTACCTGAAGATGAATTATACAAGCAAGACTGAAGATGCGGTTTGCAGACAATACCCGTCATTGTGCGCCAGCGCTGGCATTACCTTCAGTTTCCCGGACAAGACATTACAGCTGAATATAGCCTGTCATGACTTGTTCCGTAAAGAGTACTCTGATTGGGAAGTCAGGTACTACAACATCAACAACAAACAAAAGAACAATGTGGACTCGCGCTTCTGTTCTATCTACTTGAAATACAATATCAACAAAATGCCACGTAAGAATAAAGTCAAGGATGTGGATAATGTATTGAACAGATTATAGGCATACGCGACCATTTTCCTACACATCAACAAACTGTAATCATCACTTCGCGAGCCTATCCCAGCCAGTCTGTAAAGATAAGTATACAGTCGTACACCTTATCCAGGAATCTCCCTATCCGTTGCTTAATGCCTTTCCAATATATTCCCTTCATATTAATGAAACTGTTTCTGTTATCTATACTCAAGCAAATCTTTTGGTACACCATAACAATTTGAATGAACTATAGATTCATCTATAACTTTACGTAGCTCTTCATTAATGCCGCTTGTTATTATTTCGTCAATTCTATTCTCGCTTACTATCATAAATCATAATCTATATACAATAAATGCCTTATCACTGCAAAATTACATTCTTTTTTGACTAAAACAAAGACTTTCAGATATTTATTTGGCAACAATCCGAAACAAGCCGTATTGCTTTGAATGGTTACGCATATCTAACGCATGGGAGTGAATGGTATGTGTGGACAGGTCAGGAAAGTGGGTCTGGATCCGACTAATGGTGACGTGTAAATATTTGTGGGCAAGTCTCGCACGACCATGAAGTTGCTCCATTGGGAACGTGGAGGTTATGTGATGTACTACAAACGTTTGGAGCAAGGCCGGTTCCATCCTCGCATATCAAAGAGGCGATGGACGAAAAGGCGGCCAAGATAGAGGCAATGGCCAAAGAGATAGAGGCCGATACCCGCAAACGCAGGGCACGCGCAAAGAGGACTCCGTCGCGTCCTTCGAGCTACCGTTACGCGGGACTTGAGGAACGCACAACCGTCATGATGCCCGAGGGTGTGGTTGCAGGCGAGTGCGACATCATCGGCAAGGATATTTCCCGAATACTCCATCGCTAACCGGCCAAGGTGTGGATTGAAATCATAGAGCGTCCCTTATTGCGCATGAAAGCCGACAAGGATTCGCCCAATCCGCGCATATACCAGGCCAAGGCCCCTCATGCGGTTATCGGTGGCAACCACGTCGGCGCCGACATGTTCGCGCAGATAGTAATAGACAAATACCGATACCATCTGCCCGAATACGGCCAGGTCAGGAAGTATGCCGACCTCGGCCTGAAACTCCCCACCTCCACGCTGGACGGCTGGGTGCATGCCGTGCCCTCAAGACTGGAACGTGTTTACGAGGCTTTGCGCGACGATGTCCGCAACAGCGATTATCTACAGATAGACGAAGTCCTTTGGCGCATAGCCGACTCTCCAGGCAAGAGCCGCAAGGGATATGCGTGGCAGTTTCTCGACAACCGCCCGCAGAGCCACGGTCTCTATTTCCTTTATATGAACGGCTCGCGTGCGGGGACAGTCCCACGTGCAGAGCTGCGCGATTTCCGTGGTGCGATACAGACCGACGGATACGGTGTATATGATTATTTTGAGTTGCTGGACAATGTGACCCTTCTGGGTTGCATGGCTCATGTGCGCCGTAAATTCACCGACGCCCAGGCATTACATCCCGAACTGGCCGCGCGGGCGATAAAATGTTTGGAGCTGCTCTATGAACTCGAGACAAATCTGAAGGCGAATGGTGCCACGTATGAGGAAATAGCCGCCGAGCGTCGGGCCAAGGAATTGCCGATAATGGATACCATGGAAAAATGGATGGAGAGCGAACACACGAAACGCACCCCCATCCGCCCCCATGGGCAAGGCACTCAACAACGCATACAAGTTATGGCCACGCTTGCGTCGCTATGCCCTTGACGGCCGCTACCATATCGACAACAATTCCGTGGAGCGCAACCAGCGTCCGTCAGTAATGGGCCGCAAGAACTACCTGTTCAGCAAAAGCGATAGCGGAGCCGTTGACAACGCCATCTTCTATTCGCTGATAGAGAGCTGTGAAATCGTAGGTGTCAATCCGCTGCAATGGCTCACCCATGTGTTGCAGTCGCTCCACGACGACAGCACGGCCGAACAGATAAAACAAATGCTTCCTTATAACTACAGAAAAACTCGCGAATAGAACATCGCGAGATTTTTTATTCAAAGCAATACGGCTTATTTCGGATGGTTACATCACTCCCATGCGCATACCAGTCGGATGCTGCGCCATAACTATACGGTTGTCCTCATTCAAATTGAACATAACTTTTTTTGAGGACAAAGGTAAACAGTATCGAAGAAATGGAAAAGGCTGCTTGTTTCGGATGGTTACGCTTGTTTCGGATGGTTACGCTCCACCTTATTATATATATACCAACGAAAAGAGCCTCAATCACTGTCGTGACCAAGGCTCTTCGTGAAAAAGGGCGGCTACCTACTCTCCCGCA
>ERZ1023862.252-NODE-252-length-12085-cov-6.137988_pt1 | contig 12085 bp, 10 predicted proteins | sample MGYA00380388_ERZ1023862 | MGnify/ENA primary metagenome ERZ1023862 (study PRJEB33179, sample SAMN07449007) | human gut metagenome | biome: Human-gut; feature: Human associated habitat; material: Faeces | host: Homo sapiens | place: India: Bhopal | collected... | reverse complement strand
ATTAATGCCTGTTTATAGAGGATAATTCCAAATTAAACGATAACTTTGCCGATGAATTAAAAATAAATCTTTGGAATGAGTAGTTCTTTCTTATCTGTCCTGATACAACGTCAGGCAGGGAAATATGGTGATCGTGTAGCGTTGCGTTACCGCGATTATAAAACAGAAACATGGATTCCGGTTTCTTGGAACCAGTTTGCCGCAACTGTAAAAACAGTTTCGAATGCATTGATAGAATTAGGTATAGGCATACAGGAAAATATAGCAGTTTTTTCTCAAAATAAACCGGAATGTCTGTATGTGGACTTTGGAGCTTTTGGGGTACGGGCTGTTACTGTACCATTTTATGCTACCAGTTCCGAGGCGCAGGTACATTATATGGTAGGTGATGCCGAAATACGTTATATCTTTGTAGGTGAACAGTTGCAATATGATGTGGCGTTCCGGGTTATGCAACTGGGAAGCCAACTGAAACAGATTATAATTTTCGACAAGGAGGTAAAACGTGATGAGCGGGACCAGACTTCCATTTATTTTGATGACTTTCTGAAATTGGGCGAGGCGCATCCGCATCAAGCTGAGGTAGACAAGCGTACTTCAGAGTCGGGTAATGGTGATCTTGCCAATATTCTTTATACCAGTGGAACAACCGGAGACAGCAAGGGGGTGATGTTGCATCATTCTTGCTATGAGGCGGCCATTCCGGCACACGATGAACGTTTCCCTCAATTGGGTGATCAGGATGTGATTATGAATTTCCTTCCTTTTACTCATGTGTTTGAGCGTGCATGGACTTGCTGGTGTCTTTCGATGGGGTGTACTTTGTCTATCAACTTGCGTCCTGCTGATATCCAGAAGACAATAAAGGAGATCCGTCCTACGGCTATGTGCAGTGTTCCCCGTTTCTGGGAGAAAGTGTATGCCGGCGTGCAAGAAAAAATCAATGAGACAACCGGATTGAAAAAGAAGTTGATGCTGGATGCTATTAAAGTGGGACGTGAACATAATTTGGAATATGTGTACAAAGGGCTGACTCCTCCGCCTGTATTGCACATGAAATATAAATTTTATGAGAAAACGATCTATAGCTTGTTGAAAAAGACTATTGGCATTGAAAACGGGCGTTTCTTCCCTACTGCCGGTGCGGCTATTCCGCCGGCTGTACAGGAGTTTGTTTTGTCGGTGGGAATTAATATGGTAGCGGGTTATGGATTGACGGAATCTACTGCAACGGTTGCTTGTGAGAATGATAATGACCATGTGGTTGGTTCGGTGGGGCGTATCATGCCTCATGTGCAGGTCAGAATAGGGGAGAATAACGAAATAATGCTACGTGGTGAGGGAATCACTCATGGCTATTATAAAAAGGAAGCTGCTACGAAAGCAGCGTTTACTGAAGACGGATGGTTCCATACCGGTGATGCGGGTTATATAAAAGATGGGCATTTGTTCCTTACAGAGCGTATCAAGGACTTGTTTAAAACTTCAAACGGGAAGTATATCGCTCCTCAAGCCATTGAAGCCAAATTGGTGGTAGACCGTTATATCGATCAGATTTCTATTATTGCCGATGAACGTAAATTTGTTTCTGCTTTGATAATTCCTGAATATAAACTGGTGAAAGAGTATGCCGCAAAAAAAGGTATTCGCTATGAAAGTATGGAGGAACTGTTGCAGAAACCGGAAATTATCGATTTGTTTAAAGAGCGGATTGATACACTGCAGCAGCAGTTTGCACATTATGAACAGATCAAGAGGTTTACCTTGTTGCCCCATCCTTTCAGTATGGAACGTGGTGAGCTGACCAATACGTTGAAAATAAAACGTAATGTGCTGAACAAGAACTATGCTGCCGAAATAGAAAAGATGTACGAAGAATAATGGGAAAATGAATAGATTTCCACTATCTTTGCACCTTGAAATGCAAAAATTCTCAAGATGATAACAATAGAGCAACTGAAAGACGTAAAAGAACGTACTGCGGCACTTGAAAGATATCTGGACATAGAAAATAAACTGGTTCAGGTGGAAGAAGAACAACTGCGTACGCAGGCGCCCGGTTTTTGGGATGATGCCAAGAAAGCAGAAGCACAAATGAGGAAGGTGAAAGATCTGCAAAAATGGATCGACGGTTACCGTGAGGTAAAGACGATGGCAGATGAACTGGAATTGGCTTTTGACTTTTGTAAAGATGATTTGGTTACCGAAGAAGAAGTGGATGCAGCGTATCAAAAGGCTGTCACTGCGGTGGAGGCATTGGAACTGAAGAATATGCTTCGCCAGGAGGCCGACCAAATGGATTGTGTATTGAAAATTAATTGCGGTGCCGGTGGTACTGAAAGTCAGGATTGGGCTTCCATGCTGATGCGTATGTATATGCGTTGGGCGGAGACCAATGGCTATAAAGTGAGCGTGGCTAACCTTCAGGATGGGGATGAGGCCGGAATCAAGACGGTGACTATGAATATTGAGGGCAGTTTTGCATATGGTTATCTGAAAGGTGAGAATGGAGTCCACCGCTTGGTGCGCGTGTCTCCTTATAATGCTCAGGGGAAACGGATGACTTCTTTTGCTTCTGTGTTTGTAACGCCGTTGGTGGATGATAGTATTGAAGTGACAATTGAACCTGCCCGTATGTCTTGGGATACTTTCCGTTCGGGAGGGGCCGGCGGACAGAATGTGAACAAGGTGGAATCAGGAGTACGTCTGCGTTATCAATATAAAGATCCGTATACCGGTGAGGAAGAGGAAATCTTGATTGAGAATACTGAAACCCGTGACCAGCCGAAGAATAAGGAAAATGCGATGAGACAGTTGCGTTCAATTTTATATGATAAGGAATTGCAGCACCGCATGGAAGAACAGGCCAAGGTGGAGGCTGGCAAGAAGAAGATTGAATGGGGATCACAGATACGCAGTTATGTCTTTGATGACCGTCGTGTGAAGGATCATCGTACTAATTTTCAAACTTCGGATGTGAACGGAGTGATGGATGGAAAGATTGATGGCTTTATCAAGGCATACTTGATGGAGTTTTCCGGTTCGGAGAATTAGTAAATTCTTCGTAATTTATTTGTTTTCTTCTAGAAACTTTGTACTTTTGGAATATTCAAAAGAGATGGTTTAATCTTAAAAATGAAATACTTATGGGAAAGAATAAGAAAGCTGCTTATAGTAAGCGGGAAGAAGAGAAAGCAAATAGGATTGTAAAAGGTCTGTTCATCGGATTAATTGTATTAGCCCTTGTTATTATGGTAGGCTATGCCATGTATGGATAAAAACGGAAAATAAATAGTGAAGTCCTGCTGAGGTTATTCTCTGCGGGGCTTTTTTATATATTAAAACGCTATGGGACAAGAAATAGAACGAAAATTTTTAGTAAAGGACGACAGTTATAAACTAGAGGCTTATGCACATAGTCATATTGTGCAAGGTTATATCTGTAGTGCTCGTGGAAGAACTGTCCGGGTGCGTATTCGGGATAATAAAGGGTATCTTACTATCAAAGGGGCTTCCAATGACTCCGGTACAAGTCGTTATGAGTGGGAGAAGGAGATCAGTTTGCAAGAGGCCGAAGAGTTGATGAAACTGTGTGAGCCTGGGGTGATTGATAAAATCCGGTATTTGGTGAAAAGTGGAGAGCATATCTTTGAAGTGGATGAGTTTTATGGTGAGAATGAAGGCTTGACTGTAGCGGAAGTGGAATTGAATAGTGAGGACGAATTGTTTAAAAAGCCCCATTTCATCGAAAAAGAGGTAACGGGAGATATTCGTTATTATAATTCTTTTTTGATGAAGAATCCTTATACTCGCTGGTAGATAATATATAGGCTTCTTTAACGTCTGAAAATAAACTACTTGCTATCGTTTACCTACCTTTGCAACAAACACAAACTCATTATTGATATATGAAACACAACATTTTATGGGGCATTATCTTGCTTGTGGCAAGTTTGTCATTTACGGCGAAGGCGCAAAAGGCTGTCCAAGGCCAGTTCTCAGTCAAGGGAGTCTTATTAGATTCTTTGTCTAATGAAGGGGAACCGTATTCTACAATCCGTATTTCATTGAAGAACAATCCTGCAAAGCCGGTGAAACTGGCTGTGACAGGAGCGGACGGCAGGTTTGATGAACGGCTTGCCGTGCCGGGGACTTATCTCATTCATTTTACTTCTGTAGGAAAGTCTCCTGTACAGAAGGAGTTCTCGATATCGGCAAATCGTAGGAATGTTGATTTGGGTAAGATTCTGATAGCAGAAGCGACTGAAATGTTGAAAGGAGTGGAGGTGGTAGCGCAGAAACCTTTGGTAAAGGCGGAAATAGACAAAGTGACGTATAGTATAGAGGATGATCCGGATTCTAAAACCAATACGACTCTTGAAATGCTCCGTAAAGTTCCGCTGGTGACTGTAGATGGAGAGGATAAAATTCAAGTAAACGGTAGCAGTAAGTTTAAAGTGCATGTTAATGGCAAGCCGAATAACATGATGAGCAATAATCCTACCGAGGTATTGCGGAGTATGCCGGCCAATTCCATTAAATCTATAGAGGTTATCACCGAGCCTGGGGCTAAATATGACGCGGAAGGGGTGGCGGGCATCTTGAATATTATCACTATAGGAGCTGGAATGGAAGGATATACGGTGACATTGAATGGTGGTGCAAGCAATATGCGTGTGTATGGTGGCGGTTATGGTACGGTGCAGTCGGGCAAGTTCACTGTTACCGGTAATTATTCTTATAACTACCAGGGATCTCAAAAGGGATTTGAAGATTCATATCGTGAGGATTTCACGTCTCAGGAAAATAAATTTTTGGAGTCGCATCGAAGAAGCAAGAGCTATGGCAATTTTCAATTTGGCAGTCTGGAAGGAAGTTATGAGATTGACACTTTGAATCTGATTAGTTTTTCTATGAATCTGATGACTGGCAATTTTACGAATAAGAGGATTGGAAATACCCAGATGACGAATCATGCCGGTAATCCGGTTTACGGTTACGGTTCTTTGGGAAATAATGAATCGGGCTTTGGCGAAGTGGGGGGCAACATGGATTATCAGCATTCGTTTAAAAAGAAAGGGGAACTTCTTACTTTCTCTTATCGTTTTAGCCATTCCCCCAATAACAGTGAAGCGAATACGGATTATGAGGATACGTTGAATGTTCCTTATCTTTTGCAAAACCAATATTTTAAAAATGATGCCAGCACACAAGAGCATACGGCTCAATTGGACTATACCAATCCGATAAATTCGATACACAGCATTGAAACTGGTATAAAGTATATTTTTCGTAGAAGTAAAAGTGATGGTAAATATTATCTGGCCGATAATACCGGAGAATATAAGTATGATCAGGATATGAGTACGCAATATGATCATAAGCAGGATATTCTGGCTGCTTATTTGGGCTATCAGCTGAAGTACAAAAAACTCGGTGGAAAGGCGGGAATTCGCTATGAGCATACATTTATGGATGCGGATTATAAAAATAAGGATGAGAAGTTTGATGCTCAGTTTGATGATTTGGTTCCATCCTTGATGTTCTCTTACCAATTGGCTCCTACTCAAAGTTTGAGGGCATCTTATAATATGCGTATCAGCCGGCCGGGTATTTGGTTTTTGAATCCGTTTACTGACACCAGCAACCCTACTGCGATCAGTTACGGTAATCCTGATTTGGAAAGTGAAAAGGCCCATTCGCTTAGTGTTACTTTCGGTAGTTTCTCGCAGAAATTTAATGTAAATGTCAGTGCTAATTATTCTTTTGTCAATAATGGTATAGAGCAATACTCTTTTATAAAAGATGGTGTGATGAATTCTACCTATGATAATATAGGAAAAAGTAAGAATATTAATTTGTCTTTGTTCTTGAACTGGAATATGTCTCCTAAAACCCGCTTTAATATCAATGGACGGGGAGCTTATGTGGATTATAGAAGTTCAGGGCTTGATTTAAAGAATCATGGCTGGGAAGGAAATGTCTTCGGAAGCTTCCAGCAGACTCTGCCTTGGGATCTGCGTCTGAGTCTGAACGGAGGGGGTGGTACTCCGCATATCTCTTTGCAAGGTAAAAGTTCCTCTTTCTATTATTATGCGATAGGGCTCAGTCGTTCTTTCTTGAAGGAAAAGAGGCTGACTATATCTCTTAACTCGTCCAATTTATTTAATAAATATATTACTTTTAAGAATAACATCAATACTCCTACTTTCTGCTCTTCTACTGCTACCAGAATTCCGATGCGTTATTATGGATTTAATATCAGTTGGCGTTTTGGGGAGTTGAAGGCTCAGGTAAAAAAAGCTGCGCGAAGCATTAATAATGATGATTTGAAAAGTGGAGGAGGTAATGCTGGAACCGGTGGAGGGATACCGGCTAATTAAAAGTTAAAACGAAACCACCTGTTAACTGTTAATTTAGGGGGTAAAAACTGTTATTTGATAGTTTATACCCCCTTTGTTGTTAGTTTTTCTGTCGTGACTTTTGCGAGAAGTCGTTAATATTGCAGCAGAAAGCAAAAACAGAAAATAACAATTTAAAAATAGATTAATATGAAGACAGTCGACTTTACACAGCATTTACTAAGTATACAAACCGAATTATTTCGCTTTGCATTTAAATTGACAGCTGACAGAGAAGAGGCTAATGATTTGTTGCAGGAAACTTCACTTAAAGCTTTGGACAACGAAGAGAAGTTTACTCCAGATACGAATTTTAAAGGATGGATGTACACCATCATGCGTAATATATTTATAAATAATTATCGTAAAACAGTGCGTGATCAGACTTTCGTCGATCAGACAGATAACTTGTTCCATTTGAATCTTCCACAGGACTCAGGATTCGATTCTACAGAAGGTGCTTATGATTTGAAAGAGATACATCGTATCGTGAATGCGTTGCCTAAAGATTACCGTGTGCCGTTTGCTATGTATGTATCAGGATTTAAATATAGGGAAATTGCCGAAAAACTGGGACTTCCGTTGGGAACAGTGAAAAGCCGTATCTTTTTCACTCGTCAGAGGTTGCAGAATGATCTGAAAGATTTCCGTTAAGTTGACTCTCTATCTTTATTATATAACTTTGACTTTTATCATCACGCCGACTGTTCGCGAAGAATCGTCGGCGTTTCTTTTTAGGATTTACGCCATATAAGGGGGCGAAGTAAGTAATATCCTATTAAGGCGGCTAGTCCGACTCCAATGCTGTTTGCCAGAAAATCCAGCCAGTCACCGCTGCGGGTATCTGTGCAATAAGCTTGCATCAGTTCGATACACCCGCTCATAGCTACAGGAGCTATGATGCCTCCCCATATTACATGATTCCAATTGATAGCCTTATGATTCCTCAGGTATTCTATCCATAAAATGAAACAGAGTCCTCCATACATGCATATATGCACTATTTTGTCTATGTAGGGGATTTCTTCCACATCTGTTTTAGGAGGAGTGAAAAAGGAAAGATAAAAGATGATAGCTACAATGATCAAGGATACCGGATATTTTCTAAAATAATATAGCATACTTTAATTTTTTTGTGATTCGTCGCAAAAGTACGATTAATTTTATACTTTTGCAGGCTAACCAGTGTTGATTTATAATAATTTGATAGTTTTTTATGCAAAAAAGCGAAAGAGTAAATTTCGGAAGTAAGATTGGGGCTGTTCTGGCGGCGGCAGGTTCGGCTGTAGGACTTGGTAATATATGGAGGTTTCCCTATGAAACGGGAAATCATGGAGGTGCGGCATTTATCTTAGTATACTTGGCGTGTGTTTTTATGTTGGGAATGCCTATTATGATTGCCGAATTCACAGTAGGTCGTCATTCAAAAGCAAGTACGGGACGTGCTTATAAGGTTTTGGCACCCGGAACTCATTGGAAGTGGTTGGGATATTTGGGGGTTTTGGCCGGTTTTCTTATTCTAGGATATTATTCGGTAGTGGCAGGATGGACTTTGGAATATATATTGGAAGCGGGAATGAATGGTTTTGCAGATAAGAAGCCGGAAGATTTTGTGGTTGCTTTCCAGAGTTTTTCGAAGGACCCTGTTCGTCCGCTTATCTGGCTGGTCATCTTTTTATTGGCCACCCATTTTGTTATAGTAAAGGGAGTGAAAGATGGAATAGAGAAATCTTCGAAGGTGCTGATGCCTGTTTTGTTTATACTGATAGTAGTTTTGGTGGGGTGCTCATTGTCGCTTCCCAATGCGGAAAAAGGTTTGGAGTTTCTGCTGAAGCCTGATTTCAGTAAAGTGAACGGAGATGTTTTCTTAGGGGCTATGGGGCAGGCGTTCTTTTCCTTGAGTTTGGGAATGGGATGTCTTTCAACCTATGCTTCTTATTTTGGGAAAGAAACCAAACTGGGAAATACGGCTCTGAGTGTCGGTGTGATTGATACTTTTGTGGCTGTCTTGGCCGGATTGATTATTTTTCCGGCGGCCTTTTCTGTAGGTATCCAGCCGGATGCGGGACCATCATTAATTTTTATTACATTGCCTAATGTTTTTCAGCAAGCTTTTAGCGGTGTGCCGATATTAGCTTATATTTTCTCGGTGATGTTCTATGTCTTGTTGGCTTTGGCTGCATTGACTTCTACTATTTCTCTACATGAAGTGGTGACGGCTTTTCTGCACGAGGAATTCAATTTAACTCGTGGCCGTGCTGCTAGATTGGTCACTTTCGGGTGCATTATAATTGGAATCATTTCTTCCTTGTCATTGGGAGTTATGCAGAAATATACGCTGTTTGATAAGGGATTCTTTGACTTACTTGATTTTGTCACTGCAAAAATAATGCTTCCTTTGGGTGGCTTGCTGGTATGTATCTTTGTAGGATGGTATTTGAAACGTTCCGTTTCTTATGAAGAATTGACCAATGGGGGAAAACTGAAAGCAGGTCTTTTCAATTTGTATATCTTCTTGTTGAGATACGTGGCACCTGTGGCTATCATTTTGATTTTTATCAATGAATTAGGGCTAATTTAGAATTGTAATGTGGAAAGACTTCTTCTATTTTTCGAAAAGCGAACGCAGAGCTATACTTTTTTTGTTGACTTTGCTTTTCATATTTATGTGTATATGGGTTCTGTTTCCAGTAAAGGAAGAGTCTTTGGAACAGGATCAAGAGGGGATAGAAGAAATAAAAAACTTTCTGGCCGGAGTACATGAGATGGAGGAGAAGGAATCTCTGCGATATTCCTATGATAAGCCTAAAAGAAGAGAGGTGGTATTGGCTGCTTTTGATCCAAATTCAGCCGATTCCATCGAATTTTTGCAACGTGGATTGCCTCCTTTTATTGCACATACTATTTTGCAATACCGGAGAGCCGGCGGTAAATTCAGGACAGCGGATGATTTCTCTCGTGTTTATGGCTTGTCGTCCGAGAAATTTAATATGTTAAAACCTTATATCCAGATATCAGAGGCTTTTCGGCGGAAACAGGATACATTGCACTTTATCAAAAAGGCGGAGAAAGATACGTTGGCGGTTTATAAATATCCGGAAGGAACTTTAGTCGATTTGAATGAAGCGGACACTACCGAGTTGAAAAAGATTCCGGGAATAGGCAGTGGCATTGCACGCATGATTGTGGCTTACCGGAAACGTTTGGGAGGTTTTTATGATATGGCTCAGTTGAAGGAAGTGAACTATGTAGATGAGGATATGTTGAGATGGTTTAAACTCGGAAATGCACCAATTCATCGGATAAATGCCAATAAGGCCGGGCTTGACAAACTTCGCTCTCATCCTTATATGAATTTTTATCAGGCAAAGGTAATTATAGAATATAGGAGGAAAAAGGGAAAATTAAAAAGTCTTTCCCAGTTATCCTTGTATGAGGAATTCACTGAGAAAGACTTGGAACGTTTGTCGCACTATCTTGCTTTCGATTAATTGTTGGGATAACCAGCAGCTTCTGCTATTTTTACCGGAATTTCGGTATTGTCAATGCGACCTTGGAATAGTTGGGCGCCGGCTCCGATAGCGAATACGGGTACATAACCTCCAGAGTGCCCACCACTGGTCCAACCTACCAGAGCGATGTCATCCAGAATTCTTTTGGCCTCAGCTGCCAAAGGTTCGTCTTGTTGATATTCACTTTTGGTCAAATCTATCTCTTTACCGCTAAATGATTCATCATATACTTTCTTCAGGGATGCTTCTTGCTTTTCATTCAATTGAATACTATCCCAAAATCCGAAATTATCCTTCAATGATTGCTTGATAACTTCCCAAGGTACTTGATTCTTGTATTTTTTTCTTAATTCGTTTACAATTTTAGTATATCCGCTTTCACTTACTTTTTGTGATTTTAAAGCTTGCAGGTTCAAAGTATACGGACCTTTTCCTAAAACGATTCCTCCGGTTTCGTGGTCGGCTGTTACTACAATCAGGGTTTCATCGGGATGTTGTTCATAGAATTCGTAAGCAACTTTTATGGCATTGTCCATATCCATCACTTCGTGGAATACGGTAGCGGCATCGTTGCTGTGGCAAGCCCAGTCTATTTTACCTCCTTCAACCATCAGGAAGAACCCTTTTGATAGATCTTTAGACAGGAAATTGATTCCGGCACGGGTGATTTCAGTTAAAGTCATATCGCCTTTTTTTCGATCGATAGCATAGGGGATAGCACTATTGTCTGTTGCTGTCGCAGGTTGTAAGAGAATCAGTTTGTCCGATTTTTTTGCTTTTTTCTGATAGTCCTTGTAGCCACGGGCTATGGTATATCCGGCTTTGTCCACCAGTGTGTACAGACTTTCTGAATTTGAACCAGCGGCTTTTTTGTTGGTGGGATCTAAAAAGTCTGATCCTGCATAGAAATCGAAGTTGGCATCAATCAAATCCAGACCCACGTTGTAATAGCTGCTTCTTTGTCCTTGGTGTGCGTAAAAAGCAGCCGGTGTGGCATGGTCTACGCTGACACTGGTACTGATACCTACACGGCAACCTTTATTTTTTGCCCAAGAAGCAACACTGTTAACTTTGGTTTCCAGATCCTTTTTCACACCTAATGCGCCATTTTTTGTTTTGTTTCCCGTAGCAAGTGCTGTTCCTGCAGCGGCCGAATCTGTCACTCCGTTGGTTGCCGAGAAAGTAGTGGCTATGGTTGCATAAGGAAATTGGGTGAATAATAACGGAGTCACACCAATTTTGCCTTCCAACTCTCCACGATACATCTCTGTTCCTAAAACTTGGTTAACACCCATTCCATCTCCGATGAAATAAAATACATACTTTGCTTGCTGTGCCTGTACAAAAAGAATGGACAGGAATACAAATACAGTAATAAACGATAGTTTTTTCATATTAATTGAGTTAATGACATTTTTTTCAGCCTAGCAAATATAGGGAAAAAAGACTTTTTATCGGTACTTCTTTCTTGAATAATTGAGATTTAATGGCCAAATACTTTTTTTGCAATAAGTTTGTAAATGAAATGTTTTTGGTGTGTAATATAAAAAATCTGTTTGGGAGTAGGGAAGTCCGTCTTTTATACTATGCATCAGTTTGCTTTCGACATGGATATTGCATACAGATAATTGTTTTAATATTAGTGATTATTAATTATAAATCTTATATTTGTCTAATCTAGAGTCAGTAAATAAAGTATGGGAGAATTTATAAATGTATTAGTGTCAAAAGGGAAAAGCAATTTGATACCGGAAAAAGATAACCTGTATGGACAGTTTGTCGGTGAATGGGATTTTGAATGGGTTGATAACCAAGGTACAACAGGCGAAAGACATGTTCAGGGAGAGTGGATATTCGCTTGGGTGCTGGAAGGGACTGCAATTCAAGATGTGTTTATTTGCCCTTCGCGTAAGGCACGGATTAAAGATTATCAACCGGATGCAGCTTATGCGACTGCGGTACGTATGTATAATCCTAATACAGAGGCATGGGATATTTTATATACGGAATTAGGAGGGGCTACACAACTGGAAGGAAAAAGAGAAGGAAACAGGATTGTTCAGACGGAAATTAATGAGAAGAATATACAGTGGGTGTTTTCAGAAATTACAAGGCCTTCATTGCGTTGGCAACGTATGGTTAAACGTCCGGATGGTACTTGGGAGACGGGAG
>ERZ1023862.242-NODE-242-length-12313-cov-7.602219_pt1 | contig 12313 bp, 9 predicted proteins | sample MGYA00380388_ERZ1023862 | MGnify/ENA primary metagenome ERZ1023862 (study PRJEB33179, sample SAMN07449007) | human gut metagenome | biome: Human-gut; feature: Human associated habitat; material: Faeces | host: Homo sapiens | place: India: Bhopal | collected... | reverse complement strand
CGCAGCAGCAGATGGACATCATAGCCGTCGGCCGACGAGCCTACGAGATATTCCACCGTGCGGGTGCCCTTCTCTGTCTTGTCGCTCCACGTAGTGAGCTTCTTCGTGACGAGGGCCGTCCACCCCACGCAAGGCACCACGCCATCGTGGCTGTCCATAGCCTCGCGTATATATTTGCGTGCCTGGCCCATCACCTTCTCCACCATCTGTGGCGTCACCTTATAGCCCTTGAGCATCGAGTAGTCTACCGTGCAGAGGCGGTTGAGCGCCACAAGCGTGTCATACTGCGCCGGCGTCACCTTGTTGAGCAGCCACCGTGGGGGCATCTTGCCCTTGGCTACAGTCGACTCCACTCTGGGAGTCACCTTTTTCTTACACTGCTGCGCCGCAGCATCGTTTGCCCACGCCATAGCGGCAATGGCAAACAGCAAACACAAAATCGACTTTTTCATTGTTGTTACGGTTTTAAGGGTGAATATTAGGATAACCTTTCCAATGACTGCCATGCCCCGCGCTTCATGGTCTGCGGGGCGCGCCATGACAGACGGTGCCGGCGTAAGGGCTTTGGCCCGCGTGCTGACCACCGCTGGCGGCTCGTGCCTTACGTCACGTGGTCTCGTATCATTTGTTACGAGTGCTCGTATCAATAGGCACGTGGCCTCGTATCATACGTCACGAGCCAGCCGAGTCCATCTGCGTCTCGGCATCGGTAACGACTAACCCGATAAAGATGATTACATTTGCAAATGTAAGTGGTTAACAGCGACACCACCAAACCAATTTAGTGAAATAGAGTTAACGGGAACGTAAAAGGCAGTTAACCAGAAGCCGACAGACATGGTCTCCAGCCGCGCCAAGACGCCCTCGGGCGCAGCAGAGGCCATTCCCATGCCCACAGAGATGGATAGCAGAGTGGTGGAGAATGAAAGAAGAATGGTGGCGATGGTGGGCAGAGCGGTGGAGAATGAGAGAAGGAATGGGGCAATGGTGGGCAGAGCGGTGGAGATAGAGAGAAGGATGGTGGCGATGGCAGACGGCACGACGGCAGAAACGGGCAGAGCTGCGGAGACAGCGAGCCATCGGGAGAGGGGCAGAAAAGAGGCAGCGCCTGTAAGCACTGCCTTTCTGGATGGGGCAAATCTACTTGCCCTTGAGTATCTTCTTGATTTCGTTGAGCTTGTTGAGCGCCTCGACGGGCGTAAGGTTGTTGATGTCGAGCCCCAGTATCTCGTCGCGGATCTGCGAGAGCACCGGGTCGTCGAGCTGGAAGAAGCTGAGCTGCATGCCCTCGCGGTCGTCGCCTATGTGCTTGATGGCGGCGGCATCGGCGTTGCCCACGCTTGCCCCGTCGGCTTCGAGCTGCTTGAGGATAACCTTGGCGCGGCGCACGATGCTCTTGGGCATGCCGGCTATCTCTGCCACATGGATACCGAAGGAGTGCTCGCTGCCACCGGGCACGAGCTTGCGCAGGAAGATAACCTTGTCGCCGACCTCCTTGACGCTTACATTGTAGTTGCGTATGGCGGGGAGCTGGCGCTCCATCTCGTTGAGCTCATGATAGTGGGTGGCAAAGAGCGTGCGGGGACGTCCCTTGGCATTCTGGTTGAGATACTCGACGATGGCCCAGGCTATGCTGATGCCGTCGTAGGTAGAGGTGCCACGCCCCAGTTCGTCGAAGAGCACCAGCGAGCGCTCGGTGACATTGTTGAGTATGTTGGCAGCCTCGGTCATTTCGACCATAAAAGTGGACTCGCCGAGCGAAATATTGTCTGACGCACCCACTCGGGTGAAAATTTTGTCCACCAAGCCTATTTTCGCGCTCTCTGCGGGCACGTAGCATCCCACCTGGGCCAACAGTACTATGAGGGCGGTTTGACGCAGCAGAGCGCTTTTTCCGGCCATATTGGGTCCGGTGATGATGATTATCTGCTGCTTGTCGTCGTCGAGATAGATATCGTTGGGCACGAAGCGCTCGCCCACGGGCAACTGCTGCTCAATCACGGGGTGGCGGCCCTGGCGAATGTCGAGCTCCAGGCTGTCGTCGACCACCGGGCGCACGTAGTGGTTGTCTTCGGCCACCTTGGCAAAGCCCATAAGGCAGTCGAGCTGGGCGATGAGGTTGGCGTTAATCTGTATCTGGGGGATGAACTCCTGCATGGCCGAGATGAGCTCGGCGAAGAGCTGCTGCTCGAGGGCGAGAATCTTCTCGTCGGCACCCAGAATCTTCTCCTCGTACTCCTTGAGTTCCTGGGTAATGTAGCGCTCTGCCTGTGCCAGCGTCTGCTTGCGCACCCACTCGGCAGGCACGCGGTCCTTGAAGGTGTTGCGCACCTCGAGGTAGTAGCCGAACACATTGTTGTAGCCCACCTTGAGCGAGGTGATGCCCGTCTGCTCAATCTCGCGCTCCTGAATCTGCATGAGATACTCCTTGCCGTTGTGCGATATGTTGCGCAGGTCGTCGAGCTCGGCGCTGTAGCCAGTGGCTATCACGTCGCCCTTGGCCACGAGCTGTGGCGGGTCGGGCTGTATCTCGCTCTCTATGCGCTGTCGCAGGCTCTCGCAGAGATTGAGCTGCTCGCCGATGCGCTGCAGGGTGACATTGTCGGAGTGGGAGCAGGCGTCCTTGATGGGCTCTATCGCCACGAGGGCGTGCTTGAGCTGGACCACCTCGCGGGGCGACACGCGGCCCACTGCCACCTTGGAGACGATGCGCTCGAGGTCGCCTATGCGATGGAGCTGGTCGTTGACCAGCATGCGGAAGTCGGGGGAACGGAAGAAGCAGTCGACCATGTCGAGCCGCTTGCGTATGGGGTCGATATTGCGGAGTGGGAAGACCAGCCAGCGGCGCAGCATGCGGCTGCCCATAGGGGTGACGGTGCGGTCGATGACATCGAGCAGCGAACGCCCGTCTTCCTGCATGGGCTGGAGCAGTTCGAGCGAGCGTATGGTGAAGCCGTCGAGGCGCACATACTTCTCTTCCTCGAGGCGGGCCAGAGAGGTGATGTGGCCGATATGGGTGTGCTGAGTAATCTCGAGATACTGCATGATGGCTCCGGCGGCTATGACGCCGTTGTGGAGATGGTCTACGCCAAATCCCTTGAGCGACTTGGTGGCAAAATGGCCCAGGAGCTTCTGCCGGGCGGTCTGCTCGGTAAACACCCAGTCGTCGAGCTCGAAGACGCAGTAGCGGTTGCCAAACCGGGTCTCGAAGTCGGTCTTGCGGGCGCGGTCGTAGAGCACCTCCTTGGGCTGGAAGTTGCCCAAGAGCTTCTCTACATAGTCATAATTGCCCTCGCCGGTAAGGAACTCGCCGGTAGAGATGTCGAGAAAGCTGACTCCACATGATGTCTTGCCGAAGTGGACTGCAGCCAGGAAGTTGTTTTCGCGATAGTTGAGCACGTTGTCGCCCATCGCCACACCTGGGGTGACGAGCTCGGTGATGCCACGCTTCACCATCTTGTCCATCTCGGTGAGTCCCTTCTTTCCCTTGAGCTGTTCGCGCTTCTTCTTGGGGTCTTCGAGCTGGTCGCAGATGGCTACGCGCTTGCCGGCGCGGATGAGTTTGGGCAGATAAGTATCGAGGGCATGATGGGGGAAGCCTGCCATCTCCATGCTGCCTGCCTGGCCGCCGTTGTTGCGGCGCGTGAGGGTGATGCCCAGTATGCGCGAGGCGGTGACGGCGTCTTCGCAGTAAGTCTCGTAGAAGTCGCCGCAGCGGAAGAGCAGCAGCGCCTCGGGGTGCTTGGCCTTGAGGGAGAAGAACTGCTTCATCATCGGGGTGAGCCCCTTGTCGTCTTTTGCCATAGCGGTTATCTTACGACTGAGGTGACCGGATTGCGCAGTCCCTTCATGCTCACGAGGAACGCCTTGGCTGCACCGAACTTGAGAAACATGTCGAGGCGCACGGGGATGTGGTTCTTGTCATCGGAAACATAGAAGTCTACGATGCGCTTGTACTTGCCGTCTTCCTTCTCGAGGTAAGAGAGCTTGAGGCAGCGGTATTTGACACCGTTGTCGGCCTTGATTTTGACCTTGCCCGAATAGCGCAGACGCGCAGGGCTGATGTTCTTGCCGTCGGCAATGGGGAAATCTATCTCGTGGCCAGACTTCCAGCCCTCGGGATTGAACGAGCGGGCACGCAGGAAGATATTGAGCATGTCGTAGACACAGTGGGAGACGGTGCGGTGGGCCCAGAGATGCTCGCCACTGCTGGTGAGCTGGTGCTGGCGCAGCTTGACCTTGCCGTCGTGGTAGGAGTAGAAGACCTCATCTACGCCATAGCGCTTGCCCTCGCGGGCTCCCTTGCGGAAGTAGAGGGGCTCCATGTCGAGCGAACTGTAGCAGAGAAGCGTGTCGCGGAGCACAAACATCTGGTCGACACGGTTGTTGCCACGCGTAGTGAGGCTGGCACGATAGGCGGGGTGGCCGTTGTAGCGGCTCTGGACGGTAGACATCGAGGCGTTGCCGGCCTTGACCCATACAAACTGCCAGTTATAATAGAGATTGTAGGTGAGGAACTCACCCGACTTGAAGGCGTCGTTGTGGAAGGCACACTGGGCATGGGCTGCTACAGCCATGACCATCATCAGTGATGCCATAAGGATTCTATACTTTTTCATATTGTTATCACATATTGGGATTATAGGGTATGCCCATATTCTTGGCTCGCTGGGCATTGCGTCCTACGATTTTGCGGCGGGTCTCGCTGCGCTGCTTGATGAGCTTGGCGGGCTTCTGGCGATAGAGCTCGCGCGCAGTGGGGTTCCAGGCTTGGGTGATGTCCCACTTGGCCTTGCAGACTATCTCTTCGGGATAGTAGTAGACCTCGTCGGGCTGCTGGAGGGTGGCGTAGTCGCCGGTGTCCCAGCGCCCGTTGGCGTTGGCATCGACTATCATGCGCAGATAGTAGGTATCGGGCTTGACATAGAAGAACTCGGCGGTGCCGGTGGTGGTGACCACCTCCTTGACGGGAGCGTCCTGCATGTTGAGGAGCTGGCAGATGACGCTGCGGCCCTCCATGCCAGCGATGTTGACGAAGAGCGAGCCGTAGTCGTCGAGCGAATGGACCTTGAAGCCTATCTTCTTGGACGGGGAGACACGCCCGTAGATGTCGGTAAAGGCGATGCTGTCGACCTCGAGGCTGTACTCGCGGTCGGGGCGCCACTCGCCCACTATCTCGTAGGTACGGGGCTCGCCCTGAACCTCTCTGAGCATGAAGCGCGACTGATACCAGGCGGTGTCGACCTTGGCGTAGAGATGGATGAGGCTGGTATCGATGCGGGCTACAGGCGCGGCGAGGGTGAAGCGGATGTTGCGGTCGGGGTCGGTCTGCGATACGCTTTCATACTTGACCTCGAGGGCCTCGGGGGGCATCACCTCGAGATAGGGCTTGCCCCGCTTCTTGGCCTTGTCCTGCACCTTCTGCCAGTCGTCGCGCTTCTTCTGCTTGTCCTTGATGCGCTGGGCATAGGGGGTCTTGGCGAGCAGCTCGAGGGTATCGGTCTGGAGGGTAAGCACGCCGGTGGTGTCGGTCATCTGGTACTGGAGCTCCATGCGCAGGGTGTCCTGATTGACGAGAGCGGTGTCGCGTAGCCAGTAGGTGATGGTGTCGCGGCGCTCGTTGGCCTCGGTTATGAGCGAGTGGGTGGCGTCGAAATTGAGGCCACGCACGCGGGGCAGCAGGCTGTCGCCGTAGCTGAAGAAGAGGGTGAAACGGTCGGCCTGGGTACGGTCGGTCTTGACCAGATAGCGGTCGGTAAGGGTGGTGGTGAAGGCCCTGAGCACCAGGTCGTCGGGGAGGAAATGGGTGTAGCCGACCTGGATGATGGAGTCGATGTGGAGCGAGTCGCGCCAGATGGTATCCTGGCGGATGTCCTCCTTGAAGGTGGGCACCACAACTGCGGTGTCGAAGGCCATCTTCTCGCTCTTCTGGTTGTAAAGGAAGTTGCCGTCGGCGTCTTCGAGGGCGTAGACACGGTAGCTGCCGGGGGCTACACCCTTGACGACAAAGCGTCCGGTGGCGTCGGTGCGGGCCACGCGCGCCATAGGCAGCGTGGTGAAGGCACTGTCGGCAAGGTTGGCATAGAGGCCCACGAGGATGCCCTTGACGGGCTCGAGGTTCTGGGCATCGACCACATAGCCAGCGACCTCCATGGTGTCGATGGCCTCGCCGGTGGAGAAGCTGTAGGTGTAGTTGCCCAGAGGATTGTTCTCGGTAATGTCGGTGATGGCATCAGAGAAGTCTACGGTGTAGGTGACATTGGGCTGGAGCGTGTCGCGGAGCTGTACCATGATGCGCTTGCCCTGGCTCTTGATGTCGGGCTGCTCCATCTGGGGCGGCGACACGATGACCTTCTCCTGTGCGTTCTCTATCTGGATATACTCGTCGAAGTTGATGTATATCTTCTTGCTGCTGACATTGACCGACTTGTCGGCGGGGCTGGCAGAGAGTATGCGGGGCGGGGTCTCGTCGTACCATCCGCCGTCGGGCTGGCCCATGCGGGCACACGCCGCCATGACCGTCAGAAGCACTATGGCGACAACCGCGGCAAAGGCGCAGCGGCTGACAGGCGTAAACCTCTTATTTATCATTGTCGTTTGACTTGTTGTTACCGTTAAGTTGGAGCAGTTCGTCGAGATTTTTGCGGCTGTTGCTCAGACGGGGCACCTTGTGCTGTCCGCCCAGCTTGCCTTTGGCCTTGAGCCAGTCGTTGAAGAGTCCCTGGCGCGCCTCGATGACCTCGAGATGCTGGAGGGTGATGTCGTGGAAGCGCTTGGCTTCATAGTCGCTGTTGAGCTGCTGCAGACGCTCGTCGAGGGCATGGGCGAAATGGTCGAGGCTGTCGGGCTGACGGCTGAACTCGATGAGCCACTGGTGGCGGCACTTGGCACGGGCGTCCATATAGACTGGGGCGGCGGTATACTCGCTCACCTGGGCGCCAGTCTGCTCGCAGGCATACTGGAGGCCCTTCTCGGCATTGTCCATGATAAGCTCCTCGCCAAAGGCATTGATGAAATACTTGGTGCGGCCGGTGATGACAAACTTGTAAGGGCGTGTCGAGGTGAACTGGACGGTATCGCCGATGAGATAACGCCACAGTCCGCAGGAGGTGGAGATAAGCATGGCGTAGTTGCGGCCTACCTCTACCCCACTCAATGGCAGGACGGTGGGGCGGTCGGTACCAAACTCGTCCATGGGGATAAACTCGTAATAGACGCCGTAGTCGAGCATGAGCAGCATCGATGGGTCGGAGGGGTCGTTCTGGATGCCAAAAAATCCCTCACTGGCGTTGTAGGTCTCCATATAGTGCATGCCGGGCGATGTGATAATCTGCTCGTACTGCTTGCGGTAAGGGGTAAAGGCTATGCCGCCATGGAAAAAGACCTCAAGGTTGGGCCAGACTTCGTTGATGTGCTGCTTGCCGGTGAGCTCGAGCACGCGCACCAGCACAGACATCATCCAGCTGGGCACGCCCGAAAGGTTGGTGACGTTCTTGTGCATCGTCTCGCGGGCGATGAGGTCACGCTTCACCTCGAAGTCGGACAGCAGCGCCGTCTTTTTCTGGGGCACTCGCACGAGGTTGACCAGAGGATTGATATTCTCAATCAGTATGGCGGAGAGGTCGCCCACGAGCGAGCCGCTGAGATTGTAGTTGGGTGAGTGGCTGCCTCCGAGTATCAGGCCCTTGCCGTCGAAGAGGCGGGAGTTGGGGTTGTTCTGGAGATACATGGCCACGACGTCTGTGCCGCCCTGATAATGGACGTTCTTGAGTCCGTCGGCAGAGACGGGGATGAACTTGCTCTTGTCGTTGGTGGTTCCGGATGATTTGGCGTACCACTTGACGGTACCGGGCCACAGCACGTTCTTCTCACCATGACGCATACGGTCTATATCGCCTTTCAGCTCTTCGTAAGTATTGACGGGAATATTGGCGGCAAAATCTGTATAAGTTCTTATCTCATCAAAATGATGGCTGGCGCCATATTCGGTATTCTTTCCCTTGGAGATAAGATATCTGAGTACACGTTCCTGCAGCTCGTCAGGAGTGGTAAAATGCTTCTCAAGACTCTTCTGTCGCGGCAAAAAAGCCATGCTTGCTATACGGGTTAAACTCATGTGTATGTAATTGCCAATTAATCATACAAAGTTAACCGATTTCTTTCACATAGCACAATTATTTACCATTTTTAATATAAAATAAACGTGGGGAAGTGAACAGGACAAGTGCCGTGAGTATCATGAAGAGAGACTGGATAGTCTATGGGCTGCTCGCACTTTTATGAGGGACTTTGGAGCGCATCACCACACTTTTATGAGGGACTTTTTGATGTTTTGACACACTTTTATGAGGGACTTTTATGGCTATTACTACATTTTTATGAGGGACTTTGGGCGTGGGAGTCACCTCCATCTACGCCAATAGCCCCAGGACAGCGACGATTATCGTCTGTCCTGGGGCTATTGTCATTGGCTTCTGCCTGGGGGTGGCTGTCATCCTTTTTCTGGCAATCGGCTACTGTCTCGGGATGTCAATCTACTGCATCAGGATGACAGGCTACTGTCTCGGGATGGCTGGTTACTGCCTCGGGATGGCTGGCTACTGCCTCATGGAGATTAGCATCCCCTCGTGAGTAATTGATTTCAACCTTATGGTAATCAACTCTCCTCTATAAGTAATCGTTGTCCACCCTGTGACTGATGGCAGAAGTGGAGCGGGCACTCCCCTACTCTCCTCCGAAGGCTTCGGCTTCGGCGGCGGCTATTATCTCCTCGCGGCTCATGGCTCGCGCAGAGATGTCGCTCAAGTCAAACTCGTCGGGGTCATCGGCAGCTTCCTTGGCGGGCTGCTCCTTGGAAACGGCTGGCTTTCTGGACTTTCGCTGACGAGGCTCGGCGGGGGCCGACTCGACGGCGATGATGAAATCCTGCTTCTCGGCGGTGTCGGGCACTGTCTCTACGGGCTCCTCTTCCATCTTGGTGCGATTGGTCTTGGCCGCGAAGATTTGGTCGATAAACTGGGGCTCGCGGCGCAGCTTCTCGAGCGTGAGCTTGGAGGCGAGCTGCTGGCTCTCCTTCTTGCTGTAGCCCTGGCCGTTGCATCCGTTGACGCCCTCGATAACCACGCGGTAGTCAAACATAGGGCTGCCGTTGCTGTCGACCTTCTGACTGAGCAGTTCAAAACTTACGTTGACCCTGTTCTTCTGACTCCATTCGAGGAGCTTGCTCTTGAAGTTCACCTCTTTATAAGCCAGCTTGTCGATGTTGATCATCTTGCCGAGGATACGCTGTTGCATGAAGTCCATACATCCCTTGTAACCCTTGTCGAGATAGATGGCACCGACGAGTGCTTCAAAAGCATTGCCGCCCAGATAGCTGTTGTGCGAGGCACTATGACCGTTGGAGAGGATGAGCTGGTCGATGCCCATCTCTTGCGACAGCTTGTTGAGGGTGTCACGCTGAACGAGTTTGGAACGGGTATTGGTAAGAAATCCCTCGCGCTTGCCGGGGAAATGATGGTACACGATGTCGCCCACAATGGCATCGAGAATGGCATCGCCGAGAAACTCGAGCCGCTCGTTGTTGACGGGCTTGCCCTTGCTGTTGCGGTGCATGATGCTCTTGTGCATGAGCGCCATCTTGTAGTTGTCGATGTGGCGGGGATAAAAGCCGAGAATGGCGTATAAAGACGAATAAAGCTCCTTGTCCTTGCGGAAAGAGAGCTTTATTCGGTCAATTAAATTATTCAGCATATTTCTTGAAGATAACACAAGCGTTGTGGCCGCCAAATCCGAACGTATTGCTCAGAGCAGCACGTACCTCACGCTTCTGTGCCTTGTTGAACGTAAAGTTCAGCGAATAATCGAGTTCAGGATCTTCGTCGCCCTCCTCGTGATTGATGGTAGGAGGCACGATGTCGTTCATGACACTCAGTACACATGCCATAGCCTCTACAGCACCGGCAGCACCCAGCAAGTGACCCGTCATCGACTTGGTCGATGAGATGTTGAGCTTGAAGGCTGCATCGCCGAACACTTCCTTGATGGCTTTGGCTTCAGAGATATCTCCCACGTGTGTCGATGTACCGTGTACATTGATGTAGTCGATATCCTCGGGCTTCAGACCCGCATCTTCAAGAGCGGCTTCCATAACGAGCTTGGCGCCCAGTCCCTCGGGGTGCGATGCGGTGATATGATATGCGTCGGCGCTTTCGCCCTCGCCTACCATCTCAGCATATATCTTGGCACCACGGGCCTTGGCATGCTCCAGCTCCTCGAGTATGAGACAGCCGGCGCCCTCGCCCATCACAAATCCATCACGGCTGGCGCTGAACGGACGCGAAGCGTGCTCAGGGTCGTCGTTGCGGGTTGACAGCGCCTTCATGGCGTTGAAACCGCCTACACCGCAAGCGCAGATGGCGCTCTCGGCGCCGCCGCTTACTATCATGTCTGCCTTACCCAAACGGATAAGGTTGAACGCATCAGCCAACGCGTTGGTCGAAGAAGCGCACGCTGATGTTGTGGTGTAGTTGGGACCGTGGAAACCGAAGTGGATAGAGATATGTCCTGATGCGATATCGGCTATCATCTTGGGGATGAAGAAAGGATTGAACTTAGGTCCATTCTCAGGGTGCTTACCATAGTAAGTCACCTCTTCTTCAAAAGTCTTGATACCACCGATACCCACACCAAATACTACTCCGATGCGGTTCTTGTTGGCAGTCTCAAGGTCAAGACCACAATCCTTTACACCCTGCATGGCGGCGATAAGTGCCAGCTGGGTGTAACGGTCAAGCTTGCGGGCCTCCTTGCGGTCAATCCAATCATTGACGTTAAGGTCCTTTACCTCGCAAGCAAACTGGGTTTTGAACAGAGACGCGTCAAACTGTGTAATAGGTGCGGCGCCGCTTTTACCCTCAACCATGGCAGCCCATGTCTCTTCGGGGGTGTTGCCCAATGGGGTAACGGCACCAAGACCTGTTACTACTACTCTCTTAAGCTCCATTTATTTTGCGTTCTCCTCGATGTACTTGATGGCGTCGCCTACAGTTTGGATGGTCTCAGCCTTGTCGTCGGGGATATTGATACCGAACTCCTTTTCAAATTCCATAATCAACTCAACGGTATCCAGAGAGTCGGCACCCAGGTCGTTGGTGAAGCTTGCTTCTGGAGTTACATTCTCTTCCTCAACACCGAGTTTGTCAACGATAATCTCTTTAACTTTGCTTTCAATTTCTGACATAATTGTAAAATTTAAATTGTTAAAAATACGTATTATTAAAAATTCTGGCTGCAAAGGAACACATTTTTTATCATTCTGGCAAATTTTTTCGTATAAAAACGACATTCGCATGCACACTACCCCTATGTTTGTGCAATAAAATGGCTATTCTTTTGATAATTAACCACCTTTTGATGACACAAATCGGGCAAAATGAATTTGTTAAAAACGCGGGGAGATGACCTCCAGAAGAGCGCAGACAAATTCCAAAACGGCAACTTTCATCTTCACAACCAAGCCATAGCCCTTTATAACCAATATCTAAGGCCTTCGCGTGTGGCGGAAGCACCCCTACCCCAACCGACCTTACCCTGGGCGGCAGACTATTACACCTTATATATAATATATAGGTGGATGGATGGAATATATATGGCTGTGGAAATAATATATAGGTGCATGGATAGAATATAAAGGCAGACGGGCATAGGAAATGGGCAGTCGGGCAGCGCATCATGGGTGGACAGACGGCAGATATCCATTGACACATAAAGCATATATAGCGATGCTTATGCCGTGATGGACGCCAGCGTTGTGGCGGGGGCTTGGGCAAAAACGGGGGAAAAATATAAAAAGTCGGGGTTTTGCTTGGCGCTGTCTTCATTTTACATTATCTTTGCAAAATTAAGGTTTACGCCCCCTAAACAACGATACAAATATAATAACATAAACAACTAAAAACATGGCATCATTTACTGAGCAGTGCAATCACATCTTCAATCAAGCGATTAGTGATTACCACATTAAGAACGATGTAGATACACCCATTAATAACCCTTACGACCGCGAGTCTATCGACAACCGGCTCTATCTGAAGTGCTGGATAGACACAGTACAGTGGCATCTGGAAGACATTATCCGTGACCCCCACATTGACCCGATAGAAGCCCTGCAGCTGAAGCGCCGCATTGACCGCAGCAACCAGGACCGCACGGACCTGGTAGAGCAGATTGACTCTTATTTCCGTCAGCAGTACTCCGACGTGACCATAGCCCCCGACGCTACCATCAACACCGAGAGCCCCGCATGGGCCATCGA
>ERZ1023862.237-NODE-237-length-12357-cov-7.972687_pt1 | contig 12357 bp, 7 predicted proteins | sample MGYA00380388_ERZ1023862 | MGnify/ENA primary metagenome ERZ1023862 (study PRJEB33179, sample SAMN07449007) | human gut metagenome | biome: Human-gut; feature: Human associated habitat; material: Faeces | host: Homo sapiens | place: India: Bhopal | collected... | reverse complement strand
AATGTTGTGGATGCATTCAAAGAACTTCAGAAACTTCACGCGCAGTGGAAAGAGTCCGGCCCTGTTGCAAAGGAGTGGAGAGAGCAGATCTGGCACAGATTCAAGGCAGCGACCGCCGTCATCAATAAGAAATATCAGGCATATTTCGAGGAGCAGAAGACCAAACAGGCCGAGAACCTTGTAGCGAAGACGGCTCTTTGCGAGAAAGTAGAGGCTATAGCTGACAAGGAGGACATCAAGTCTTCCAACGAGTGGAATGCACTTTCCAAGGAGATCGAGGAAATCCAGAAGGAGTGGAAGACCATAGGTTTTGCATCCAAGAAGGAGAATCAGAAGATTTATGACAGATTCAGAGCGGCATGTGACAAATTCTTCGGCAGAAAGCGCGACTTCTATGTCCAGTTTAAGGACAACATGAACGAGAATCTTGACAAGAAGATGGCTATTATCCTTGAGGCAGAGGCACTTAAGACCAGTACTGAATGGAAGAAGGCTACAGACCAGTTCATCAGTCTCCAGAACAGATGGAAAGAAATCGGTGCGGTTCCGAGAAAGAAATCAGAGCAGCTTTGGAAGAGATTCCGTGCAGCATGTGACGAGTTCTTTACAGAAAGAGACAAGCATGCGACATCAGAGAACAACTATGGCGCAAACCTCAGGGCGAAGAAGGCTCTCATAGAGGAAATCAATGCCTTTGTTCCTGACGGAGAGACCTCTCTTGCGGAAGCACGTGAGAAATTTGCTGCAAGATGGCAGGAAATCGGTTTCGTGCCTTTCAAGGAAAAGGACAAGATTACCAAGGCATACAATGATGCGATGTCTGCAAAATTCCATGATGCACCTCGCTCCGGAAAGGGTGGCGGACGACAGAATTTAGGCAAGTCAGAGAAGGACCGCCTGATTCAGAAGTACGACAAACTTCAGCAGGATCTCGATACATATGAGAACAACATCGGATTCTTTGCAATGTCGAAGAACTCCCAGCCGCTCATCGAGCAGATGCAGGCCAGAATCGAGGACGTGAAGAAAGAACTCAAGGACCTAGAGTCTCAGATTCATTCACTTGAAGAAACAGAAAATAAATAACTCATAACGACATTTATGTACTTGCCATATCCCCCGAATGTCGGAGGGTATGGCAAACTAATGAAAAAGACAGATGAACAAAAATACGATTATCGGCTTTGTTCTGGTAGGTGTGATTTTTTTCGGATTCACATGGTATCAGTCAAAGGAGTATGAAAAGCAGGCCGAGTATCAGGCTCAGGTTGATTCAATTGCAAGGGCGGAGCGTCTGGCCCAATACAGGGCGGACAGCATCGCCGGAAGATTGCCGGTAGCTGATACATTGGCAAACGGGGTCAAGCCTGTAGATGATTATAGTCCGGCTCCTATCTACAAAGATTCACTTCTCGAAAAATCACACTCTGAGGAGGCTTCCTTCTATAAGCTTGAGAATGACAAGATTGCAGTGGAATTCACGACCAGAGGTGCTCAGCCATATTCCGTAAAGGTAAAGAATTACAGGAATTACGATTCTACTGATCTCTATCTTTTCCGTCCGGGAGACAGTGAGATGGGCGTTGAAATCTATGCTGGTGAAATCATCAATACCAAGGATTTCAATTTCCAGTTGGCTGAGAAGACTGACTCATCTATAGTTATGCGCCTTCCATTTGCGAAAGGTGGCTACATCCAGCAGAAATATACGTTGAAAGAAGGAACATTCGTCGTAAGCAACGAGATGTCATTCGTAGGCATGAACGGAGTGATTCCGAGAAATGTCTCATACTATGATTTCGACTGGGACGTGACTATCCCTCGTATGGAGAAAGGCTATAAGAACGAAGTACAGTATTCCAAAGTTGACTATTACTTCGGCGGCGACAAGAAACCTGAAGAAATAGGCCGTGGCAGAAATGCAGACAAGAGGATTGAGAACAGGATGGAGTGGTTCGCATTCCAGCAGCAGTTCTTCTCTGCCATCATGAGACCGGTTAATCAGTTCGCGTCCGGAGAACTTGCCATCAATTTCGTTCAGGAAGATGACGCTTCGCATAACCTGATGACATGTTCCGCAAAGATGCGCGGAGATTTCCGCATCGCTGATAATGTTGTGATAAGCAATGAGTTCTATTTCGGTCCTAACCATTACAAGACTCTCAAGTCATACGGCAGAAAATATGAAAAGATCATTCCTCTGGGAGGCTGGATGGTCGGTTGGTTCACCAAATGGGTAATCATCCCGCTCTTTGACTTCCTCCACAAGTTCATATCGAACTTCGGAATCATCATCCTTCTTATGACATTGTTCATCAAGATAGTAGTCCTTCCGTTTGCATATAAGTCTTATTCTTCATCCGCCAAGATGCAGGCCCTCAAGCCTGAAATGGATAAGATCAATGCCAAATTCCCTAAACAGGAAGACGCATTGAAGAAACAGCAGGCTACAATGGAGTTGTACAAACGTGCCGGCGTAAATCCGATGGGAGGATGTCTCCCGATGTTGCTCCAGCTTCCTATTCTCTGGGCAATGTTCCGGTTCTTCCCGGCATCCATCGAGTTGAGACAGCAGTCGTTCCTTTGGGCTGATGACCTCAGTGCATACGATACGATTCCTCTGCTCGACTTCGGTACAAGGATTCCACTCCTCGGCGACCATATTTCATTGTTCGCTCTCCTTATGGCAGTGTCAATGTTCTTCTACTCGAAGATCACTACACAGAGCCAGATGTCAGGAAACGACCCTAATATGGCTTCTATGCGCTTCATGAGTGTATGGATGATGCCTATCATGATGTTCTTCATCTGTAACAGTCTGTCAGCCGGACTTACTTATTATTATCTCCTCTCGAACCTTATCACTATGCTGGAGACCTGGATAATCAAGAAGTTCTTTGTCCGTCCTGAGGACGTTCTTGCAAAACTCAAAGCTTCAGAAGGAAAGGCAATGCCGAAGAGCAAATGGCAGCAGCGTCTGGAAGAAGCCCAGAAGATGCAGCGTCAGATGATGAAGGAACAGGAAAAGAAGGCAAGACGATAAAATCAGTTGTCATGTCGATAACATCAAAGATAAGAGAAATCAATAGCGAACTGCCACAGGGAGTAAGACTTGTGGCAGTTTCCAAATTCCATCCTGCCGAATGTATTATGGAGGCGTACAATGCCGGTCAGCGTTTATTCGGCGAGAACAGGCCACAGGAGTTTGCATCCAAATGCAAGGTGCTCCCGAATGATATAGAATGGCACTTCATTGGACATCTGCAGACCAACAAACTTAAACTCGTTCTTCCATATGCCCATATGATCCAGTCAGTGGATTCCATTCATTTGCTGGAAGATATCGAAAAGTGGTGTGCGTCTGCCGGGAATACGGTCCGGGTCCTGCTTGAACTCCATCTCGGAGCAGAGGAGACGAAACACGGACTTACAGAAGAAGAGATATTGTCAATATTGGATTCAGTATCAATGTATCCGCATGTTTCATTCTGCGGCCTGATGGGGATGGCAACCAATACGGATGATGAGGCTGTGGTGAGAGCTGACTTTATGCGTATCGCAGCATTGAAAAATAAAATCAATTCCCTGCATCCGGAACTGTCGGAATTCAAGGAACTTTCCATCGGGATGTCCGAGGATTACAAGATTGCGATAGAATGTGGCGCCACAATGGTCAGAATCGGTTCTGACATATTCGGCCCGAGAGAATATTGATGCCTTGAAGAGGCAGATTGTTGCAGCCGTTATGGAGATGACGTCAAGTTACTCCGTGGCGGCTGCTTTTTTGTACTCTGAGATTCTCAGACCGGTGAGTTTCTTGAAATCTTTAGAAAAATTGCTGGCGTCATTGTAGCCTACAATCTCTCTGACCTCGTCAATGTTCATTTCCGGATGTTTCTCCAATATATTGCAGGCCTCTTTAAGCCTCAATTGGTTTCTCCATGACCTGAAATCCATGCCGAACTCCTTTTTCATAAACCATCTGAGAGTTGGGACGTCTGTATTAAGCTCCTGAATGATAGTGCTATATGGAATATCCTTGCGGAGATACAACTTGTTTTCAGTCCAAGCCGAAATCTCGTGACGGAGTGCCTCAATGCTGACAGATGAAGGAAGAGAATATGACGATTGCGGTGGATTCATGGTCTCTTGCTCTTTTGTAATCTTTGTCTGCTCAATAGCAGGCAGGATATAGGCTGTCTTCCTGATATAATGCACGAACAAACCTGTTACGGTCGAATAGCAGACTATATAGCATGGCACAAATATCAAATAACCTATGATGTCTGTGAATATGGTTATGAAAGCTGAGATGCCGACAACCAGCAGCAGGTCGAAGCATATTCGTATCCTCCTCAGTCTCATATTATTATTGTCAGCATAATATGAATCGGCATCACGTACTGTAGCATTATAGGCAAAAAGAAAAGTTGTCGAATATAATACCATCTGCTCGAAATATATCGCTGCGAATATCCAAAATGCCCACTGGTAATATTTCGGAAAGAAAAAGTATAAAATGACCATTGAGGCTACTATTGCCGTGATTACAGCAAGATTAGTGAGCAGATATTTCCATCTGATGTAGTCCGGACGGATCAGAACTGTCATTGTGGCTGAAAGTAAAAAGGCCTGGTATAATGATATTATCAATGTTACGAAAGACTCAATCTCAGGATGATATCCTTTTATGAAACATAATATGTTCATGATACCAAGTGACGAAAATGCAATGATCAAGAGAACTTGAGTCATTCTGACTTTTCTGAATCTTGGCGTTTTGGGAAGTTTGTTGGTGGCTAAAATGACTGACAGCAGTATCAGAACTACTGCTGAGATCATCATCAATATTTTATATGTGGACTCCATTATTCTTCGGTTATATGTTTATATTGTAAATATACGCGTTAAATTCTTTATTCTAACCATCAAATCATTGTTTTTTTAACTTTTCTGTTTATATTTGCAAAATCAACAGCGGAAACATCCGTTTCCCGTTTTATTTCAAGTTACCCTGTCAAATACAAGTTTTGATTAATTGCATCATGGTATTTTGATTTTGGGGTACAAACCAGAATAGTTATCACTGTACTCGCACAGTACAAAAACACATTTATACATATATGACACACACTCTGTTAGAGTTGACTAAGATGTCAGAAGAACAGCTTAGGTCATTGGGTGAAGAACTCCATATCAAAAAGGCCAATGAGATGGACCTCAGTGATTTGAGTATGTCAATTCTGGATGAAGAAGCCAAGATTGCTTCAAAGATTCCGGATCCGGAACCGCCGAAAAGAAAAAGAGGACGTCCTCGTAAAAATGAAGCGGGTCAGTCTGACGAAGCCGGAAATCAGAAAAAGCCGGCAAAAAATGCTAAAACCGTCGAGAGGCCGGTGAAGGTCAATGATAAAAAGGCTCCAGTTAAATCTGAAGGAGCCGACAAACAGCCTGATCTGTTCAGTGCAGAAGATGATAAGTCTGTATTGGTACCGGAAAAACCGGCAGCTGTAGCACAGGAACAGCCGGCTCCCAAGAAACGTGGCCGTAAACCAAAACAGGCAGTTGTTACAGGACAGCCTGTTGCTGAGGTAAATAAAGTCCCAGCCCAGCCGAAGACCGAAAATGTGAAGGCTCAGCAGGAAGAGAATGCACAGAAAACTTCAGTCAAGCCGGTACAGGTACAGACAGCTACACCACAGGCAACTGCACCACAGCCTCAGCAGCCGAAAGAGGAAATCAAATATGCTGACCGACACACTATCGTCTTGCCTCCTCTTCCTCCGAAAATCAAGAAGAACAAGCAGGGGAACAACAATAACGGCGGTACGCAGAATAACAATCAGAATAATGGTCAGGGCAATAATCAAGCTGCCGGATACAGGCCGGCAAATGCTCAGGCACAGGTCAATGCCAATCAGCAGAACCCTCAGCCTCAGCAGCAGAGGCCTGCACCAAAGCCAAAGATTGAATTCGAAGGAACTGTACGCGCGACAGGCGTATTGGAAATCATGCCTGACGGATACGGCTTCCTGCGTTCATCTGACTACAATTATCTGAACTCTCCTGACGATATCTATGTATCACAGAACCAGATAAAGAACAACGCCCTCAAGAACGGCGATACCGTAACCGGAGAAATCCGTCCTCCTAAAGAGGGTGACAAGTATTTCCCTCTCGTCAAGATTGACTTCATCAACGGACGTACTCCTGAGTTCATCAGAGACCGTATTCCGTTTGATTTCCTTACTCCGCTTTTCCCGGATGAGAAATTCAATCTTCTCGGACATGGTCATGAGCACGACCTTTCCTGCAGGATTGTGGATATGTTCACGCCTATCGGAAAGGGCCAGCGCGGACTCATCGTGGCTCAGCCTAAGACCGGTAAGACAGTCCTGCTGAAGTCTATTGCCAATGCTATTGCGGATAACCATCCAGAGGTATATGAAATTGTTCTCCTGATAGATGAGCGTCCTGAGGAGGTTACCGACATGAGCAGAAGTGTGAAGGCTGAAGTGGTTGCTTCCACCTTTGACGAACCTGCCGAAAGACATGTAAAGGTTGCCAATATGGTACTTGAGAAGGCACGCAGACTTGTAGAGTGCGGTCATGATGTCGTTATTCTGCTTGACTCCATTACACGTCTTGCAAGGGCGTACAACACTGTTCAGCCTGCATCAGGTAAGGTCCTCACCGGTGGTGTGGATGCAAATGCCCTCCAGAAGCCTAAGAGATTCTTCGGAGCGGCCCGCAATATTGAGGGCGGAGGATCATTGACAATTCTCGCAACTGCATTGACTGATACCGGTTCCAAGATGGACGACGTCATCTTCGAGGAATTCAAGGGTACAGGCAATATGGAGCTACAACTTGACAGGACACTTGCGAACAGAAGAATTTTCCCTGCTGTCAATGTCATTCTTTCGAGCACCCGTAGGGATGATCTTCTCTACAGCCCTGAACAGGCACAGCGCATATGGATTTTGCGTAAACTCCTTGCTGAGATGAATCCTACCGAGGCCATGAACTTCATGATTCAGATTATGGACCAGTACCAGACTAATGATGAACTTCTTGACAACATGAACAAGGTTTCACCTAAGGATGCCAAGAGTTACGATTACTAGTAATTTGCAATCACTATAACAAATCGCCCGGCTACAAAATCAGTAGCCGGGCGATTTTTATAATATTCTAATCAGATAACTCAATATCTGTCCCAGTAGCTTGTGCTCTTCTTGAATTTGAGAAGGTCAGCAAGTGCAGCCGCATTGGCGGCGATTCTGAAACTCCAGGACTGCCATGTTCCTGTAGGCACCCAAGAAACGGAGATGTTGAAGCAGTGGAGGTCGTAGGTGGCACTCAACTGCGTGGTGGTCATCTTCATGGCCATAAGGTCGAAACCTGTTGTAGCATTGAGAGACATCTTAGGCGTAAGCTTGACATTTCCTGACAGTCCCAGCGTCTGGGTAAATCTGTTGTTTGTGATGAGCTGCCCATTCGTATATTGATATGACTTGCTGTACGAGAATGAGTAGTTTATATTTACTGACCACGGGACATTAGGATTTGTGTAATATAGCCATCCTCCAGGTATATATTCACCGGTTATAGGATGATAATATATTCTTCTGTAATAGTCTGCGCTGGAGATGTTCTCTCCTCCGCCTCCACCCATGTTGTTTCCTGTTTTGGATCCGTCGTTGCCGTTTATGGCGCCTTTTCCAGACAACGAGTAAGACAATGACGCACTGGCATTGGTAAGTCTCAGAGGCTTGTTCCATCCTTGTGTCTGGACATTGAACTTATTGATTTTGCGACCGCGTTCGTCTATGGCGTAAGGGTCGAAATTGACATTGGCGCTGATGCCGACCTTTTCGAATACGGAGGTTGACATTGTGATGCCGATGTTGTTCATTTTCAATGAATCGGCGAGGAAGTTGTATCCGGTGCTGAGGTTCAGCTGATCTATCAGCTTGACTTTCTTGACTCCGGCTCCTGTCGTATCACGCAGGTCACGGACTTTGGCCTCCAAGTTGTTTCCGATAGACAGACTCATCGTTGCGGATTTGCCCTTTCCTGGAGGGGAGTAGAGTTGTCCGCTGTAGATGTTGTAGTCGTATGTCTTTTCTACACCGAGTGTGTCCTTATATACCATTGTCCTATAACCGTTTGCATAGGTCCCCTTCTCCGGGGAGAATGAGAAGGACAATGATGGTGACACCACATGTCTGATAGCCTGTATCTTGTGCGCCTTGCCGAAATTGAACATACCGTACAGTCTGGTACTCATGGATAGGCTTCCGGAGTAGTTCTGGCTGATTCCGAATGCGCTGAACTGTCCTGCGTCGTGGGCTTCCACCCTGTTGGTTTCAGGATTGAATTCGTAGTCGGTCTTGCGGAAGAACCAGTTCTGTCCGTAACTTACGCTCGGCGTGAAGTTCAGGTACTTTGCCAATGTGAAGTTCGGAAGACCGATCTGGAAGTTGTGTGTCATACCATTCTGGAACTTGTCCATGAAGCCGTCTTTCATGAATTCCGAGGACTTGAAGCTGATTTTGTTCTGCAACGTGGTATTGTAACCGAGGGAGAACTTCTCGTAGAATCTCTCTTTTCCGATTCTGTTCTTCCTCTTGAAAGGGTAGAATCGGGTTACGGAGAATGTCAGGTTCGGCAACGTGAATGTATATGAACTGTCCCGTGAATTCTGGTTATGCAGGGCATTGACGGAAAGGTTGAACTTGCCGTTCCAGTTCTTCGAGTATGAAATGGATGATGATGCCTGGTTCTGCAGAGCCTCCGTTATGGATGTGGAGTTGTATCTGTTGTTGGAAGGGCTGGAAAAGTTCACCGACGCACTGAATGTGGTTCCGGGATGAGCTTTGGAGTCCTGTGTATGTGACCATTTGAGACCGAAGTTTCTTGTCTGGAAGAAATCGGTGCTTCCCCTTTCTCCTGTCTGGTCATTGGATATGTTCAGGGAGAAGTTTCCGTTGAACTTGTAATTGACTTTATATCTGGAATTTACGTCGATGGCCCATGAACCGAGAGTATAGATGTCTCCTGTTATTGACAGGTCCAGATACTTTCCGAAGACGAAGTACATTCCCAGATCTCTCAGGTAGAAACCTCGTGAGTTCTCCTCTCCGAAGGTCGGCATGAGAAGTCCAGTCGCACGGTCCGGACGCTTAGGAATGAATCCGAATGGCAGTCCGATTGGCAGGGGGACATCCTCAATGACAGGGTATGCCGGTCCGAATACCGTTTTCTGGGAGGGTTTTGTAATGACCTTGGCAGCAGTAAGATGCAGGTAATAGTGGGGATGCTCGAGGTCGCAGACAGTATATTGGCCTTTTGTAATGTTGATGGATCTGTCAGGCAGCATCTTGATGTTCTTTCCGTGCAGCAAACCGTCTTCCTGCTGGGTTATCATGTTGGTAATCCGGGCCTTGCGGGAATTGAAGTTGTATCTCACCTCTTCCATGGAGTACTCGGAGCCGCCTTCTTTCATCTTAGGCTGGCCTTTGACTTCCCCCGTCAACGTGTCAAGTGTTCCCTTGGCATAGACGGTTCCAGTCTTCATGTCATATTCCATGTAGTCTGCGGAAAGTTCCATGTTGCCGTACTTCACTGTCACGTCCCCATAGTAATATATCTTCCTCTGGCCATCTGAGAATACTTCCACTACGGAGTCCTTCGCCGTGGAGAAAGCCGGTCTTTCCAGCGAACTCTTCTTCATCATCGCTGCTGAATCTATGCTGAAGAGGGAATCTGCTATGTGAATCGAATCCAGCACCGCTCTCATTGAGTCGGTTATCGGCGGTACGCTGTCTTTATTGTAGGCGACTGCCTGGCTGAATGTCATTTTAGGTGGACGGCGACGTCCCTTGCCGTCTTGCGAGACGCCAGGTAAGGTCGCTGAAATGAACAAGGCAATGAGTCCGGCCCAGAGCCAGACCTTGCTGCGTATATGTTTACGACTGTTATCCGAAGGTATCAACGTATATATTCTATGTCTAAGAGTCTCCAATTATATTCCAAATAGCCGAACTAAGGGTATAAGAATCCGTTTTTCGACAAATTTTCTTATTTTTGCAAAATACAAATATAAGACCATTTTGAAAAATAAGCAAACACATAAGATCCTGCTGATGGCTGTAGCCTCATTAATGCTGTCATTGGCAGGGAATATTTCCCTCAATGCGGCCCAAGACGGGCGCCTGGGGCTCAGGACAGTCTGCATTGATGCCGGCCATGGCGGTACTGATCCCGGTTGCGTCAGCAAGGACAAGAAAACTTACGAGAGCAAAATTGCGCTGGATGTCGCAAAACGTCTTTCCGATAAGATTAAGGCCGGCTTCCCGGATGTGAAGGTTGTCATGACACGCTCCACTGACACGTTCATCACTCTTGCTGGACGAGCCGATGTGGCCAACAAGAACAATGCGGATTTGTTCATTTCCATTCATGTGAACACCGCATCTTCTTCTGCAGCAAACGGTTATTCAATCCATGTCCTAGGCCAGTCATCCAACAAGAACAGGGATTTGTTTGCCTATAATATGGACGTTTGCAAGCGTGAGAACTCCGTAATCATGATGGAGGATGACTATACGACCAAATATCAGGGCTTCGATCCGTCTGACCCTGAGTCCTTCATTTTCTTCAATCTCATGCAGAATGCACATTTGGAACAGAGTCTGCGTTTCGCTGAGGATGTGGAGAAAGCCATGTCTGCTGGACCGATGCGGACCAGCCGCGGAATATGGCAGGACCCGTTTTTTGTCCTCTGGAAGACTGCAATGCCTGCTGCATTGATAGAAATCGGCTTCATGTCCAATGCGACTGACCTTGCATCCATGCGGACCGAAAGCGGACGCGAGAAAATCGCCCAGGACATCTATGTCGCTTTCAGCGTGTTCAAAAAAAGATATGACAGCAGTGTCAATGTCAAAGTTGGCGCTGCGCCTGCTTCCGCCAAGCCTGCTGTCGCCGAAACTGCCGGGAAAAACACTCATGCTGCTGTCAATGCAAGTCAGGTGAAAGCCGTTTACGGGACTCAGGTCCTTGCTTCCGGAAAACTCATGAAAGACAACGACCCGTTTTTCAAAGGCTACAAAGTCACCAGGGTCAAGTCGGGTAATATATATAAATATATAATAGGTGTATCCGATACTCCGGACGGGGCAAGAACGCAGTTCGCCAAAATAAAGAAACTCTACCCTGGCTCGTTTATTGTGGCGGTAAAGGATGGAACAGTAACAATCTTGAAGTGAAATCAGTATGACAATAAGTAGAGAAACACGAATCGGAATATTTGTAATCTCAGTCCTCACGGCAGCATTTTTTGCGATAAACTATCTCAGAGGGGAGGATATTTTCGGCAGGGAGATAGAAATATGTTCGCATTATGCCAATATCGAGGGCCTTGTTCCTTCCAATCCTGTATATGTGAAGGGATATAAAGCGGGCACAGTGACTGTGGTCAAGTATAATCCGGAGACGGAGATGTTCGATGTTACATGCTCCGTGACCAAGAAGATAGCTATCCCTGTAGATACCAAGATGACAATCTACAGTGTGGACCTCATGGGCGGAAAAGGAATCAGGCTGGACTTGGGTACATCATCCGAGATTGCCGGAAACGGTACTGAACTGGCTCCTTCCTATGCCCCTGATATGGTAAGTTCACTTACCAACCTTATCGGACCGCTCATTGTCAAGGCATCTGCCGCATTGGACAGCTTGAGTGCTGCAAGCGGTGCCATTGACAGAGTACTTGGAGGGGTCGATGAACATACAGTGAAGTCGGCTATGGGACATGTCGAGAGAACATTGGCAAATACCGAGCGGCTTACAGGAGCGCTGGCAGACAAGTCCGGGGATTTGGACGAACTCGTTATGAACCTTAAGTCCATATCTGAACGTCTCAATTCCGTAATGGAAAAGGCTGATACGGCAATGACAGGGGTGAAGGCTGCCGCGGACCAGATAGGGGAGGCTGAGATTGCAGGGCTCATCAATTCTCTGAAGACCCTTACGGACAATCTCAATTCTCCTGACGGTACTTTCGGAAAACTTACAAACGACAGTTCTTTGTATGAGTCGCTTGAAGAAGTCTTGGGCAGCATTGACAGTCTTGTTAAGAAAATAGAGGAAAATCCTAAAAAATATATACGTATCAGGTTGCTATAAAAACTTAAGGTCTCTTAAACGATGTATCGGGCTGGTATTGAGCAACTGAGAGCTGTTGAAAGAGTGATTTTTAAATTTGAATAATTATAAACAGACACGTGCGATTGATGCATCTTGAATGCCGTTATTAACATGTAATATATTTATAATCAATGAAATATA
>ERZ1023862.236-NODE-236-length-12375-cov-7.765422_pt1 | contig 12375 bp, 9 predicted proteins | sample MGYA00380388_ERZ1023862 | MGnify/ENA primary metagenome ERZ1023862 (study PRJEB33179, sample SAMN07449007) | human gut metagenome | biome: Human-gut; feature: Human associated habitat; material: Faeces | host: Homo sapiens | place: India: Bhopal | collected... | reverse complement strand
CGCAGTCCGACCGGGTCTTCACTTCAGCCAGGTGATTATCGATGCCCATCAGAGAGCTGTTGCTTTTCGGCGCCAGACAGATGTAAAGCACTGCCTCTGCCAGAGGAATCCTTGCTTCCGGGAGACCCACCATCTCCGATGCCTGCGCTGCTGCCACCGCCACCTGAAGGGCCCGGGGATCCGCCAGTCCCACATCTTCGGCGGCACAGATCATAATACGCCGGGAAATAAAGGAGGTCTTTTCTCCCCCATCAATCATACGTGCCAAATAATGAAGAGCCCCGTCGGGGTCGCTTCCCCGCATGCTCTTAATAAAAGCGGATACAATGTCATAATGATAATCACTGTTCTTATCATATACGGAAGCATGGTCTCCTGCAACCTCTTTGATTTCTCTATCCGTCAGAGTCCCCTTCATGGGAAGAAGGGAAGAGGCCTGTTCCAGGAGGTTCAGGGCCATGCGGATATCACCGGATGCATAGGAAGAAATGGTTCTCAATACATCATCCGATGCCTGATATCCATAGTTTCCAAGCCCTTTAACTTTATCCGTCAACGCCCGGCGCAGGATTTCAATTTCCGCACTTTCCGGAAGAGCCTGAAGACGGATAAGCCGCACCCGGGAAAGAAGAGGACGATTGATTTCAAAATAGGGATTTTCCGTAGTGGCGCCGATAAGGATAATGGTGCCATCTTCCACATAGGGAAGAAGCAGGTCCTGCTGCCCCTTGTTAAAGCGATGGATTTCGTCAATAAATACAATGGTCCGGCGCCGGTAATAGGAAAGCTCCTCCTTCGCATGAGACACCACGTCCCGGATATCCTTCGTACCGCTGGCAGTGGCATTGAGTTTCACGAAATGACTGTGTGTCATCTTCGCGATTACTGAAGCAATGGTGGTCTTCCCACAGCCGGGAGGTCCGAAAAGAAGGATAGATGGAATAGTATCCCGCTCAATCATGCGGTATAGAAAAGAATTCTTTCCTACTGCTCCTTCCTGGCCCAGTATATCCTCCAGCCGCTCCGGCCTCATGCGGTCTGCCAGGGGCGCATAAGAAACAGGTTTTCCATTGTCATAATCAAATAAAGAGTCCATAATCGGTGCCTCGCTCAAATACAAATGTTTCCCCTCTATTATCCCATGGATAGAAAGAAAAATCAAACAGATTTTCCATATAAAAGGATGAGATGATCCGACGCCTGGCAGTCATTTTTGTTCTATCAGGATGCAGACCGACTAATTTGAAGCCTAAGCCGCTAAGAGCCTATTCCTCTGCATCAAAAAAGCCGCCAAGAATATCTTGACGGCTTCATTGTTATTAGCCCCACCATGTCGTTTATTGCCGTATTTTGAGTCTGCATAATTGCAGGTGGGTGTTCTTGAGACAAGGTTTCTTGAACAGTCCCCGTACGGGGCATTGACTCACCTCATCAGCGCTGAACTCCCGTTATAAAGGTGTTGGTTCAAAATAAGAAGGCACGACGTGCACAGCAGGGTTTCCTTTACAGATAGTGTAGCAAAAATCCTATCATTTTACAAGACTATGACAGAAAATTATGCCTTTTCAAAGAGATCTTTTTCCTTCTTGATGTCTACTTTGATATGAAGTTCTTTGAGCTGCTTGTCTGCTACCGTAGACGGAGCCTGGGTCAGAGGATCAATGGCGCTCTGGGTCTTCGGGAAGGCGATAACATCGCGGATGGAATCCAGATGGAGCATAAGCATGACGAGGCGGTCGAGGCCCAGGGCAATGCCTGCATGAGGCGGAGCACCGTACTTGAATGCATCCAGGAGGAATCCGAACTTCTGCTCTGCTTCTTCCTGGGAAATGCCGATGGCTTTGAATACCTTTTCCTGCAGGTCTTCCTGGTAAATACGGAGAGAGCCGCCGCCGGCTTCTACGCCATTCAGTACCATATCATAGGCCTTGGCATAAACCTTGGAAGGATCGGTGAGGAGGTACTGCACATCTTCATCCCGCGGTGCGGTGAAAGGATGATGTTCTGCCACATAACGGTGTTCTTCTTCACTGTATTCGAACATGGGGAAATCGGTCACCCAGCGGAAGCAGAATTCGTTGGGATCGATGAGGTTCATACGGCGGGCCATTTCAAGACGCAGTTCGCCCAGAGCCTGGGCCACCACCTTCGGCTTGTCGGCAATGATGAGGACCAGGTCGCCTTTTTCTGCTTCGCAGGCTTTTCCGATTTCACGGATTTTATCTTCGCCCAGGAATTTGGTAATCTGGCATTTCAGGCTGCCGTCTTCGTTGAAACCAATCCATGCCAGACCTTTAGCACCATAGTGGCCTACATAGTCTACCAGGCCGTCCAGTTCACGACGCGGAATGGCTGCGTCGCCTTTGACATTGATGGCTTTAACCACGCCGCCGTTATCGAGGACAGAGCGGAATACTTTGAATCCGGTATCCCGAAGCAGGTCGGAAATATTATAGAAGTGCATGTCAAAGCGAAGATCCGGTTTATCAGAGCCATAAAGATTCATGGCATCGTCCCATTTAATTCTCTTGAAGGGGATTTCAATATCCCTGTTCAGAACTTTCTTGAAGACTCTCTGCATCATGTGTTCCATGAGGTCAAGGATGAAATCCTGGTCTTCAAAGGACAGTTCCATATCCAGCTGAGTAAATTCAGGCTGGCGATCGGCGCGCAGGTCTTCATCACGGAAGCAGCGGGCCACCTGGAAGTATCTTTCCAGTCCGGAAACCATGAGGAGCTGTTTGAAAAGCTGCGGGGACTGGGGAAGGGCATAGAATTTACCCGGATTTACACGGCTTGGTACCAGGTAGTCTCTGGCGCCTTCCGGGGTGCTCTTGGTGAGCATAGGAGTTTCAATTTCCAGAAAATCATTTTCATCCAGGAATGTTCTCATTTCATGGACAATCTTATGTCTCATGATGAGATGATTCTGCATTTCCGGACGTCTCAGATCGATATAACGATATTTCAGGCGGACATTTTCATCCACATCAATGCCGTCTTCCACATAGAATGGCGGAGTCTTTGCCTTGTTCAGGACGCGGAGTTCGGAAACTACCACTTCCACCTTGCCGGTCTTCATTTTCGGGTTCACGGTGTCAGCACTTCTTTCACGAACTTTGCCTTTCACAGCCAGAACGTATTCGCTTCTTACACCTTCCGCCTTGTGGAAAGCTTCTTCACCGTACTGGGGGCTTAATACCAGCTGTACGATACCGCTTCTGTCACGAAGGTCAATGAAAATCAAACCACCATGGTCTCGGCGGGTATTCACCCACCCTGCCAGTGTCAGTTCCTTACCACAGTCGTTTTCTGTTACCTTACCGCATCCGCAGGATCTTCTCATCCCTGCCATTGTTTCCATATTAGAGCACCTCTTTAAAATAATTTATATAAAGAATGACAACCCTTACGAGTTATGTTCTTCTTTAGCTATATAACCGGCTATATCAGCAAAAGGAATATCCTGCTGTGTGCCCGTATCCATATTCTTTACGGCAGCAGCGCCTTTTTCCAGTTCATTGCTTCCGATAATGACTGTAAACTGGGAAGCCAGCTTACCGGCCTGTTTCATCTGTCCCTTAAGACTTCTTCCCTGCAGGTCCATATCCGTTACAATGCCAAGACCCCGCAGCTCTTCCTGGATTTTAAATCCTTCTGCGACGGCATCTTCACCAAGAGCGGCAATATAAACTCTCTTCTGTGCTTTGGGGGCAGGAATGAGATTCTGCATTTCCAGAGCCAGAAGCAGTCTTTCCAGACCAATGGCAAAACCAATGCCCGGTGTGGAAGGTCCGCCGATTTCTTCGACCAGTCCGTCATACCGACCGCCACCGCAGACTGCGCTCTGGGCGCCAAGGGGCGGGTACTGAATTTCAAAGGCCGTATTGGTGTAGTAGTCAAGGCCCCGTACCAATCTGGGATCTACAGTATAGGAAATACCAAGGCTGTCGAGGTAGTGCTTCACTGCCTCAAATTTCCTGTGGCATTCATCACAGAGATAATCTGTAATTTCCGGAGCACCTACAGAAGCTCTCCGGCACCCTTCTTCCTTGCAGTCCAGAATGCGCAGAGGATTCTTATAAAGTCTTTCCCTGCAGTCATCGCAGAGCTGGTCTTTCTTCCCTTCGAAGAATTCGATAAGTTTCTTCCGATAAGCGGGACGGCAGTTCTTATCGCCGATAGAATTCAGGTGAAGATCCAAATCCTTCAGTCCAAGCTTATGGAAAATTTCGCAGGCCATGGCAATGACTTCTGCGTCAGCCAAAGGAGAGGATGCGCCCAGCACTTCCAGACCAAACTGATGGAATTCCCTGTACCTTCCGGCTTGGGGACGGTCATACCGGAACATGGAACCAATATAGAACATCTTATGTACCTGCTGGTCACCATACATTTTGTGCTCCAGATAGGCACGAACAGCGGAGGCCGTATTTTCCGGACGAAGGGTTACAGAACGATTTCCTCTGTCCGTAAATGTATACATTTCCTTCGTTACCACATCAGTGGTATCACCGATACCGCGCTGAAAAAGCTCGGTAGCTTCAATAATAGGAGTCCTGATTTCCTTGTATCCATACCGGGCACATACATCCCGGATGACTCCCTCCATATAATCCCACTTGTACACTTCTTCAGGCAGAATATCATGGGTTCCTTTTAATGCCTGCATAATGACACCTCTTTATTTTTACAGACTTTTCTGCAAAGGCATTCTTTCGGAAAGAAAATCTCCTCTTTCCGCTTACATTAACAAATTAAATTGTACCATCTTACGGGGTATATTGGCAAATTGAAATTGGACAGGCCTTCGACATGAGGATGCCGCAGGGAAGTTTTTTTAATTAGCCTCTCCTGCAGGCGAAGAGTTCACAGGTTGGGCAGCGCCTGTCAGTACTGAAAGCTGTGGGCTGCCCTTTTAACATGCCTCTGGCATGCGGATCATGCTCCTCACAGATTCTGGTTCTTTTTAGCACAGTCCCTGCAGTAGCCATAGAATTTCAGCTGGTAATCTACAATGTCAAAGCCGTTTTCCTTTTTGATTTTTTCCTTTACCTCATTAAGGAAGTCGTAGGAGAATTCTGTCACCTTCCCGCAGCCAAGGCAGATGAGATGATGATGAGAGTGGGACAGGTTATGGTCATTTAATTCATAACGGCTCCTGCCGTCGCCGAAGTCCAGTTTTTTTAGAAGCTCCAGATGGGTGAAGAGCTCCAGGGAACGATACACAGTGGCCAGACCGATGTCGGGATTTTCGTCCCGTACCATTTCATATACATCTTCAGCGCTCATATGGTTTTCTTTGCTGTCCAGGAAAGCCTGCAGAATGATCTGGCGCTGAGTGGTGAATTTATACTTATGCTCCCTGATTTTCTTTTTCAGGGTATTCATAATGGTCGATTTTTTCATATTTCGCATAATCCCTCCGCTATCTTACTTTTTTATATCTGTCGTAGAACCACATGTGCTTTAAAAGAATCTGCAGCACCGCCACCAGGGGCACTGCAATCATCATGCCCAGGACACCGAAGATTTTGCCTCCGATAAGAACACCTGCGATAATGGCTACCGGGTGCACGTTAATAATGCTGCCCATAAGTTTGGGCATAACGAAATGTCCATCCACCTGCTGCACGATAATATAGAAAAAGATGACCTGAAGCATGACAGTGGTTCCCTGGAGGAGACCAAGAAGCACCGGCGGAATGGCGCCGATGATAGGGCCGATGAGAGGAACCATTTCCACAATGCCCGCCAGTAGGCCGATGACCAGAGGATAGGGAATATTCAGGGTCCACATGCCTATAAAAACCACCACTGCCATCAAGGTGGAAAGAAGGAGCTGACCACGAATATAGGCATTCAGCACAAAATGGATTTCCTTAAAAAGTTCTTCCAGATGATGATGGAAACGATCTGGAAAAATGTGGATGAACGCATTGACGAAGTACCCTCCTCTTTTCATCATATAGAAAGTAATGAAGGGCACCACAATGAGCTCCACTACTGTACTGGCAAAGGAAAAAATAGCAGACAGGCTGAAGGAAGCAATTTTCAGCGTATATTCACCAATATCCTGGAGGATGCGGGCAAACAGAGATTTGGCTTCCGGCGGCATCAGAGAAAGCTGATACTGCTTTTCCAGTTCCGGAATGGCCTGCTGCACCGCTGCCAGCATACCCGGTACACTTTTAATGAATTCCTGGAATTCGGAAACAAAAGGTACGAAGATATGGACGCCGATGAGGTAAATCACTGCAATGAAAAGAGCAAAAGAAAAGAGGATGGCAAAATCATAGGGAAATCGTGTCCATCCCATTTTCTGGGTCTGCCCGTATACCGCATGAGCCACAGGATTCAGAAGGGTGGTGATGATAAGAGACACTACGAAGGGAAAGAGCACCGATGGCGCTGCTATGATGATGGCTGCAAAGCCGGCAGCAATGGCCACCCTCAGCCAGAATTCAACACCCCATTTCATAGAATGCCTCCGGTAAGGAAAGGATTTGACTTCTTTTCCTGTCCAATGGTGGTCTGCTCTCCGTGTCCGGAAAGAACCACCGTACTGTCAGGCAGAGAAAAGAGATTCTTCTTAATGGTGCCAGTCAGCTCTTTAAGGCTGCCGCCAGGGAAATCAGTACGGCCGATGGAACCCTGAAAAAGGGAATCTCCTGTAAATACAAGGCCTTCCTTCTTCATGTAGAAGGAAATGCCGCCAGGCGTATGGCCGGCCGTATCGATGACCTGAAATGTATAGCCGCAGGTTTTGATTTCATCGCCGTCCTTCACCCATACATCCGCATCGTCCACCAAAGTGGGCACAGGAAACATATAGGACAGATTCTTCTCCGGGTCCCGCAGAAAAGGCTGATCCCTTTTATCCATGTACATTTTGGCCGCCGGAAACGCTTTTCGCAGCTCATTCATGCCGGCCATATGGTCTACATGGCCGTGAGTGAGGAAAATGGACCTGAGATGGATTTTCTTTTCACTGATGGCTTTTATATAATGCTCCGGCGAGAAGGAAGGATCTACCACCAGCCCTTCCATGGTTTCCTCATTGTACAGAATATATGTGTTTGTCATGAAAGGTCCAAGGACCATGTACATAATCTTCATCATATAGCTCCGGTTTTAAAAATTCTTTTCACTGTCAAGAAGAATGGTCACAGGGCCATCATTTTCCAAGGCCACCTTCATGTAGGTGCGGAAGACGCCGGTTCCCACTGTAAGGCCCTCTCTTTCACATTTTTCCACCACCAGGCGATAAAGTTCATCGGCCCTGTCAGGCGCTTCGGCTTCCGTAAAGCTGGGTCGTCTTCCATGGCGGGCATCGCCATAGAGAGTGAACTGGGAAACGATGGAAAGCTCCCCTTTGATGTCAAGAAGAGACAGGTTCAGTTTCCCTGCTTCATCTTCAAAAATACGGAGGTGGAGAATTTTGTCAACTATGTAGTCGGCATCCTTTTCTGAATCTCCCTTTTTCACGCCGAGAAGGACGGAAAGTCCCTTCCCGATGGAGGAAACTTCTTTTCCCTCCGAATCTACTCTGCACCAGTTACAACGCTGTACCACTGCTCTCATAATCATTCTCCCTGCATCGAATGCATGCGTCTTACAGAATGGACGCCCTTGATTCTTCTGATTTTTGTCATAATATAATCCAGCTGCTGCAGGTCCTTGATCTGGATACCCAGATGCATGACTGCCATACCGTTGTTTTCCACTTTCACATTGGCTTTGGAAACGGAAAGTTTCATTTCCGTCAATGCTGCCAGAATATCCGCCATCAAACCGGTTCGATCGTAGCTGATGACTTCGATGGTTACCAGGAACATACTGCTTGTCTGTTCTTCCCAGGACACGTCGATCATGCGGTCCTTATCGGGGAAATTGATGGCATTGGGACAGTCTGCCCTATGCACCGACACGCCGCGGCCTCTGGTAACAAACCCTACGATATCATCACCAGGCACCGGGTTGCAGCACTTGGACAGGTGCACCACCAGTCCTTCTTCCCCTTTCACCAGAACGCCGCTGTTGGAACGGGTCTTCACGCTCCGCATTTTCAGATTTTCCAGCGCCTTGGCCGTCTTCTGGGCCGCAGGTTTCTGCGCATTCAGCTCCCGCTTGTAAAGTTCCGTCAGTTTCAGTATGACGCTCTTCACTGCCACACCGCCAAAACCCACGGAAGCCAGCATATCTTCGCTGTTCATATTGTTGAACGTCCTGGCCACCTGGGCAAGCCGGTCCCTGGCAATCAGCTTCTTCCATTCATACCCCAGCCGGTCCGCTTCCTGGATAAGAGCCTCCTGACCTCTGGAAATATTTTCGCTGCGGTTTTCCTTCTTGAACCAGCTCCTGATTTTCGCCTTGGAGTCCGCCGCTCCTACCATATTGATCCAGTCGTAGCTGGGTTTCCCAGTTTTGGACGTAATAATGGAAACAATATCGCCGTTCTTCAGCTTCGTATCCAGAGGCACGATTTTGTTATTGACCTTGGCTCCCACGCAGCGGTTTCCCACTTCCGTATGAATGCGATAGGCAAAATCGATAGGAATAGACCCTTTAGGAAGGTTAATGACATCCCCTTTCGGAGTAAACACGAAAACTTCATCGGAGAATACATCCAGCTTCAGAGCATTCATGAATTCCTTGGGATTGCTGGTATCCTGCCATTCCAGAATACGGCGGAGCCAGCTGATTTTAGCATCAAAGTCTTTGGAACCGGCCTGTTTCCCTTCCTTGTACCGCCAGTGGGCAGCCACGCCATATTCGGAAATATGGTGCATTTCCCAGGTACGAATCTGTATTTCCACAGGCTGTCCCCTGGTGCCGATAACCGTGGTATGAAGGGACTGGTACATGTTGGGCTTCGGCACTGCAATGTAATCCTTGAATCGGTTGGGCAGCGGTTTCCACAGGGAATGGGCAATACCCAGCACCGCATAGCACTGGGGAATGGTGTCCACAATGACTCTCACTGCATAGAGGTCATAAATCTGGGACAAATCCTTATTATCCCTTTTCATTTTCTTATAAATGCTGTAGAAATGCTTGGGTCTGCCGGTAATGGTAGCCTTAATGCCGGCTTCCTCTATGTGGTCGTGGAGCACCCTCATGGTATCATTGACGATTTCTTCACGGGCTTTCCTCTTCTGTTTCATCTGCCGCACCAGATCGTAGTATTCTTCCGGATGCAGGTAATGGAAACAAAGATCTTCCAGTTCCCACTTAATGTTGTAGATACCGAGGCGATGAGCCAGGGGCGCATAGATTTCAATAGTTTCCTTGGCAATGCGCTGCTGTTTCTCCCGGCGGAATACTCCAAGGGTTCGCATATTGTGCAGACGGTCTGCCAGCTTGATGACCACCACTCGAATATCCTTGGCCATGGCCAGGAACATTTTACGGAAATTTTCCAGCTGCTGGTCTTCCTTATCTTTATAGTGGAACTGGGAAAGCTTTGTCACCCCGTCTACCAGAAAGGCTACTTCCTCGCCGAACATCATCTTGATATCTTCCAGCGTATATTCCGTATCCTCCACTACATCGTGAAGAAGAGCCGCCATAATGCCCTGGGGATCCATTTCCAGCTCCGCCAGAATGTAGGCTACAGCCAGAGGATGGATGATATAAGGCTCTCCGGTGGCGCGGACCTGGGCTGCATGAGCCTTGCTAGCCAGCTCATAGGCCTCCTCTATGGCCTCCAGGCTCTTTGGATCCTTGATATAGGTTTTCACCTTATCCATGAGGCGCTTATATTCTTCTTCTTTTTCACCGCCCCAGTCCTTTTTCTGTTTCTGCCTTTCCACATACTCTTCCTGGTGAATTAGGAATTCAGCCAGCGTGGAAGCAGAGGCATCGGTATGAATGGTTTCTTCATTCAGATTCTGGTTAAAAACACCAGCCAGATTGGTGGTTTTTGGAAGAGCCGGCATTTCTTCTTCCTTTACATTTTCTTTTTTATCCATATTTTCATTCATCATGCCCACCCTCCTGGGTTCTATGCTTTCTATAAATAGAAGAAGTCAAAAGATCGAGTTTACGGGCCACCAGCCGTTTCTGGTAGAAGTCTTCCCCATTCCTGGAAAATCTTGACAGTATTTCCAATTCCTCGAAAACCGCCAGGGCCATCCCCAGCTTCACCGGTTCAAAGCCGTATTTCTTTCTCATGAGGTAATGAACCTCCCGCACCGGTTTGGCCATGGTGCGAAGAATAAGAGAAAGCTTTCTGTACACATCTACCAGATAATCCCTATCCAGCAGGCAGGCCTCTTCCTGCCTTATATCCCTGCCGATGAGCTGCACATGTTCTCCGTACCATTCATGCACCTCCGGCTCAAAGACCAGATCCACCACGTCTCCTGCCTGGCAGGGATTCTCTTCCCCTACGCCCAGAAAATAGCGTCCACCAGACCGCTGTCTCCGGAAATCTGGCACTTGAAGTGCCGTCCGTCAGCCCCCATATGGCGGGCTGTTTCCACAAAGGCATGGTTCATGGCAAAGAGAGGTTTGGGATTATCGGCACCGCAGGGTTCCAAAAGGTCTAAAGAATGGATGAAATCAAGGCTCACATCCTTTAAGGACAGCTCCTCCTCCACATCCAGCACCGGAATACAGTCTTCCTCTGTCAGCACCGATGCGGCATACCTGTTCATGCGCCGGCGCAGCTCCGGTATCTTCTCCTCTGCAATGGAAAAGCCTGCTGCCATCTTGTGACCGCCAAACTGAAGCAGAATGTCAGACTGGGCGGAAAGAGCTTTATAAATATTAAAAGCAGGAATACTCCGGCAGGACCCCTTCCCTATACCATCCCTTACCGTAATTACGAAAACGGGACGATGGCACGATTCCAGAATACGGGAAGCCACGATACCGATGACACCGGGATGCCAGTCCTTCCCGTCCACCACAACGGCCATGTCATTTTCTATGCCAAGCTCTGCCATGCGGCTTTTGGCCTGTTCAAAAATATCCCGTTCGATCTGCTGCCTCATAGTATTGATTTCACAAAGCTTTTGAGCCAGTCTTTCCGCTTCCTCTGCGGACTCTGTAGTCATGAGGCGAACCCCTTCCGATGCCCGGGCAATGCGGCCTGCCGCATTCAGCCTGGGCGCCAGGCCGAAGGATACCTGATCCGCCCGCCGGATTTCTGTAGTGTCATCATGAACAATGCCGGAAGCCTTAAGCAGCGCCGCCAGCCCCTTGATAGGAGTATGAATAAACCGCTTCATGCCCTCCTTTACAAGAATACGGTTCTCTCCGGTCAGAGACACCACGTCGGCAATGGTACCAAGAGCCGCCAGCTCCACGGTTCCGTCATAATCTCTTCCCAGCCGTTTCATATAAAGTCCCCGGCACAACGTGTAGGCCACACCGCAGCCGGCCAGCTCCTTATAGGGGTAGGAGCAGTCCTTCTGGTGAGGATTTAAAACCGCTACGCAGGAAGGCAAAAGCTCCGGCGGCGTATGGTGATCGGTGACAATGATATCAAGCCCCTTCGGCGCCTCGCTGATAAGAGCAGCAGAACTGATACCGCAGTCTACTGTTATCAGTAGATGATATCCTTCCTCTGCCAGATGGTTCACTGCCTCCCGGTTCAGACCATACCCTTCCTTTTCTCTCTGGGGAATGTAGTATCCCACATCCGCTCCAAGGGAAGAAAGGCAGCGTATCATGATGGAAGTAGATGTAATCCCATCCACATCGTAGTCTCCATACACTACGATTTTTTCATGCTGATCTATGGCCTGCAGAATGCGGCTCACCGCTTTGTCCATGCCCTTCATGAGGAAAGGATCTGACAGATGATCCAGATTGTCATAAAGGAAATGAGACAGTTTCTCTTCGCTGTCAATGCCCCGATGCATCAGGATCCGGGCCAGCTCCTCCGGAATGCCATGGGAGGCGAAAAAAGAAGGGATTTTCTCTCCTTCCCTATGGATTTTGATATGCCATTTATACTTCTGTTTGTCTCTATTCATAAAAAATCCTCAATTCTCATTCTTATTTTCCCTGTTATTTTATCACCTTTTATTCTCAATGACTACCGCATATTATCATTCTCAATAAAATCCAATAAAAAATCCCCGGAGCGCCCTGCTCCGGGGAAGAAACCCTTATTCCCAGGCTTCCTTCATAATATTTTTATATTCAGAATTCAGGTGATCCACCACCACATCAAGCACTACCCGAACAATTTCCGGATCAAAGCTGTCATTGGTGCTGGGCAGGCAGCAATCCAGGAAAATGGAGCCATCATCAGAAGCTGTCTCATATACACATCAGACCCAGCCGACGACTAGACAAGTATAGATCTCGGTGGACGCCGAATCATTAAAAAAAAAATGGGTGGGGGGGGGGGGGGGGGGG
>ERZ1023862.232-NODE-232-length-12490-cov-9.015842_pt1 | contig 12490 bp, 12 predicted proteins | sample MGYA00380388_ERZ1023862 | MGnify/ENA primary metagenome ERZ1023862 (study PRJEB33179, sample SAMN07449007) | human gut metagenome | biome: Human-gut; feature: Human associated habitat; material: Faeces | host: Homo sapiens | place: India: Bhopal | collected... | reverse complement strand
GTAGAGTGAATGAGCCTTAATGTTTTTTGTGAGATTTGACCACAAGGATGTTCTTTTTGTATTTGGTGAAGTAGCAATTCTGGAACACTATTTTCTATATCAGAGATATTAAACGTAATCTCATCCACTTCATAGTCACAAATATTTGTACCTACGTCCTTTAAAAGTTGAAGTAACATTCTTTTTACTTGTAAATCTCTCTCAGGATTTCCTGTTTTTAATTTATCCGCAATTTTCTGATTGGCAGATTTGCGAATCAAGCTGATGTGCTTATCAAAAAAATCATAATTTGATTTTAATGATTGACTTTCCAAATTCAAGGATCCGAAAACAGATAAAACGGACGAATTCTGAATTACAGTTAGCTTCAATGCCTGTTGAGTGCTCTTACTAATATCACAATCAGGACCAAATTTGATAGACACGATATCTGTCTCAGCGTTGTATAAACGGTGATATAATAAAACGTTAGGTGATTGCTGCTTTAGTATCTCCTCTTCTATACGTTTCTCGCTTACCTTAATATAATAATAATAACAGATATTGTTAATATAGTAAGTTAGCGAAAATTCTGAAGGCTCATATTTTGATTTTTCATCCAAAAGAAATGGCCTATATGCAGGATGATCTGTAGGTTTTTGGGGCTTGTAAATAGCAAGCATACGCAAATATTGTAGTGCCTCTATCATTTTGGTTTTCCCTGTTCCATTTAGACCAACACAAAGCAATAAACGTAAGATACGCTTTCCATCAATCTCCTGATACCACTCAGGCGGTAAAGTAGATGCCTTTTCCTTTTTTGAAGCTAGAAATGACAATTCCACCTGATCTCTGTAGGACATATAATTCCTTACTATAAACGATTCTACCATAATGGATTTTTTGAAAATATAAGAATTAAACATCTTTTGGATGCAAAGGTAATATAAAAAAACGAGAACATTAATAGTTTCCGTGAAATTCTCACGCAAAATAAATTTAGTATATAATGCCATTAATTCTTGCCAGTAGATGATTGATAATTATCTCACACATTAAAAATACAGACTCCCTTAGTAATTAGATTATGGTATTTTCTTTGAATTACTTATGAAAATGCTCTTTGCGAAGTGACCCTCGAAAATATCATCATTCTAGAATGACATAAGTATCTTACTTGTTTTCTTGTATTTTAGGAAATACCAAACTACCTATGCTATATACATCTTCTGGGATTCCAGCTTTCTTTGCCCAAGACCTAAATATCTTACAAGTTATATTCTGTTTAGTTAATATTTTGGAATTCTCGATTGACTTGATTTGCTTTCTCATGACGCTATCGCTATTGGCCTTCATCCATTCGCAATCGGTACTATTGAATAGAGGCTTACCAAAAACATTATCGATATCCGTATTAGTTGCTTCTGTAAATAATAGTAAAAAATCGAAAATTGGCTAAGCAATTGAGTATGAGCGGAAATATAACTTACCATCGTGATAGATAATGAGTGCCTTCTGATTTTCGTATTTGCAAGTTGTTTTGTAACAAGTACTTATGGGTTAAAAGGTAGAAAAGTGATGTCGCGGATTCTTAAAAGATGTATTTTTAATGTTTTTAACTTTTATAAACCACAAAAGAGGTATGAAAGTGCAACTATGGAAGATGCTATCTTGAATACTCATATTTGTTTTGTAATTAAATGTCATATCCCAATAAGATGTATACCCCCACAAAAAGAACTCAATCAAGTTAAAAATGAGATATTTTCGCATTTACAATTCTTTTAAGACCGAAACAATGTTAATTACACTTGATATTTGAGACATTTTCTCGTATTTTACAGTCTCTGTCGAAAATTAATTGTATCTTTGCACAAAAATCTTGAGATATGCTAGTAAATTTCACAGTCAAAAATTATCGCTCTTTCAAACTGGAACGTACTTTTAGTATGGAGGCGAGTTCAATAAAAGAGCACAAAGGGTCTGTAATCAGTGAGGGTAAGTATAGTTTGCTTCCTTTGGCAGTTTTTTATGGTGCAAACTCTGGTGGCAAGAGTAATTTCATTCAGGCCATATCTACTATGCGAAGCATGGTCAGACGTTCTGTGCGTTTGAATGAGGGTGATGCGCTACCTTACGATCCTTTTGCATTGGATGAAAACTCTGACTCGCAACCTACGTTGTTTGAGATACAGTTTATAAAAGGTAAGGTGCTTTATCGCTATGGTTTTGAATATAACAAAACCGACATCATTTCTGAGTGGCTATATGAGAAGCGGTTTGGCGAAAAAGAGTATGAACTCTTCATGCGCTCGCGAGACACAATTGAAGTGTCAGCGAAAAGATTCCCTGAAGGTCTGGGAAAAGAAAATTTGACTAATTCAAATCGTCTCTTCCTGTCGCTTGTGGCTCAGCTGAAGGGCGAGAAGTCCAATTCCATATTAGGTTGGTTTGGCGAATGCAATGTGCTTTCGGGAATTGACAGCGAAGGTTATGAAGCCTTTACGCTCAGAATGTTTTTGGAACATTTGAATGGGGCAGACCAGGCTCAGGAGTTCTTCAAGACCCTGCAACTGGGCTTTACCCGTTTTTCGGTCAAGAAGGTTGATATTCCCAAAGAAGCTTTGGAAAGTGCCCCCAAGTCGATAAGGTCACAATTGGAAAAAGACATAGCCACGGGTAGTTTCGTCGAACCAATAACTACTCATAATGTCTATGATGAGAATGGACTTGTGATTGGTGAGCGTAATTTCCACAAGAACATGATGGAGTCTGAGGGAACAAAGAAAGTGATAGAAATTTCCGGGCCTATTTTCGATACATTGAACGAGGGCAAGACACTCATTGTGGATGAACTGGATGCAAAACTACACCCGCTTCTTACTCGCAATATTGTGCTTCTGTTTATGGATCCAAAGAAGAACAAGCATGGAGCACAGCTTATCTTCGCTACCCACGACACCAATCTGCTTGATTTGGACATTGTTCGTCGTGACCAGATTTGGTTTGCAGAGAAGGACAAGGTGGAGTCTACCGACATCTATTCGCTTGTGGAATTCAAGGATGAAGATGGGAGGAAAGTCCGCAATGACCGTGATATCAAGCGCGACTATATCCGTGGACGTTATGGTGCTATACCTTTTATTGGTAAATAGAGAATTGCAATGGGATATTCGAGAAAAGAAGAAATCGCAAAGCTGAGGCAGCAACGCCGAGAAGCTAAGGCTTCTAAGAAGCGCAAGGAGAACGTTCGCGAAAAACTGGTGCGCTTCCTGATAGTGTGTGAAGGCACCAAGACCGAGCCACACTACTTTGAGGCTCTAATCAAAAACTATATCTCAACCGTTCGCGAAGTGACAATAGAGGGAGAGGGCCGTGCAACGGTAGCTTTGGTTGACAAAACATTGGAAATAAAGCAGGAACTGGAGCGAAAGAATGCCATGTCTTTTGATCGTGTGTGGGTTGTCTTTGACAAGGATGACTTTGACGACTTCAACGATGCCATCAAGAAAGCCCACAAATTGGGCTTCCAAAGCGCCTGGACGAATGAAGCCTTTGAACTCTGGTACTATCTGCATTTTGAGTATCTTGACACAGGCATTGGTCGCGAGGCCTACATTGACAAATTGCAAGATGCCTTTCGCAAGAAGATGGGCGATGATGGCTTTAAGTATCGGAAAGGAAATCCCGATATATACAGCTTACTTCAGCTGTATGGTCGTGAGGACTTAGCAAAGCGCTTTGCAAAACAGCTTCGAGCGTTACATACTGGCACCAACTATGCGATGCATAAGCCTTGCACGATGGTAGATAAACTGGTAGAGGAACTAGAGAATCCAGAGAGCTTGTTAGAATAAAAGAATAATCGAAAAGAGTAATTTGATATGTGGTCAGATAAAGAAACAACAGAAGATTTGTTAGGGTATACTGTTCACGCATCATTATTGAAAAGCGTGGTGACAAATGATAAGAACCTTCCAATCACTGTTGGATTATACGGTGATTGGGGTTCTGGAAAAACAAGTATCCTCAAAATTCTTGAAGAAGAACTCAAAAATGATAATGATACCGTCGTGGTTTATTTTGACGGTTGGTCGTTTGAGAGTTTCGACGATGCCAAGATGGCACTAATTCAGGGCATTGTTGATGCTTTGGAGAAAGATAAGCGTTTCTTTGCAAAGGTTGGTGATAAAGCTACTGAAACATACGAGGCTTTGAAAAAAGCCTTCGCTAAACTTAAGAAGTCCATCAGCTGGATGCGTGTGCTGAAATTCTCAGCCCAAACTGTTATTCCAGTGGCAACAGCAGCAACAACGGGTGGAGCATCATTGATTATCCCCATGCTTTTAAGTGCTTTTAAAGATCATCAAGATGACTTAGGCGAACTACTCACGGGAGATAAAGCAGAACAATTCCTTAAGGATACTCTTAACGCGGAAGATGAAGAGAAAAAATATGAGGTAGTACGTGAGTTTAGAAAGGATTTTAAAGATTTGATAGACAAAAGCAAGCAGGGGAAGATAGTTGTTTTGATAGATGACCTTGACCGCTGTCTGCCTCACCACATCATTGAAAACTTAGAAGCTATCAAACTATTCCTTAATGTGCCAAAGACTGCTTTTGTAATAGCAGCAGATAGTTACATTGTTACCAACGCCATCAAAAGTGAATACAAAGAAATCATCAATGCTGCATCTGAGGAACGACCACAACTGGGTGATTCATACATGGAGAAGTTTATCCAGGTTCCATACAAAATACCATCTCTAAGTCCGAAAGAGGTGGAGACATACGTCACATTGCTTTTCTGTCAATCAATACTGGATAATACGCTTTTCAAGAAAGTAAGAGAGGATTTCGCTATATTTACGAAGGATAATAAATTCGATTGTTATGGCTGGTCGAATATTCAAACGTTGTTGAAAAGTGAGATTCCTACAGGATTGGGAGAGACCATCGGCTTTGTTACCCGATTTTCATCGATTATCGGTAATTCAATGAAATGGAATCCTCGATTGATTAAACGTTTCTTGAATGCGTACGAGATGCGTACGAGTCTGTTGGAGCAGTCTGGGATAACGGACATAAAATCCAAGTTTGCCCTATTGAAACTGATGCTGATAGAGCAAAAGCATGTGGAACAGTTTAAGCAACTCAATTCATGGGTCATGAGTAATCTTAGCACGCCGCCTGAGTTACGGGTGATAGAAGACTATGCTGATGGAAAAGGCAAGGAATTAGGTGAACATCAAGATTGGAATAATCCAGATTTGATAAAACTTGTATCTGAAACGCCAAAATTCAGTGAAGTTGACATGAGGGAGTTGTTCTGGGTGTCACGTGACATTATTGTGGAGCAGATGAGCGGGCTCTCCCTTGTTTCGACACGAGTGAGGGGTGTGTTCAACCGCGCCTACAATGCTTCAACAGATAATGTAAGGGAGAACGTCTGCAAGAACGAGGTTGCTGCAATGTCCGCGAATGATTTGGAGGAGTTATTTGATTTGATTGACTCAAAGATACTTACTGAGCCAACAGAAAAGGAGGGATACAACGTGTATTACTTCTGTATTATGCATGGTGTTGAACGGGCTTATATGCGAATGCTCGGAGTTCTAGGAAGAATAGACACGACGAAAATCCCCTACTCTTTAGGCAACAAGTTCAAAGCCATTTTGGTGAGGTATAATCGTGACAAGAAACTGACAGAGTTACTGGAGAAGAACAAGCGACTTATGCGTTCGATAAACGGAAATTAACAGCAATATATAGAAAACAATGGGAACATCACACAGACATACACCAACGGTGAAAGGCGAGCCTAACTGGGGCAAAGCCTCTGCTGCTTTGACAGGGCTGACAGGTGACGTTGAAGAGTCGGATGAACTTCAAAAAAATCCACCAGACGACAAGACACCAGCACAAGTCGAGAAAAGGCAGAACCAACTTGGAAAACGCATTTCGAGGAACTATCACACTTCAGTCAGAAACCTTGTCAAAGCTTCTGGCGGCAGGCATACGATAAGTAGTGGTGGCTCGCGTGCATTAGGTCGTGGCGGTATTGCCGTCATAAACAACTTTATTTCCGTAATCCAAGAAATTGTCAGTAATGGTCTTACTGCTTGGCTGCAACAAAGAGGTATATCTTCATTAGAAGACAAAAGTTGCCAGAATATAATTGATTTTCTTAGACAGTATGTCGAGTCTGGGGTAGCCGGACTGGATAGTACTGCTGCAAATGAGGCCATAGAAAATGTGATGGATCGTTTGCAGGAATTGGTTGGCGACAATGTGGATGAAATAGAAGATAAGTTTGACGCAATCCTAAATGGGGAGGAAATTAAAAATATAATAGATTGCTTTTTTGGCATGTATGTATATGTTCATCTTTCACAGGATTTCGAGGAGAAGTTGGAATATGAAAAAGGCTCAGTTGCGATGAAAAATGCCATGAACGAGGTGAAGGAGCAGATTCTTGATGACATAAGAGTGGGGAGAGTTGGCCGCGATGTGAGAACCGTGGATTGGAGCAAACCAGAAGGGGCAGATTTTATTCAGGCAGAATTTGATCGTATACTTTTTATTTTGCAAGGCAATGAAGATTAAAGTTGGTACTTATTGTACGAAGCGTTACAATAAAAAAGATACTCGATTGACCATTCCCATTAGGATTGAAGATGCAAAGGGTAATGTGATGTGTACGTCGGCGGTAGTGCAGATGAACCCTATAGCCCGTTTTTGGGGTAAATCACCATCGTTGGCATTTAGTCTCTTATATCTATCGGCCATAGCCTATGCTGTGGACAGAAGTGTGGAAAGGCATATTTACTCGATTGACGGATGGTCAAGAGAGTTTGATGTGGAGATTAATATTCCAGAATATCAAGCGTTTCAACCTTTGGAGGGGCAGCTTAATGCAATGCTTTCGTTCCTAACAGGCGATTATTGGAATTGTCATTTTGTGGGATCGGCAAACGTTCGCTATGGCAGATACAAAAACACGAACTACTACGATGGTATCACCCAAGTGAATCTTTTCTCAGGAGGAATGGATTCCTTGATTGGTGCAATAGACTATTTGACAGACAATCCTGAAGGAAAGTTGTTTTTGGCCTCTCATTATGATAGTAATATGTCTGCCCGACCTGAACAGAATAGATTAAAGGGCTTGTTCGCTCAAAAGTATTACAAGCGATTCTGTTATATTCCTGCAGTCATGGTGGATCCTGGCTTATCATTAGAGAATTCATGCAGGTCGCGTTCTTTGATGTTTATTTTTATTGCATTAATTGTTGCATCATTCTCAAAATGTGATGTTATAGTACCATAGAATGGATCTGTATCTCTGAATTATCCATTGTCTGCATCAAGACGAAGCTCTTGTAGCACAAGAACCACACACCCTATCTTTTTGAAGCAATTGAATGATATCATTGCCACATTAGGATTCTATTCAAGAATAGAGAACCCTTATGTGAAAATGACTAAAGGTGAAATGGTTCGGGATTGTTCGGACAAAGAATATTTACTCCAAATTGTCTCTGAATCCAATTCGTATGGCAAGAAAAGTAAAAAACAGTTCTTTACCGACAATAGAGAGGCGACACATTGTGGACACTGCATGCCGTGCATGTACAGAAGGGCCGCTATGACTGGAGTAGATGATCCAACTACATATGGAAATAGGCTAATAACCCTATATAATTTAAAGTCTCGCAACATTACAAATTCATTACCCAATGATTTCTTTGCCATGTTGGAATTTCTTAAAAAGAACTTGACGCGTGAAGAAATCAAGAAAGAACTACGGATTGCGGGGATGGCTGGATTTGATGATTTGGATGAATATGTAGATTTGGTGGCAAGAACGCGTGCAGAGCTGGGAGCGATGATACGAGAAGACAACAATGCTACCATTCTTAGATATTTGGGCTGGAATTAATGATTATTGATACGCATTGTCACTTTGATATGATGCCTAACCCTGAGGCATATATCTCTGCTAAAGAAAAGGTGGGGGATATTGTGATTGGCATGACAAACTTACCATCGCATTTTAAGATGGGGTTCCCACACGTGAAAAGATATAAACATATCCGTTTAGCTTTGGGATTGCACCCATTGTTGGCATCAGAAAATAAAAATGAGTTGCCATTGTTTAATTGTCTTCTTGACCAAACATCCTATATTGGAGAAATTGGATTAGATTTCTCAAAAGAAGGATTATCAACTAAAGAAGATCAAATCTCCACGTTGAGGAAGTTGCTGGAAAAGTTAGAAGGCAGGAAGAAAATAATTAGCGTTCATTCAAGGAAGGCTGAGAAGGAGCTGTTCGATCTTTTGTGTGAGTACAATATTAATAATGTAATTTTCCACTGGTATTCTGGCCCTATTGACTTAATACCTTCTATCATTTCAAAAGGTTATTATTTCTCTATTAATGAGGCTATGACTATATCAAAAAATGGTCCTACAATTATCAAGAAAATCCCACGAAGTAGAATACTTACAGAATCAGACGCACCATTTAATAACAAAGTGGATATTAAGGAAGCGCAAATTAATATGCAAATTACTGAGAATGAAGTCAAAAACAATTTTATGGAATTACTTTCTAAAATCAAATGAATTATGAATGACATTATGGTGTAAGAGAAAGGAACTACAATATGACAACAGAATCATTATCAAAAATAGTAGAGCAGTCGCTAAACAGTGTATCGCTACAGGATATAAAAGATGCAAAGAAGAAACCAATAAAGGACCAAATCTTCGCACTTCTTAAGCTTGTGACAGGAGACGTTGTAGGTGCCGCAGAATCAGAGATGCAAGCAATTACCGACTATAAAGAGAGCGAGTTCTTTCGTAAATATACTTGTTACTTGTATGAACTTATTGACACCACTCCCGAAGATAGACATAAGTTCTGCCAAGAAATCCAAGAAAAGGCAGAAGATTTCTCTGGAAATGTAATTATGGGGATGGTTGATAGGCTGGATAATATCAACAAAGAGCCAATATTAGCGAGATTGACAATTGCCAAAATACATGAATTCATTAGTATTGAAGATTTCTTCCGTCTTTGTTCTATGCTTGAAAGAATTCCGTATGTTGATTTGAAAGAACTTCCACATTACAAGGCGCCTTTTTATGATGTGAGTGGTGATACGGAGTTACTATATTCAACAGGAGCTTTGATATTACATACACTTGATGCTAATGGTTCAAACAAGTATATTCTTTCTGTGCTTGGAGAAAAACTTCTGATTTGGGGATTTTGCATTAATCTTGATATGGAACGTGAACGTGGAACGAATGTAGAGTTGAATTATGCAACAAATGATGACATTGATGAAATCTTTAATGAAAAAATAAAAGCATCACGTCCCTACTATAAAGATGGTACATTGTATTTTCCTGATGGAACAAAATCAGGAGAAATGGAAGATGACGGCCAATATCTTTATGATTTAGCAAGAGGAAAGTAAAGATTAGGCCGAAATACTAAATGGCCAACAATAAGAATATGAAGATGATTTACAACAATATCATTATGACCCACCAACCAACCAAACACTTCAACACCTACAAGGAGGGACTCGATTTGGAGTTCCTGCGAGAGTACTGCATGGAGCACGGGGAACGGCGGACGTTCCTGCGGGGCGAGACGCTGGAGGAGGCGGGAGAGCCGGCACAGTGGGTGGCGTTCGTGGAGCGGGGCTGCTTCAAGTACATGGTTCACAACGACGAGGAGGGCAAGGACTACTGCACGGGCTTCGCCTTCGAGGGCGAGTTCGTGTCCGACTTCCCCTATTGCCTCGACGGCGACGTGTCGGAGGTGAGCATCGAGGCGGACATGCCGTGCGAGGTGCGCGTCATCAGCGGACAGGAGCTGCAGGCGCTGTTCGACAACGCCCCGAAGATGGCGAAGATGGACGTGAAGATCCTGAAGGACCTGTTCAAGATGGTCTATGGGCGCGACCTCGACCATTACCGCTACACCGCCCGCAGTCACTACTGTCGGCTCATCGACCGCTGTCCGCAGGTGGTGCAGATGCTCTCGCTGAAGGACATCGCCTCGTTCCTCAACATCACGCCCATCTACCTGAGCAAACTACGCAAGGAGATTACATTCGGAAAGACATAAAGCCAAACAGTCTTCCCATCATACTTTTGGCTCAAAAGACGCTCAACTGAGCTAAAAATTCCTTGAATTTCTAAAACTAGTTTTAGAGTTGCACCCTCGGCGACCTGTTTTCGGGCTTCGCCGAGTCGTTTTTTACGCCTTTTTTTTGTTATTTTGTAGTCGCAAATCGCAACAACTATGTAAATTCATGAGCGTATGAAACAACCAAATCATTACACCCAGGCCCAGGCCTACCTGCGCGACTACTGTCTGCGTCATGGCAGGCTCATGCACTTTTCGGCGGGCGACATTTTTGAGACTGAAGGAGCCGCTGCCCGTCTCTTTGGTTACATTGAGAGCGGCAGTTTCCATTACCTTGTCCGAAAATACGAAGGTGGCGAGAGTACTGTCGAGACCGTCGCTGCGGGCGACCTTGTGGGCAACTATCCCTACTGTCTCGACGGCGATGCCGCTCCTGTCACCATCCGTGCCGACAAGTCCTGCACCGTCTATGTCGTCGATGGGGCAGACCTTGAAAGGCACTACCGCCAGAGCCCAACGGCGGAGAGAATGGGCCGCGACTATATGGCTTACCGCTTAGAGCAAGTCAAATCACGCATCCTAGCACGTTACAAACAGAAAGGAGGGATAGGGGTAACGGATATTTAACATTTATTATGGGTAAACTTTCGGGGCGTTTTGTGTTATATAGATAGACGACCCAAAGTGAAGACTTAGGAAAAAGGAACATACAAATGAGCTTGAGTTTGCTCAGATAGAGAAACGGCTGCGTCCACGGCTGATGCAGATGGGACGCGAGTTCTTCGGCTCCGACACCGAGGCCGAGGAGGTGGTGCAGGAGACATGGCTCCGGGCATGGAACGTGCGCGACCGCGTGGAACTCACCGATGCCTACATACTGCGCATCACCCGTAACGTCTGCGTCAACATGTGGCGCGGACATCGAACGCAAGTGGAGTTGGTGGACGAAGATAGCACCGCCATCACCGAGGTAACGCCACAGGAAGAAGTTGAGGAGCGCGAAAACTCTGAGTGGTTGCAGTCGCGCCTCCAGCGTCTGCCTCAGGCCGAGCGCGAGGTGTGGCAGATGTTCTACGACGAAGGGCTGACCGTCGATGAGATTGCCGAAGCGCGAGGCATCACCGTGGGCACCGTCCGTAAGACCATCTCCAACGTTCGTAGCACTTTGCGAACCGAGTTGCGCCGTCGTTTCTTCGACCTTCGCCATCTGATTATGTTCATTCTTGTGGGACTGGTTACGGGTATCGCCGTGGCATCCGCCATCCATCAAAATGGCGTGGTGCGCGGGGTCATAGAACATGTATTGGGAATACCAGAGGACACTACAATTTATAATGTAGTGGAAGTAATGCCGTCCTATCCAGGTGACATGGCAGAATGTTATATGTTCGTTGCACGTCAGATGCATTATCCTGAGGAAGCCGAAGAGAAAGGCATCGAAGGACGTGTATTGATTCGGTTCGTAGTAGAGAAAGACGGACGATTGACAAACTTTGAGGTCATCGAGACTCCCGACCCGCTTTTGTCTGATGAAGCACTTCGGGTATTGAAGCAGATGCCTAAATGGATACCAGCAAAGAACAAAGGTAAGGATGTCCGTTGCCGATACAGCATGCCCATTCTGTTCCGATTGAATTAACGCGAATTTAGACAATTCGCTCACATTCGGCCAAATCGTGAACAAGCTCACTTTGGCACTCTTGTAATCGCAAATTTCATAAAGCATATAAAAGTTAGTAAAAAGAAAAGTTAAACAAGAGAAGACCTATAGGCACACACCCTCCGCTTCGTCGGGAGATGCGGCGGAGCTTTTCAGTAACCTCATAACACCCATAATAAATATGTACAGACACATCATCACCACGCTCCTCGCCCTCGCGGCACTGACGGCCCACGCACAGAAGACCGTCATCGAGGGCACCGTGCTCGACGCGCAGGGCAAGTCGGTGGACGCTTACGTCACCGTGGCCCCAAAGGGAACGGGCAACATCCTCGGCTTTGCCGATACCGATGCTAAAGGACACTACAAATTGGAGTTCACCACTCAGGCCGACTCCGTGACCGTCACGGCCTCGGATCTGGCCATCGGCAACCAAGTGAAAATCGTGAAAAACCAATCGCAGCGGCTCAACTTCCGCGTGAAGGAGCAGAATGTGCAACTGAAAGAAGTAACCGTCCGTGCGCAGAAGATACGGCAGAACGGCGACACGCTCAACTACCTCGTAGGAGCCTACCAGCAGCAGGGCGACCGCGTCATCGGCGACGTGCTGAAGCGTATTATTGCTGTCCGCTAAAACTTTTTTTGAGCATATAAAAATTAGGGCTGGATTCCTCGCTTGGAAT
>ERZ1023862.224-NODE-224-length-12630-cov-11.347992_pt1 | contig 12630 bp, 18 predicted proteins | sample MGYA00380388_ERZ1023862 | MGnify/ENA primary metagenome ERZ1023862 (study PRJEB33179, sample SAMN07449007) | human gut metagenome | biome: Human-gut; feature: Human associated habitat; material: Faeces | host: Homo sapiens | place: India: Bhopal | collected... | reverse complement strand
GAGTTATTTTTTCGAAAAACAAAGCGGTATTAAATGGCCGCAATCTTGGCTAATGCCGCATAAAAGGAGAATAAACCATGAACAATCAGATGTATGGAATGCCAAATTATGGGTTTCAGAATCCATTTAGTACCAACGCTGGGATGAATTACCAAACGCAGCAGCTTCCGCACTATGATATTGTCAAAGTAAATGGAAGAAACGGCGCCGAAGCATTCCAGATGGGCCCAAACAGTCAGGTTCTGTTATTGGATGAGAGCGCCCCGATCCTTTGGCTGGCTTCTACTGACGGCGCTGGGTATAAAACAGTGAGTGCTTTCGATATTTCTCCCCATCAAAATCAGCAGCAAACCCTATTGGCATCTATGGAACAAAGATTAGCTAGATTGGAGGAATGTATCTATGAATCAGGCGAATCCGGTACTCGCGATGCTAAATCACGCAACCAAAAACAGCGGAACAATGGCCAGCAACCCAATGCAAATGATGGCTCAGTTCGCTGAGTTTAAAAAGATGATGGCTGGAAAAAATCCCGAGGCCATCGTAAAACAGATGCTCGCCAATGGCCAGATGTCGAATGAACAATTCGAAGAGCTAAAACAGCAGGCATCGATGATGCAAGCTTTTCTCAAATAGGTGTTATCGGAGTAGTGCGCAGACTTCGTAAACATATATTTTTAAGAAAGAAGGTACCATTTTATGGACAACACGTATTCTCTGTCGGATATTGCCGCAGCATCTCGCAACAACGATTGCGATGGCTTTGGCGGCGGAGCATGGTGGATCATTATTCTGTTCCTGTTCATGTTTGGCATGGGCGGTTGGAATAATCGAAACGTTAATGCTAACGGCGAGCCGGTAACTGAAGCCGGACTGTGTAACGCCATGAACTTCAACGATCTCCAGAACCAGGTAGGCAGACTGAGCGATCAGAATCAGCAGCAGACCCAGATCCTGGGCAATGGAATTTGTAATCTCGGCTATGAAATGCAGGGTAGCATCAGCCAGCTCGGCAAAGATGTTGCTCTCAGTCAGGCTAATCTTGCTCAGCAGGTATCGGGCGCACAGGCAGATCTTTCGGCCCAGCTGGCCCAGTGCTGTTGCACAACGCAGCGAGCTATTGATTCTGTAAATTATAACCAGGCAATTAACACCGCATCTATCAACGCGAACATCGATGCCAAGTTTGCTGCCATGGAGAAGAATCAGCTTGAGCAGACGATCGCCGCTCAGCAGGCACAGATTTCTCAGCTGCAGCTCGCTCAGCAGATGAACAACGTTGTTCGTTACCCGAATGGGTTCACTTACAATGCTGGTATGTCTCCGTTCTGCGGAGGTTGCTGCTCCGGCTGTTAAGGAGGGATTCTAATGTGCAACAATTGCGGATGCAATGTGCGTTCTGCTTCTACGACCTACACGAATAGTAATCAGACGGTTACGGCTAATGTAACTACTTTGTCTATTCTTGGCGGTGAAGTAACTTCAACTGGACGGTGCATCAACACGCAAGCGAGCGGTTTCAGTGTCAAAACCTCCGGTTTGTACCGGATCGGTTTTGATGTTACTCTGAATCCAACAGCAGCTGATACTGCTGTGATCCAGATGACTAAAGACGGAGTGGTTATGCCTGAGGCCGTAGCAACAGTTACGACTGTAGCTAACGCACTGGTTACCGTTCATGTGGAGACTACAAGGTACATTCCAGTTCCTTGTCAGGTCAATAGCCCAGTGTATGGGGTTGTATCTTCCGGTGTTGCTGGAACCGTCACTCACGTAACAGGTTACGCTGTGAAGATCGATTAAAAAATACAAAATTAAAATGACAGGGTCACCTAGGCAAAGTCTTGTGGTTAAACTGCCTACAGTACACGTATATACGTGTACTTTGTCTAACGAGCGTTTTCTGATAGGCATAATAGCTACCTCCGAAAAACGGCCATTTCTCCTTTCCGTGTTTGATTTGTAACCTCCAAAAATACAAAAGAACATTACGTTTGCGTAGAGATCGCTCGTTAGACAAAGTGCACGTGCTACGAATAAGTTGTGAAGGAAAAAAAAAAGACTATGAGCGTAACCAGAAAAAAAAGAGCAGCGATGTCCGTAGAGGCTCGCGAAAATCAAATGATCGCTCTGGCTGTAGACCTAGCCGAGAAGCAGCTCATGGAAGGCACAGCTTCGGCACAGGTAATCACGCATTACCTCAAACTGGGTTCGACGAGAAACATGCTCGAGCGAGAAATGATGGTAGAACAGAAGAAATTGCTTAAAGCCAAGACCGAGGCAATCGAATCCTCTGCCGAAGTCAAAACTTTGGTCGAAGGTGCTCTTCGTGCTATGCGAGAGTACTCTGGCCATGGCGACGATCAATGAAAACCTATTCCGAAATGCTGAGTCTCAGCACCTACAAAGAGCGTTTAGATTATCTTCGCACAAACGGGTGCGTATCCGATAGAACGTTCGGAGCCGAACGATATGTAAACCAGGCCCTGTATCGATCTTTAGAATGGCGAATTTGTCGACGAAAGATCATTGCTAGGGATATGGGATGTGATTTAGCTTTACCGGACCGACCTCTACTAAGTCATTTGATTGTGCATCATATAAATCCATTAACCATTAAAGACATCGAGGAAGGCACTGATGCCTTGTTTGATCCAAACAACTTAGTACTGACTTGCCTCGAGACGCACAATCAGATACACTATGGTGTAGCCTCATCGATAGAGGCACTTTCTGGCGAACGTTGTGCTGGTGACACCTGTCCTTGGAAGTGATGAAGTATGAAAAAAGCAAAGATCATCGGATGCAAAGTCGTGTCTGTCAGATTAGACCCGTCCGTCACTAATCTATCGCAAGAGACGTGTGGCGAAATCAAAATGGGTGAAACTGTGACGGTTGACACGGAAGATTCGTGCTGGAGCTGGGATGATAAACATTTTTTAAAAGTGACATCTTCTGACGGCACAAAAGGCTATGCTAACGTAGATTGTCTTCAGCTTATGGAGGGGTGATCATCGTGGATAGTATCTTACGAACTATAAAGAAAATGATCGGAGGAGTCGACGACGATAGCTTCACGGGGTTCGATACCGATCTAATTATTCATATTAACGCGGCACTCCGAATCCTAAATCAATTGGGTGTCGGTACCAGAGGATTTAATTTGACGGGTCCGGATGAGACATGGTCTCAGTTCTTAGGCGATGATGAAAACATGCTTAGCGAAGTAAAGACGTATGTATATTTGAAAGTTCGCTTACTTTTCGATCCCCCGTCAAATTCTTTTACTCAGCAAGCTATCAAAGACGAAATAAAAGAACTAGAATGGCGGATGAATGTAGAAGTAGATCCGAGATGGGAGGATTCCGATGAGTCATGAGCTGGTATCATTTCTAATCGCATTGGTCTCTGCTTTCACCTCTTCTGGTGTTCTTGCATTCGCCCAGTTTTTAATCGGTCGAAAAGATCTTAAGAAGAATCATGACACGACATCTTCTAGGATGCTCCTAGGACTTGGGCACTATCAAATAATGGTGCTAACAGACAAGTGCATTCGTCGAGGAGCCATAACTCTAAAAGAGAAACAGACCCTCGAGTATCTATATAAGCCGTATCGAGAAATGGGTGGTAATGGTGATTGCGAGGTGGGCTATAACGCATGCTCACAATTACACATCGTGAGCCAAGAAGAAGCTTCGAAGCTTGACGAGGAGTTCATTGAAAGGAGTAGGAATCATGAGTAATAAGTTATATGATAAGCTGAAATGGACGGCATTGGTCGTTTTTCCAGCTTTGGCGACTTTGTTTTCAGCAGTATCTATGATCTGGGGCATTCCGTATGGTGAACAGATCACCAGTACTATTGTCGCCATCGATACAGCGTTAGGCGCTATTCTTGGTGTATCGTCCATCAATTATTCTAAGAGAAAGGACGAATCAAAATGGAATACTACGGAATCCACTACGACTCAGTAATTGAACACCATGGAATTAAAGGTCAAAAGTGGGGTGTACGACGAACCAAAGAACAGCTCGGTTACAAAATTGGTAAAGCTGGGGTTAAACGCTACACTTTGCAGACCAAAAAAGAAAGTGCGAGTTCCAGGCGTACGGCGTTGTCTGTGAGAATTGACGAGATTAAAAAGAAGGCCGCTGACTCTGGGGTTGAGCTGACCCCAGCACAGTTGTCAAGGATTAATCATTTGCAGGCGAGAATCGGAAAACTCGATGTTAAAACAGCGAAATACGATCGAAAAGATACAAAACTTGCGGCGAAGCAGGATAAGTATCAAAAGAAAATCGAAAGAGCTGAACAGAAAGAAGCCATTAAAAGAGGGCCAGCAAAAAGTATCGATGCGGTAATCAAGAACGGAGACTATGACGAGATTCTTAGTAGACGTTCTGAAATGACCGAACAGCAGCTCGGGGAGGCTTTTAGACGTCTCAATACTACCAAACAAATCCAGGATCTGTCGGAAAAGACCAGAACCAAGGGAGAGCAGTTCCTGGATTCTGCTGCCAGAATGGGCGAGAATATTAAGAAGGCCTACGACACATACCAGACAATTGCCAAGGTTACGGACGCGCTTGGACTGACCGATAATCTCGCTTCCCGAAAGCTGGGAGGTTCGGATGACGTTAGCGATAAGGTCACTCGGTTAATCAACAACGCGTCGGCTACTGAACTATATAAGAAACGAGGTTCCCTCACCGCAGCTCAAATGGCTGAAGCCCAAAAGAGGCTACAGTCCGAGGCAGCGATTAAAAAAGCTGCTGAAGCTGAAAAGAAGAAAAAGAAGAAGCCATAAGCAGGTGACAAACGATGGGACTTAGTAACTCAGCAACTCCGAAATATTATGGGGAGTTTAGAAAAGCAGTGCTTCGTGGAGAGATACCAGTAAATGAGCTGATATCACTCCAAATGAACCGTATAGACGAGCGCATTGTCAATCGTAATATGTACTATGACTCGGAAGCGGTCGAGGGATACATTAAGTTCTGTGAAAAAGAATTGACTCTAACTGACGGAACCGAATTCCATATGCTCGATAGTTTCAAGTTGTGGGCTGAGGACGTATATGGGTGGTATTATTTCATAGAACGAAGTGTATATCAACCTGGAAAAAATGGGGCATCTGGGCATTTTGTAACCAAGAGAATTAAAAAACGACTAACCAACAAGCAGTTTCTGATCGTTGGACGAGGGGCGGCAAAATCGGTATATGACGAGACCGTTCAGGCTTTTAACTTAACTGTTGACACCCAGACGACGTCGCAGATAACCACGGCACCGACCATGCGTCAGGCAGACGAAGTTATGGCGCCGTTTCGAACTGCGATCACTAGAGCTCCTGGACCGTTGTTTAAGTTCATGACCGCCGGTTCAATTCACAGTACGAGTTCTGTTGACGGGGTTAAACTGGCCTCCACGAAGAAGGGAATCCAGAATTTCTTTACTAACAGTATTCTGGAAGTAAAGCCGATGTCCATCGATAAGCTACAGGGCATGCGCTGTCAGGTTGCTACCGTGGACGAATGGCTTTCTGGTGACGTACGAGAAGACGTAATCGGAGCGATTGAACAGGGTGCTTCTAAGAATGAAGACTATCTCATCATAGCAACAAGCTCTGAAGGAACGGTTCGAAACGGACCTGGAGACTCAATCAAAATGGAATTGATGAAGATTCTGAAGGGAGAGTATCTGGCTCCGCACGTTTCTATCTGGTGGTATCGTTTGGATGACGTTAAAGAAGTCGGAGATCCAGCGATGTGGGCCAAAGCCAATCCAAACCTCGGTAAGACGGTAACCTACGACGTGTATCAGAAAGACGTAGAGCGTGCCGAGCAAAATCCATCGGTTAGAAACGATATCCTAGCAAAGCGTTTCGGGTTGCCAATGGAGGGTTACACGTATTTCTTCACATATGAAGAAACCCTGCCGCAAGCAAAACGAAAATATTGGGGGATGCCATGTTCCATGGGCGGAGATCTGTCCCAAGGTGACGACTTCTGCGCGTTTACTTTTATGTTCCCGCTAAGCGACGGCAGTTTCGGCGTGAAGGTACGCAGTTATATTACGGAGCGAACATTGTATCGGTTGCCACTGGCGATGCGTTCCAAATACGAAGAATTCATATCCGAAGGCTCATTGATGGTTTTCGACGGATCAGTGCTGGATATGGACAATGTGTTTGACGATCTTGATAGACACATCATAGATAACGAATACGACGTGCGAAGTTTTGGCTTTGACCCATATAATGCTCAGTATTTTGTTGAACGCTGGTGCAAAGAGAATACGCAGATGGGCGTGGAAAAAGTAATCCAGGGCGCAAAAACCGAAAGCGTTCCCCTTGGAGAGATTAAGAAAATGGCGCATGATCATTGCCTAAGATTTGACGAAATGCTGATGTCCTATTGCATGGGCAACGCCATTGTTCTAGAAGATACGAATGGTAATCGAAAGCTCTCGAAGAAACGCTACGAACATAAGATCGATAACGTTTCAGCGTTAGTAGATGCGTATGTTGCTTTTAAACTCCACAAAGATGATTTCGAATAGAAGAGGTGGGCTATATGGAATATCTCAGAATAAAAGGCCAAAGTTGGGGTGTTGAAAACGACCCACCTTACGAACGTCAGATTGCTAAAGTGAAACAGTGAAAAAAAGTCAGCTCTGCCAGCAGCACAGCACTTGACAAAATATTAGCAAAGTTCGGTGTATAAACCAAAATGGAAGGAGACTGACATGGGTATTATTAAGCGAATTTGGAATGCATTTTCTAATAAAGATCCGACCGAAGAATACAAAATGACGCATTCCGGGTCTATAGGAGTTGCGACGTCGTATCGCCCAGATAGAACACGTAGATTCGTTTCTAACGAGCGTTCAATCGTAACATCCATCTATAATCGAATAGCATTGGATGTAGCGTCAATAGATATCGAGCATGTACGAGTAGACAAAAATGGCAATTATTTGGACACGATCGAAAGCGAATTTAACGCGCGCCTAACTTTGTCGTCCAATATCGACCAAACTAGTCATGCGTTCAAGATAGACTTGATAATGAGTATGTTTGACGAAGGATGTGTAGCCATTGTCCCATATGAGGCCACAGCCAATCCTCGCAAAACCGTGTCTTATGATATACTTGCGATGCGTGTCGGGAAACCGGTAGCCTGGTTTCCTCAGGCTGTTACCGTTGAAATGTATAATGATCAAACTGGAGCAACAGAACAGTTGACAGTTCCAAAACGTTGTTGTGCACTTATCGAAAATCCCCTGTACGCGGTTATGAATGAGCCGAACAGCATTCTTCAACGTCTAATCAGAAAACTGAATCTCTTAGATGTAATCGATGAACAATCTGGATCAGGCAAATTGGATTTGATAATTCAGCTTCCGTACGTGATTAAATCTGACGCAAGAAAAGCCCAGGCCGAGCACAGACGGCAGCAGATCGAAGAACAGCTCGCAAATTCTAAGTATGGCATAGCTTACACTGACGGAACAGAAAGGATCACTCAGCTAAATAGAGCTGTAGAAAACAATCTCATGTCTCAGATTGAGTACTTGACTAACATGCTATACGGGCAGCTTGGAATGGATAAAACCATATTCGATGGAACGGCGGATGAGCAAACGATGCTGAACTATTACAACCGGACCATCGAGCCGATTCTAACTGCTGTTACACTGGAAATGAAACGAAAGTTCTTGTCTAAGACCGCTCGTTCTAAGGGACAGTCAGTGAAATTCTTTCGAGACCCATTTAAACTCGTTCCAACCTCCCAGCTTGCAGATCTTGCAGATCGTTTTACTAGAAATGAGATCATGTCTTCAAACGAATTTCGATCAGTAATCGGGTATAAACCGAGCAAAGATCGTCGAGCAGATCAGCTTGTGAATAAGAATATTTCACAGAATCAAGTAGAAGAAACCTCTGATGACGCCGCTGAGGAGTATGACGTAGACTCTGAGCTGTCTAAATTGGAAGAGGATTTGCAGTTGGAAGAAGGTGGCGAATAGAATCAAAATGGAATATTCAGGAATCTGCCATTGTAGCACGGGGGTGAGAAACTAGCATGGAATATTTAGGAATCCACTATGACGAAGCTTCTATTCAGCATTGGAAATATATCAGAAAGTATAAATCTAAATCTGGAAAGACTGTTTACGTATACGCGGACAAGAAGACGCATAGCAATATTGCGAAACAGACTTCGGAAGCAACTAAATCAGCTTCGGAGTCAGCTTATAATCGTCGAAAATCATCGGAACGTCGTAGAGCGGCTGAATCCGGAACGAGTTTAAATCCGGCAGAAGACAATCGAATGAGTGCTGTGTACTCCGGCCGGGCCAACAAGCTATCCATCGATTCAGATCGATCTTGGCGTAGGGCTAACGCATTAATGCGAAAATATAGTCTCCAAGGAATCGCTCTAGAAAGAATACGAGAGGCTAAGAAAAGCATTGCGAAAGCCAAGTCTTGGCTAAATAAACTGTTTAAGTAAAAACGTTAGGAGCGTGTATAAAATCAAAATGGAAGAAACGAATATCAAATACGACTTCGGAGGTTATGCTACCAGAACTGATATGCGATGCTCCGACGGTCTAACAATTCGCCATGGGGCGTTCAACAATTGCGATGGCGAGACCGTTCCGCTGGTATGGTCGCATCAGCACGGGGCTCCGAAAAATGTTCTTGGAAAGTGTCTTTTGGAAAATCGTCCGGATGGCGTATATGCATACGGGCTCTTCAATAACACAGATGCTGGCAGAGATGCCAAGGAACTCGTACAGCACGAAGATGTAAATGCTCTGTCTATCTACGCAAACCGCATCAGAAAAAGCGGAAACGACGTGGTTCATGGCGTAATCAGGGAAGTAAGTCTTGTTCTGGCCGGTGCCAACCCTGGAGCCTACATTGACGAAATCGTATCGCATGGCGACGTCGACGGAGATAGCGGGGAAGCCATTATCTATGGAGACGATTTTCTGCAGGTTGGCGTTGAAAAAATGGAACACGCTGAAAAAACCGATAAGGAGGAACCGATGGCAGATAAGAAGGAAAAGACTGTTCAGGATGTACTGGATAGCATGAATGAAGACCAGAAGAACGTTCTGGCATATCTCGTTGGCAAGGCTCTCGAGGAAAAAGAGGGTGCCGATGATACTGAAGAGGGGGAATCTGACGTGAAGCACAATATGTTTGAAAACGATAAGAATGAAGAGTCTGTTGTTCTGTCTCATGACGATATGACCGCAATCCTCAACGATGCAAAGGCTCATGGATCTCTGAAGGAATCCGTAATTCAGCACGCCGATAACTACGGCATTACCAATATCGACATGCTGTTTCCTGACGCAAAGGCGATCAGGGAGTCTCCGGATTTCATTAAGAGAGAGACTGAATGGGGTGGAACTCTGATGAGGTCCACAAAGCATGCTCCGTTTACTCGCATCAAGTCTATCCACGCGAACATTACCGCTGACGAGGCTCGAGCAAAAGGTTACGTAAAGGGCAAGAAGAAGCTGGAGGAAGTCATCAGCTTGCTGAAGCGCTCCACCGATCCGCAGACTATTTATAAGAAGCAGAAGCTGGATCGCGATGACATCCTCGACATCACAAACATGAACGTTGTTGCATGGCTGAAGGGCGAAATGCGTATTATGCTGGATGAGGAAATCGCTCGTGCCGTTCTTATTGGTGATGGTCGTAGTGCCGTGGCTGAGGATAAGATTAAGGAAGATCATATCCGTCCGATCTGGACCGATAGTGATATCTATACCATTAAGAAGAGAGTCGTATACGCCAAGGATTCCACAGCTGAGTCCATGGCAAAGGATCTGATCAAGCGCATCATCAAAGCCCGCAAGGATTATAAGGGCTCCGGCAATCCGACATTCTGGACAACGGAAGATCAGCTGACCGAGATGCTCCTGATCGAGGACACAACCGGAAGAAAGATCTACAACTCCGTTACCGATCTGGCAACCGCACTGCGTGTAAGCAGAATCGTAACCGTTCCGGTAATGGAAGGCGCTAAGCATTCTATTCAGGACGAAGGACTCGCCGATGATAAGGCGTACGAATACTTCCTGGATGGCATTATCGTAAACCCGTTGGACTACACCATCGGTACAGATGCTGGCGGTTCCGTAACCATGTTTGACGACTTCGATATCGATTTCAACCAGCAGAAGTATCTGATCGAGACTCGTATTTCTGGCGCGCTGACTAAGCCGTATTCTGCTATTGCTCTGGAGCACAGAGTGGCAACTGCCTGAGCGCTTGAAATAAATCAAAATGGCAAAGTTTTATGGAAAGATCGGTTTTGATACGACCGAGGAAACTAGTCCAGGTGTCTGGAAGCAGACGATCGTCGAACGAACCTATAGAGGCGATCTGAACAAGACGTATTCTAAGTGGGATGGGGCAGACAAGCTCAATGACGATATAAACATCACCAACAACATTTCGATCGTGGCTGATCCGTTCGCGTTCGAGAATTTTGCGCATATCCGGTACGTAGAATTCATGGGTGAAAAATGGAAAGTGACCTCGATCGATGTGTCCTATCCAAGACTGACTCTTAGCGTTGGAGGTTTATACAATGCGTCCGAGACTTAAACTACACGAGAAATTGTGTGATATCTTGGGAAGCCGTAATGTCTACTTTCAGCCTCCTGAGACTTTAAAAATGCACTATCCATGCATCGTGTATAGCCGAGGAAACGGAGATACACAGTATGCAGATAATTCGACCTACACATTTGAGATGCGATACGACGTTATCCTGATAGATCCCGATCCGGATAGTGTACTCGTGTCTAAGATTCCAGAAGAATTCGAAAAAATAGTGCATGATCGCCATTACACATCAAACAATCTGAACCATGATGTTTTTAGATTGTACTATTAACGCTATGAAGGAGGAATGATCCAATGGCAAAACTGACATGGGATGATACCGGAAAACGTTTTTACGAAACCGGTGACAAAAAGGGTGTCTTGTACCCTTATGACAAGAAGACCGGAAAATATGGTACGGGTGTCGCCTGGAATGGCCTGACGGCAGTAACCGAATCTCCGTCTGGTGCCGAAGAGACTGCTCTGTATGCTGACGACATCAAGTATCTGTCTCTGCGTTCTGCCGAAGAGTTCGGCTTCACCATTGAGGCATATACCTATCCGGATGAGTGGGCTGCTTGCGACGGTTCTGTTCAGGTTGCTGCCGGCGTGACCGTAGGTCAGCAGGGTCGCTCGATGTTCGGCTTCTCTTATGTGTCTACGGTAGGTAATGACGTAGACGGAAATGATTACGGCTACAAGCTGCATCTGATTTACGGTGCTACAGCTTCTCCGTCTGAACGCTCCTATGCGACCATCAATGACTCCCCTGAGGCTATCACGTTCTCTTGGGAATGCTCCACCGTTCCGGTTGAAGTCCCTGGCTACAAGGCAATCGCTGAGATCACCATTGATAGCACGAAGGTTGACAAGGCCAAGCTGGCAGAACTGGAAAAGAAGCTGTATGGTGACGATACTACAGCCACACCGACACTGCCCACCGTAGCTGAGGTAATTGCTATGTTCGCCGAAGGCTAAACGCATAGCCAAATTCAAAATGGCAGTAAATAAGACTAAGGGTTTCGTATATCCCTGACTGGGTGTAATTGGGCGGGTTATAAACCACCCCTTAGCAGCAAAAGGAGTATACTATGGAAATCATCGCAACTCTCGCGGAAATGATCGACGACGAAATCGATGGGGCTAGCGAATATGTTCGCATGGCTAACGAACTAAAAAGTTCTGATCCTGAATTGTCAAAAACTTTTTACGATCTGTCAATCATTGAGATGGGCCACATGGAGATTCTGCATAAGCAGGTCGTTAGAATCATCGAAAAGTATCGAAGATCCAACGAAGAACCTCCGGACGCAATGTTAGCTTTGTACAATATCATGCATGACAAGCACATCAAGGCTGCCGCTTGCGTGCGAATTTCTCAAGAAGAGTATGCCAGTAAATGAGGATGGTAATATGACTATTACAGATGCACTCTTAACACATAATCGACCATATACCAAACGAACGGTTACAGATGCCATTGCGATGCATTGGGTTGCTAATCCAGGAACGTCAGCCATGGCAAATCGGAACTACTTCCAGAACACAACGACTGAGGTATCATCTAACTTCATCGTCGGCCTGGTTGGAGAAATTGTCAGATGCATTCCAGAGGACGAGGTGAGCTGGTGCACAAACCAGGCAAATTCACATACCGTTAGCATCGAATGCTGTCACCCGGACTGGACCGGAGAATTCAACGATGCCACTTATAAGTCCATGGTCGAACTTGCCGCATATTTGTGTAAGAAGTATGGCTTGAATCCTTTGAATGGCGGAGTCATCAGACACTTCGATGTTACAGGAAAGGATTGCCCAAAGTGGTTCGTGCCAGCATCGCACGGAGGAACAGACACAAACGACTGCAAGCATTGGCATCAGTTTATTCGGGATGTCTCCGCCAAGGTAAAGACCGGAGCGTCACCAAGTAAGACAACTACTCCAAAGATTACGATCGACGAAGCAGCGAAGAACACGATCAAAGGACTTTATG
>ERZ1023862.222-NODE-222-length-12674-cov-8.083049_pt1 | contig 12674 bp, 8 predicted proteins | sample MGYA00380388_ERZ1023862 | MGnify/ENA primary metagenome ERZ1023862 (study PRJEB33179, sample SAMN07449007) | human gut metagenome | biome: Human-gut; feature: Human associated habitat; material: Faeces | host: Homo sapiens | place: India: Bhopal | collected... | reverse complement strand
GTGTCGGGAGATATCTCGAGAGCATGCTCTCGGATATTCCCCGCCACCCCCATCCGCGCCTGCCTGGTGGCAGGCTGAAAAGCCGCAAATACAAAAAGTCCGCCGTTGGCGGTAAAAAAAGTCCGGCTGCGCCGGTACAAAAAATGATTACCTTATTTCTATCGGTAGCGTCATATAGATGGAATAACACAAGCTGCTATTCCTGCCGTGGTAACGCCTTCGGCTAACCGCAACTCTTACAGAGTAGCTAAGTAGGGTGGTGTTCTTACCCAGGGTAGAGGCGCTGCGCACCTCAACCCTGGGCTATGAAATCGCAACTCCTACAGAGTTGCTGCTGCTTGCGGGCCATAACTCATCGTTGATGATCGCCCCCCCAGGGCTATGCATGGTTGCCAGGGGAATGGAAAACGATTACAGGGGCCCGTCTATGCCATCCGCAAGGTGATGGAGATAATGACAAAGCACATAATATATATATGGTATGCGTTCTCTCCCCTTGGGGAGAGCCAGAGAGGGGCCTCTTATGATGGTCGTTGTGCCTCCATGCTTGCCTATAATTGTGCGCGATGCCATTATTTCGGCGATTTTAACAACTATTACAAGTTTAATATTGGTGGAGTCCCGTTTTTTCACGAATTTTGTAGTTGTTACAACCATTACAGACAGCAGAATTTCAACTCTACGCACCGGTGCCACGCCCGTTGCCACTCTAACTTTATACACGCGCACTATGAAATGCGTCATTATTGCCACCCCTGCCCACTGCCCTGCTGCGGCGCACAGCCACACCGCTACAGCGTTGCTGACAGTCATCACCCGTAGACTCTTGCCCGTAGTCATGCTGCTCCTGACAGTCATGACAGCTTCGGCGCAAACCGTCAAGGACGAAGAGACCCTGCATGTAGACTTCGACGGCTGGTTTAGCACCCTGGTCAACAACCGCAAGTTGTACAACCGCTACAACGACAGCATCTTCCTCATCCACGACCACGACCGCTGGGTGGAGTTTTTCCACACCCGCGCTGCCCTGAACCACGATATCTATCAGAGCAACAAGCTCTGTCTGGACAGTCTGCGCCAGGTCATCACCCTGCCACAAGCCAAGGATGACGCGAGGCTCTATTCGGATTTTATCAAGAGCTTCTTCAGCAAGTATATCAACCAGAACCGCTCCGACCCCTTCCTCATGCTCGAGCTCTGTGACCTCATCGACACCCTGCAGGTCAACCGCCCTGACTCGCTGAGGTTTACCAACTATCTGAACACGTGGCGTGGCTCTGCCTACTACCATATCTGGAACATGACCCATGACGACGAACTCCTGCAGAAGTCGTATGCTTGCTACCAGCGATGCGTCACCGACGGAGCCAAGCGCTATCCCGCCTATCAGTCAAACTATCTCAACGCGATGCTGCAACTGTGTGCGTATGTATGGGCACAAAAGAAGGTGGAGACGGTCGACGACCTGCGTGGGCGCATCAAGCTGGCAAGACGATATGTCGCCAAGCACGGCGACGAGCTCAGCAGCAAGGGCTACAAGATAACCGAACTCAAGAGGCGGCTCAACAATGCCGACGAGTCCATGGTGCGCAACATATTCCTGGTGGACCGCACCACCATCAAGAAGAAGAGCATCGATAAACTCATGTATAACCTCGTGCAAAGAAACCTGCGGAAACCCTCGCTGGACAATTCCTCGTATCTGCGCACGCTGATCATGCAGACAAACCTGAAGCAGATAACCGCCAAGGAGGCTCTCCACAGATACCGCCCGCGCTACAGGGCGTCTATGGAGAGTCTGCGCAATCGTAGGCTCGACCCCCAAGAGTTCTCGTTGCATCTTATGCCCTACTATTCGTTGTTCTATCTCAACGACTTGGCAGACATTCCCTACAGCGCCAAGCGCCGCAACGTGCTCCGCATGTGCCGCGACATCGAGATGGCTTTCCGCCATCGCAGCGACCGCCAGTCGGTGACCACCTTTGTCAACAACCTCAATGTCTTCGTCACCTACGACCGCATACTGTCGTATCTGAAGCCCCGCGAACGCCTTGCCTTCCTCAACAAGCTGTCGGTATCGACCCATGTGACCACCTACGCCCACTCCGTACACGTGAGCGAGATAGCCACGGTGCTCATGGAGAGTCTTGTGGACAATCAGCCCCAGTTGCTGGTGGGCTATTTGGGTTGCAAGACCGAAGGCAGCGTAAGGCGTCACAAGCGCAGGTTTGTCGAGTTTGTGCGCGAAGCCGCCCTCTACCACGACCTGGGCAAGAACACCATCATCCCCGTGGTAGACAACGACTACCGACCGCTCACCGACCAGGAGTTCAAGATAGTGAAGCGCCACCCGGAGATGGGACTCAAATACCTCGCCCTCGACCCCAAGCTGGCGAAGTATCACGATACCACCCTGGGTCACCACAAGTGGTACAACGGCAAGGGAGGCTATCCCGCCGACTTTGACAATACCCGCTCGCCTTACCGCATCATGATAGACATCATCACCCTGAGCGACTGCATGCAGGCCGCTACCGAGCGCGTGGGCCGCAACTACAAGGACGGCAAGACCTTTGATGCCGTGATGGGCGAGATGCGTCGCGACGCCGGCACCCGCTACAATCCTGACCTCGTGAGCCATATCGACGCCCATCCCGGGCTGGCACAGAAACTCAACCACCTGCTCGAAGATGGGTGGATGGACATATACTATAATATCTACAGCCAATACTTTGTACGCAACCGATAGAAGCCGTCGCCATCATCGCGACGCCCCTGTCGACTATGGACGCCGTCACCTCGTCAGAGATGGCGATAGGGATGGTATGCGCCCTGAAAATGTTAAAAATGACGGGCGTGATGAAAAATAATTGCATATTTTGGCAGAAAGAAGCCGAGAAATGATGTATCTTTGCATATTGGAGAATTATCCAATAGTTGCATCACACTTAAACAATCGTCAAATGAACAGAAACAGTACCCCGGGGTTCACCCCCACCGTTGCCCGACAGATAGTCTGGGCTCTCGTCGCCATCTTCGTCTTCGTGATAGGCATGGCATTCATCCGTCCCTGGTACAACGTATGGTCGCAGGAGATGGAAGGCAAGGCCGAGTTTGCCAAAGCCGAACAGAACCGCAAGATTAAGATTGAGGAAGCCCGTGCGAACCTCGAGGCCGAGAAGCTCAACGCCCAGGCCGAAGTGGCACGCGCCAAGGGTGCCGCCGAAGCCATCAAGATAGAGAACGGCAGCATCACCCCCACCTATATCCAGTATCTCTGGGTGCGCCAGCAGAGCGACCTGAGCGACAAGACCGTCATCTATATCCCCACAGAGACCAATCTGCCCATCCTCGAGTCGACGCGGATGAACAAAATCAAGTCGCAGCACGCCCCAACGGCTACACACGAATAACCAAGTAAACAATTATAATCAAGTATGAAGAAAAGAATTACTCTCTTGACATTGTTCCTGCTCGCAGTGATGACAATGTCAGCCATCCCCGCACGCCCTAATCTGTGGCGCATGATTACCCTTGCCGACGGCAGTCAAGTCAAGGCCCGCCTTGTGGGCGACGAACACGGACACTGGTATCGTGATGCCGACGGAAAGAGCTATGTATCAGCAGGCAACGATATATACAGGCAGGAAGATGCCACCAAGGTGGCTGCCCGTCCCAAGCAGCGTCCTGCCCGAGCCAACCAGCACTACGCCAGCCGTCGCAAGGCCGACATCTCGGGCAACCGCGGCAACTATCGGGGCACCAAGAAGGGACTCATCATCCTCGCCAACTTCAAGGACAAGAAGTTTTCTGCCAGCCATACCCTCGACCTGTACAAGAAGATAGCCAATGCCGAGAACTACAAGGACAATGGCTTCAACGGCAGTATCAAGGACTACTTCAGCGCACAGAGCGATGGCAAGTTTACCATCGATTTTGACGTGGTAGGGCCTGTAACCCTGTCGCAGAATATGGCTTACTATGGTGGAAATGACTCAGAAGGCAACGACAAGCATCCCGAGCAGATGATTAAGGAAGCCTGTGAGCTTGCCGACGGTTGGGTAGACTTCTCTGACTACGACTGGACCGGTAACGGCGAGGTGGATCAGGTCTATGTCATCTACGCCGGACAGGGCGAGGCCAACGGTGGTAGCGATGACACTATCTGGCCCCACGCTTATGAACTGGCTGCCGCCAAAATAACACTTTCCCTCGACGGTGTCAAAATCAATTCTTATGCCTGCTCAGCCGAGCTGGGCTATTCGGGCATCGACGGTATCGGTACCATCTGCCACGAGTTCTCTCACTGTCTGGGCTATCCCGACCTCTATGACATCTTCTATGAGGGACATTTCGGTATGTCGAGCTTTGACCTCATGGACTCTGCCGGCTACAACGACGACGGCTTCTGCCCCGCCGGTTATACAGCCTATGAGAAATGGATTGCCGGATGGATAGACTACGAGGTGCTCGAAGACGAGAACGTGACCGTCACTGACCTCAAGCCCACCAGCGAGGGCGGCAAGGCATACGTAATATATAATAAAGGTAACCGCAACGAATACTTCATCCTCGAAAACCGTCAGCAGACCAAGTGGGACAAGTATATCGAGGCTACAGGTCTGCAGGTCATCCATGTAGACTATGACCCCACCTGCTGGATTAACAATGTGGTCAACTCTACGGGTGAATTCCGTCAGAAAGATGGCTGGACTGCCGACTTCAAGAACGACCACCAGCGCCACACGCTCGTACATGCTGACAATAATGACGACAGCAAGTACTGGAACAAATCCGAGCAGTATTATACCAAAACTACACTTGATGGCGACCTCTATCCCTACAAGTCAAACAATGAGTTGAGCGACACATCGATACCTTCGTTCGGTCTCTACAACAACAACGAGGACGGTACACGCAACATGGGCCGTCAGATCAAGGACATTACCGAGAATGACAACGGCACCGTGAGCTTCCAGTATAATGCAACTATCGTGGAAGAGCCTACTCCAGAAGGTCAGGTGTTCTATGAGAGCTTTGACAAGTGTGCTGGAACGGGCGGAAACGACGGTACATGGAGTTGTGGCAACAATGCGCTGGTAACAGACAACGCAGGTTGGGAGTCGATCTCCCATTTCGGCGGTTTCAAGTGCGGCAAGTTTGGCTCAAGCAAGAAGAAGGGCATTGTCACCACGCCTTCCTTTACCCTCAAAGGCAAGGCCAAACTCACCTTCAAGGCTGCGCCTTACGGCAGTGACGGCACCTCGCTCAAGGTGACTTACAACGGCGCCGAGGTAGCTACCCTCACCATGAAGAATGAGGAATGGACCGAGTACAGCATCGACATTACCGGCACCGGTACTGGCAAGATTACCTTCACTCCTGCCAAGCGTATGTTCCTCGATGAGGTGCGCATCGTGGCAGATGGCGTAGGCACCGGCATCGATACTGTCGAGACCACTGGCAAGCCCGTAGACAACCGCGTCTACAACATCCAGGGTCAGTATCTGGGCACCAGCCTCGACAATCTCCCTGCAGGCATCTACATCGTAGGTGGCAAGAAAGTGGTGAAGTAACTACGACACATACAGACATAAAAAAATCCCTTCCGTCACTTATGGCGGAAGGGATATTTTTTAATGGTAAATTAGTTGCTGAACACGATGTGGTCGTCGGCAACATCGACCGTGATGGGCTTGTCCTTGCTTACGCGCTCAGCCAGCAGCATACGGCTCAGGTCGTTGAGCACGTAGTCCTGGATGGCACGCTTTACGGGGCGGGCGCCAAAGGTGGGGTCGAAACCCACACGCGACAGATAGTCTATTGCCGCCTTGGTCCAGGTGAGTGTCACGCCCTGCTCGGCAGTCATCTTCTGCAACTTCTGCATCTGCAGTTCCACAATCTTGGAGATTTCCTCCTGCGTCAGCGGATGGAAGGTGATGATGTCGTCGATACGGTTGAGGAACTCAGGACGCATAATCTTGCCCAGCATCTCACGCGTGGCGTTGGAGGTCATGATGATGATGGTGTTCTTGAAGTTGACCACGCGGCCCTTGTTGTCCGTGAGTCGTCCGTCGTCCAATACCTGCAAGAGGGTGTTGAACACGTCGGGATGGGCCTTCTCTATCTCGTCGAAGAGGACCACGGAGTAAGGTTTGCGTCTTACTGCCTCGGTCAGCTGGCCACCCTCGTCGTAGCCCACATATCCAGGAGGCGCGCCGATGAGCCTTGTCACGCTGAACTTCTCCTGATACTCGCTCATATCGATACGCGTCATCATGTTCTCGTCGTTGAATAGATATTCGGCGAGCGCCTTGGCAAGTTCGGTCTTACCCACACCTGTCGTACCGAGGAAGATAAACGAGGCGATAGGTCTCTTGGGGTCCTGCAGTCCGGCTCGTGAGCGGCGTACGGCATCGGCGACAGCCTTGATGGCCTCGTCCTGGCCCACCACTCTGTGATGGAGCTCGTCTTCGAGATGCAGCAGCTTCTCGCGCTCACTCTGCATCATCTTAGACACGGGGATGCCCGTCCAGCGGCTTACCACCTCGGCGATATCGTCGGCAGTGACCTCTTCGCGCACCATAGCGTCGCCGTCCTGAGTACCCCGCAGCTGCTGCTGGATATGGTCTATGTCGTCCTGGATGCTCTTCAGTCGGCCGTAGCGTATCTCAGCCACACGGCCATAATTGCCCTCGCGCTCAGCCTTGTCGGCCTCAAACTTCAGGTTCTCCATCTCCTGCTTGTCCTGCTGGATCTTGTTGACCAGAGCCTTCTCGGACTCCCACTTAGCCCTGTACTGGCGCTCCTGCTCACCCAACTGGGCAATCTCCTTGTCCAGTTTGTCGAGCGAGTCGTGCAGATTGGCAGCCGCGTCGTCCTCGGCGCCGTTGCCTTGGCGGTGCTTGATCTCGCTGCGTATTGCCTCGCGCTCAATCTCAAGCTGCTTCAGATGGCGGTCAATCTCGTCGAGCTCCTCGGGCACCGAGTCGCGCTCCATGCGCAACTTGGCGGCAGCCTCGTCCATGAGGTCTATCGCCTTGTCGGGCAAGAAACGGTCGGAGATGTATCGCTCAGAGAGTTTTACGGCTGCGATGCACGCATCGTCCTGGATACGCACCTTGTGGTGGTTCTCATAGCGCTCCTTCAGGCCACGCAGGATGCTGATGGCATCTATCTCGTCGGGCTCGTCGACCATGACCGTCTGGAAACGGCGTTCGAGCGCCTTGTCCTTCTCAAAATACTTCTGATACTCATTGAGCGTGGTGGCGCCGATAGCCCGCAGTTCGCCACGTGCCAAGGCAGGCTTCAGGATGTTGGCGGCATCCATGGCACCTTCACCACCGCCGGCACCCACGAGTGTGTGGATTTCGTCGATGAAGAGGATGATGTTGCCGTCGGCCTGGGTGACCTCCTTGATGACACTCTTGAGTCGCTCCTCAAACTCACCCTTGTACTTGGCACCAGCCACGAGCGCGCCCATGTCGAGCGAGAAGAGCTGTTTGTTCTTCAGGTTCTCCGGCACGTCGCCCCGCACGATACGCTGAGCGAGTCCCTCGACGATGGCGGTCTTGCCCGTACCCGGCTCACCTATCAGGATAGGGTTGTTCTTGGTTCGGCGCGAGAGAATCTGCAGCACACGGCGTATCTCTTCATCCCGGCCTATCACAGGGTCGAGCTTGCCGTTGCGCGCCTTGTCTATGAGGTTCTGCGCATACTTGGCGAGCGCCTGGTAGTTCTCGTCGGCCTGGGCATCGTCGACCTTCTTGCCCTGTCTGAGGGCAGCGATGGCCTTCTCTACCTCGTCCTTGGTCATGCCTGCATCGCGGAGTATGCGTCCTGCTGTGTTCTGGGTCTGCATGATAGCCATGAGTATGGGTTCGATGGCCACATACTCGTCGCCCATGCGCGCAGCCTCGGCCATAGCCTTCTGCAGTATCTCGTTGGTGGCATTGGTGAAGTAGGGCTCGCCTCCCTGCACCTTGGGCAGATGGGCTATCTCGCTCTCGACGAGCGTTTCTATCTGCTGTGGGTTGACGCCCAGTTTCTGGAAGATGAACTGGGTCACATCCTTACCCTTGTCCATGATACCTGCCAGCAGGTGTACCGGCTCTATGGCTTGATTCTGCGCCATCTGCGCCTTGTTGACCGCGCTCTGCACGGCCTCCTGCGCCTTGATAGTAAATTTGTCAAATGTCATATCGCTTGTTGTTTTAATTATTATCTTTGTTATTGTCACTCATCATGATACAAACTATGTACCTATGCCCGAAAACTGACAAAATGTCAGTCTCGGTCTGCCTTTTTGTCATTTTGACGACAAAAATCATCGCCGTGGGCAACATTTTCGATGATTTGTTGGGCGATACACCTTATTATTATTATCTTTGTAAGGAATAAAACTTATATCGCAACAATAATGAGACGCAATCTACTTATCATCGTTATCATCATGGTTGCCATGACCCTGCTGCCAGGCTTCACCGCCACAGCCGGAGCCAAGGCCAAGCATACCTTCAAGATAGAGGGAGGCAACTTTGTCTACGACGGTAACCCCATACAGATCCACTCGGGCGAGATGCACTATTCGCGTGTGCCCGCAGCCTACTGGCATCACCGTCTGCGCATGATGAAGGCCCTCGGACTCAACGCCGTGGCTACCTACGTCTTCTGGAACTACCACGAGACCGCACCCGGAGTGTGGGACTGGACCACTGGTAACCGCAACATACGCGCCTTCCTCAAGGCTGCTGCCGACGAGGGCATGATGGTCATCCTGCGTCCCGGTCCCTATGCCTGTGGCGAGTGGGAGTACGGCGGCTATCCCTGGTGGCTCAGCACCGTGCCCGAGATGAAGATACGCACGCAGAACAAGGCTTTCCTCGACTCGTGCCGCACCTACATCGGACAGCTCGCAGCCCAAGTGCGCGACTTCCAGATAACCAAGGGAGGCCCCATCGTCATGGTACAGGCCGAAAACGAGTTTGGCTCGTACGTCAGCCAGCGCAAGGACATCCCCCTCGATGTACACAGACAGTATAGTGCCGCCATCAGACAGCAGCTTATCGATGCCGGCTTCGACATCCCTATGTTTACCAGCGATGGCAGCTGGCTCTTCGAGGGTGGAGCCATCGAGGGCGCACTGCCCACATGCAACGGCGAGAACAATATCAACACCATCAAGAAGAAGGTAGACGCCTATCACGGCGGAGTGGGCCCCTACATGGTGGCAGAGTTCTATACCGGTTGGCTCGACCACTGGAACGAGCCTTTCCAGAAGGTCAGCTCCGATGCCTTTACCAAGCAGATGCAGAAGTATCTCGATGCCGGCATCAGCTTCAACTTCTACATGGTGCACGGTGGCACCAACTTCGGCTTCACTTCGGGTGCCAACTATACCAAGGACATCCGTCTGCAGCCCGACCTCACCAGCTACGACTACGATGCCCCCATCAGTGAGGCAGGATGGGCTACACCCAAGTATGAGGCCATCAGAAAGATACTGATGCAGTATAACAAGGATGTGCCGGCAGTGCCCGAGCGCATACCTGTCATCACGCTGCCCCAGATACGTCTCACCCAGACCCAGAACCTCTTCGACCGCATCGAGGGGATGACGCCTGTGGAGTGTGACACCATGCCTACATTCGAGGCGCTCGGCCAGGGCCACGGATACGTGCTCTACCGCCGCCACTTCAACCAGCCCATCGCCGGAGTGCTCAAGGCCGACGGCATTGCCGACTATGGCATCGTCTATGTCAACGGCGAGAAGGTGGGCGAGCTCAACGCCGTCACCGGCGTAGACAGTCTGGAGGTTGAGGTACCCTTCAACAGCACCCTCGACATCCTGGTCGAGAATATGGGACGCATCAATTATGGTGCCCGTATCTCCGAGAGCTTCAAGGGCTTTGTGCGCCCCATCACCATCAACGACAACCCCATCGAGGGCGAGTGGAAGATGTATTGTCTGCCCATGAGCGAGGCTCCCGTGCTGGCTGCTGGCGACCACGGCTATGCCAAGGGTCTGCCCGTAATCTATCAGGGTCAGTTTGATGTAGCCAGTCCCGGCGACACCTTCCTCGATATGGAAGAGTGGGGCAAGGGTATCGTCTTTGTCAACGGTGTCAATCTGGGCCGTTACTGGAAGGTGGGTCCCCAGCAGACCCTCTATCTGCCTGGTTGTTTCCTGAAGAAGGGCAAGAACGATATCGTAATCTTTGAGCAGCAGAACGATGTGCGCCACGACCATGTGAGCGGCATCGATACTCCCAAGCTCGATATTCTCAAGAAATAGAAGATATTCGGATAGATTAAAGTTTTCATAATTTGTGCCTTCTCCCGTTGTGAAACGTGAGAGGGCTTTTTTGTGTACGCTTGGCAGGAGGGTGGGTAGGATTGTGCGCACGGCCACGTATAGATTAGCCCCGCGATTGCCCCCTTGTTTCCTGCTGCGGGTAACGCCTTCGGCTAATCGCAACTCCTACAGAGTAGCTATACCTTATTATATATATACCCAGGGTAGAGGCGCTGCGCCCCTCAACCCTGGGCTATGAAATCGCAACTCCTACAGAGTTGCCAGGGGTGCGTCCCGTCCACCATAAGCCCCATCCTAACCTTCCCCACGGGGAAGGAAAAAAGCCCAAATGATGTCCATATTCCAATCTTTTTCAAGGAACGGAGCGCAATCATAACCTCCTAAAACACAGCGAGTATGAACTCCCGCCCCTTGGGGAGGGTTGGGGAGGGGCTTTTAACCCTCTCTCCTTGTGGAGGACCGTGTAGGGGCTTCCATTGTCTATGTGCCGTGCTTATTCCTTATCGTACGCGTGTACGGGGTAGTCGATGGTGTAGTGCAGACCACGGCTCTCTTTGCGCTCTATGGCCATACGGGTGATGAGGTAACCCGTGTTGATCATATTGCGCAACTCGCAGAGTTCCTTGCTTACCTTTACGCGCTTGAAGAGGTTTTCGGTCTCTTCGTAGAGCAGATCCAGACGATCCCAGGCACGCTTGAGGCGCAGGTCGCTGCGCACGATGCCTACATAGTTGCTCATGATTTCGCCCACCTCCTTCACGCTCTGTGTGATGAGCACCTGTTCCTCATTGGTCATGGTGCCGTCGTCGTTCCAGTCGGGCACCTTGTCGTTGAAGTCATACTCGTCGACGTGCTCTATGCTGTGGCGCGCTGCGGTCTCGGCATAGACCACCGCTTCGATGAGCGAGTTGCTGGCCAGGCGGTTGCCGCCGTGCAGACCCGTACACGAGCACTCGCCGATGGCGTAGAGCCGGTTGATGCTCGAGCATCCGTTGAGGTCGACCTTGATGCCGCCACACATGTAGTGGGCAGCGGGGCGCACGGGGATATATTCCTTGGTGATGTCGATGCCTATGGATAGACACTTGGCATAGATATTGGGGAAGTGGTGGCGCGTCTCTTCGGGGTCTTTATGGGTAACGTCGAGGCAGACGTGGTCGAGTCCGTGGGTCTTCATCTCGCGGTCGATGGCACGCGCCACGATGTCGCGCGGAGCCAGTGAGAGTCGCTTGTCATACTTCTCCATGAAGCTCTCGCCGTTGGGCAGACGCAGCATGCCGCCGTAGCCACGCATGGCTTCGGTGATGAGGTAGGCGGGGTGAGTCTCGCCGGGGTGGTAGAGCGAGGTGGGGTGGAACTGTACAAACTCCATGTCCTGTACGGTGCCCTTGGCGCGGTAGACCATAGCCTCGCCGTCGCCCGTGGCAATCACGGGGTTGGTGGTGGTCTGGTAGACGGCTCCGCAGCCACCGGTACACATCACGGTGACCTTGCTCAGATAGGTGTCTACCTTCTGGGTGTCGGGGTCGAGCACGTAGGCTCCATAGCAGTTGATATAGGGAGTGCGTCGGGTGACGCGCGCACCGAGGTGGTGCTGGGTAATAATCTCTACGGCAAAATGGTTTTCCTTGATATCGATGTCGGGGTTGCTGCGCACGGCTTCCATCAGTCCGCGCTGTATCTCGGCACCGGTGTCGTCGGCATGGTGCAGGATGCGGAACTCGGAGTGTCCTCCCTCGCGGTGCAGATCGAACTCACCGTTGTCCTTGCGGTCGAAGTTGACACCCCAGTTGACGAGCTCCTTGATCTGCTCGGGCGCCATCGTCACTACCTGCTCTACGGCCTTGGGGTCGCTGATGTAGTCACCGGCTATCATGGTGTCCTCGATATGCTTTTCGAAATTGTCTTTCAGCAGATTGGTTACCGACGCCACTCCGCCTTGGGCAAAGTAGGTGTTAGCTTCGTTGAGCGATGTCTTGCATATCATGCAGACCTTACCTTTATGTGCTCTCGCTACCTTAAGCGCATAACTCATTCCGGCTACGCCTGAGCCGATAATGAGAAAATCGTACTTGTAAACCATATTTATCTTATTTCGGTGCAAATTTACTAAAAATTATAATAATCGTAACTCTTTTGCCAATTAAATTCGTAATTTTGCATACAGTTATTATGAACAGGATATTCCATTACAGGGTTACGGCCATCGACGTGAGTGCCATCGTGCTCATGGCTTTGCTCTCCTTCTACTTCTTCTGGATGCTGAGGGTGGTGGTGGCGCTGCCTGTGGCTGCCGTGTGGGTGCTGATGGTTGAGCGCGTGCTCCATACCACCTATACCTTCACCCCCGAGGCCCTCG